>OHAY01000435.1_pt1 | contig 43577 bp, 49 predicted proteins | sample 1577191 | NCBI WGS metagenome assembly OHAY01 (sample SAMEA3541504, study PRJEB24748) | human gut metagenome | biome: human gut; feature: human-associated habitat; material: faeces | place: China | collected 2012 | reverse complement strand
CCCGCGGTCTCGACCTTGGCAAGGTCGCGCGTTACCAACTACGCCACTATCGCATATGTAAGCTCTCTCGTGAGCACAGATAAGATAATAACAGATACATGCTCTTCTGTCAACCACTTTTTGAATTTTTTATACATTTTGAAAAATTTATACCAATGGGAAGTTTAAAATTAAACGCATGAATAGATATTCCCTGCATAGAATATACCAAAGCTGGAAATGGAGGTAACAAATGAGTGCAAAAACCAGAATTGTCGTTCTTCATATGAAAAAACTTGTGTTTGCAGGTATTGTCACAGGACTTGGTATCCTGCTTGTGATCTTTCTTGGAATCCTGCTCGGCAGTTCCCGCAAACAGTCCGCAGACAAAGAAGCGGTGGAAACCATGTACGTTCCGGGTGTCTATACCTCTTCTGTCATGATTGACGGAAATCCGTTCGATGTGCAGGTATCTGTCGACGAAGACCATATCAACGAAATCACCATGGTTCATCTGGATGAAACTGTAGAAACCATGTACCCATTGGTCCGTCCTACGCTCGATGAACTGGCAAAACAGATTATTTCCAGCCAGTCCCTTACGGATCTTACATATTCCAAAAACAACCAGTATACCTGTCGTCTGCTCATCGGTGCAGTATCCGAGGCATTGGAAAAGGCATCACCCGATCGGTGATGCCCCACATGCAAATATCTGATAAGCAGATCTTATTGTGCCTCTGTGTTTAATCCACTCACGTAGCTGGACACTGCAGAAGTATTGGTATAATACGTCTGTGCCGGCTTATTATCCTCATAATAATTGTATCCGGTATAACCGGCCCATCCAACGATGGCAACTAAAATTGCACATCCACAGATGATACCAATGATTTTTTCCGTTTTCTGCTTTGCCATCTCTTTTTTACGATTGGCTTTTTCTTTCTTATATTTATCTACCTTTGCCTGACTCATATTTCCTTCTCTCCTAAATCTGTTGATGGTTCTATTCTACACATTTTCAACAGAAAAAGCAAGTAAACGGTTTTACATATTGCGGGAGATATCCAGGCACTTCATCATTGCCTCGATCACGCTGCTGCGCATGCCTTTTTCCTCCAGCACACGCACTGCCTGAATGGTGGTTCCTGCCGGAGAGCATACCATATCTTTAAGTTCTCCCGGATGTTTTCCCGTCTCAAGAACCATCTTTGCACTTCCAAGTACCGCCTGTGCTGCAAATTTGTACGCCTGCTGTCTCGGCATTCCACCAGCCACTGCTGCATCTGCCATGGCTTCAATAAACATAAATACATAGGCCGGAGAGCTTCCGCTGACGGCAGTAACCACATCCATCAGATGCTCCGGAATGACTTCCGTCTGTGAAAATCCACTGCAGAGATCCCGCACCAGCGCCATATCCGCATCCGTCACACGTGCTCCCGCACACATACCCATCATGCCTTCTTTGACCATAGATGGGGTATTCGGCATCGTACGAATCACTTTTAAATTTCGTCCGAGCACTTCATCAAACCATACCAGTGTCTTTCCCGGCGCGATGGATACCAGAATCTGCTCTTCTGTAAGAAGATCCTTGATTTCCTCTAACACTTCGGCATAAAACTGTGGCTTTACTGCCACAAACAAAATGTCTGCAAATGCTGCCACATCCCGGTTGTCCGTACTGATCTGCACTCCGAACTGTGCTTTCTTTTCTTCCAGCGTTTTCTTCGTACGACAGGAAATCATCATCTCCTGCGGAGGGCATTTTCCGGATTCCAAAATTCCCTGTATCATGGCTGTTCCCATATTTCCACAGCCGATAAAACCGATTTTCTTTTCCATGTTCTATCTAGCTCCTATAATCTCCATTAATTTTTACATAATCATACGTCAGATCACATCCCCAGGCTTTGGCAGATGCCTCTCCCTGATGCAGATCAATATTGATATAAATTTCATCTTCCTCTAAGATTTCTTTTGCTTTCTCCTCAGAGAAATCTACACCGGCAGCATTTCTGCATACGGCAATGGTTCCCTTGGACGATGCCAGATCCACATCCACTTTGTTGATATCAAACTCCGCATCCGCATAACCGATTGCACATAAAATACGTCCCCAGTTGGCATCTTCCCCAAACATTGCACACTTAAACAGTGGGGAACGGATCACACTCTTTGCAATAATGATTGCGGTATCCTGATCCGGCGCACCGCTACAGGTACACTCCAGCATCTTCGATGCTCCCTCACCGTCCTTGGCAAGCATCTTGGTCAGCGTCATGAGTACCTGATACAGCGCCTGACGGAACGTATCATAATCCTCTCCCTCTGCTGTGACTGGCGTATTTTCTGCCATGCCGTTTGCCAGAATACTGACCATATCATTGGTAGAAGTATCTCCATCAATGCTCAGACAATTGTACGTCACCTTTACAATCTCAGAAAGTGCTTTCTGGATCATTTCTGAGGAAATCGCAACATCGGTTGTAACAAAATTTAACGTGGTAGCCATATTCGGATGGATCATGCCACTTCCCTTTGCCATACCGCCAACCGTACAGGTCTTCCCGTCAAGCGTAAAAGAAACCGCGGTCTCCTTGGCATAGGTATCGGTTGTCATGATGGCATTTGCTGCTTTTCCATGATTCTGTGGAGAAAGTCCGCGTGCCAGCTCCTGCACATGATCACGGATCGGTTCTATCGGAAGCTTCTGTCCAATGACACCGGTTGATGCCACGATCACCTCGTCTGCCTTTATTCCCAGCTCTGCTGCAGCCAGATCACACATCATCTGTGCCTTTTCTTCTCCGTCTGCATTACAGGTATTGGCATTCTTACTGTTGACAATAACAGCCCTCGCCTTATTTCCGGTTGCTGCCAGATGTTTCTTTGTCACAAGGATTGGTGCACCCTTTACTTTATTCGTTGTATAGACAGCCGCTGCCGTACACTCTTTCTCTGACCATATCAGTGCCAGATCATTTTTGTTCCGATCCGGATTTAACCCACAGTTTAATCCGTTTGCGGAAAATCCTGCAGCCGCACATACACCGCCCTCGACCTGTTTCATTGTTATATTCATAATTTTTATCTCCTTCTAAGTTATAGTAGTAAAAATCCTCAGCAGAATTTCTCCTGCTGAGGCACCTTTATCTCATTCCATCTGTTTACTTTATGTACTTATCCAGTTCATGAGATACCGCAAGCACATTGTCAAGTTTCTGTTTTGCCTGCTCGGCATTGTTTAAATTCTCAACTGACAGATCCGCTACCTGTACGGAAGAGGCCGTCACTTCTTCCGTTGTTGCAGAAAGATTACTGATATTGTCTACAATCTGATTGTTTGCATCCGACAGACGGTTTAACATGCCGTCAATGCCTTCGATCTCCTGAACCAGTGTATTGACATTCTCATTCATTCCCGAAAAACTCTCAGATGCTTTCGCAATCATGGAATCCTGCGCATTGGTAGCCTCAATCGAACGGCTCACCGCCGTTGCTGCATCCTCTGCATTTTTAAACAATTCATCCAGAATCTGTGCGATGCTTTCTGTCTCACTTCTGGTTTTCTCTGCCAGCTGACGGATTTCATCAGCCACTACAGCAAACCCTTTTCCGGCTTCCCCTGCACGGGCACTCTCAATAGAAGCATTGAGCGCCAGCAGATTGGTCTGACTGGAAATGGAAAAGATGGTATCTGCAATACTCTTTACTGCCTCGGTACGCTCCTGTAACGCTTTCATGGAATCTGCCACTCCGGAGTTTGTCTCTGCGATTACCGCGGACTGTTTCTTCAGATGTTCCATGATCTCCATACTCTTCTGATTCAGTTCCCCGGACTGCTTTGCCACTTTTACCATATTCTCGGAACTTTCCAGTGTCTGCTCAATTGAATGCTGGATATCCTGTGTCATGGTTGTCTGTGTCTGGATATTTTCCGCCGTGCTTTGCGTGCTGGAAGAAATATCTTTCATCGCACCATTGACCACCTCTGTCGATCCATTCAGATCATTGACAATCTTCATCACGGATTCCGTACCCTTACGCACTTCTTCCGCCACACCGATCACATCGTCTAAAATTGCCTGCTGCTTCCGCTGCTCCTGCTGTTCACTGTGCCGGGTATCATGGTTGAATTTCTGTGCCACATTTGTTGTAAAGATCACAGCAAATACCAGTACCCCCAGTGCCAGCAGATCCAGTACAAGATTGGTTGTCCCGGCTACGCCTTCCGGCTGCTGACGGATCTGACCAAAGACAGTCAGCGCATTCAATACAAGATAACCGATGCCGCCGATTCTGGAATATTTCGGATCAAAAAACAAAATACAGCCGATAAAAGGAGCCAGTCCCAGAAAACGGATAAAGCTCTCCGTATATGCAAAAGTCATGAAAAATGATACGAGATATAACCCGATCAGTGCCAGATATCTCAGCCGCTCCGATTCCGGACGCCGCTTCCATCCAATGAGCAATGCACCTCCGGAGACTACTGCAATCACACTGACAAATGCCGCAAAGCCCAAAGAACGTACTCCTTTTGCTCTTGATGCCCAGAGCATAAACAGAATAAATGCATAAAAAATCAGATATTCTGTTACAAAAAAACGGTTTACTCTCTGTATCTGCTGCCCTTTTTCCGCAAAGCGATAATATTTTTCTTTTATTTTCATAATCAGTCCTCTCCCCTTTTATAGTTATAACACACGAAAGTTTCTGTTTCCATACTAGCACAGAGCAAAATAAAATGCAATTCTGTCCGCTGTAATAATCTTATTCCAGTTCTTCCATGACACTCTTATATGCTGGACGAATAATTTTGTTGCATCCCACCAGCTCCTCCAGCCGGTGTGCACTCCATCCTGCAATTCTTGCAATGGCAAACAATGGTGTATACAATTCCGACGGAATGCCAAGCATTTCATATACGAAACCACTGTAAAAATCCACATTCGGGCTGACACCCTTGAAAATATGACGCTTTTCTGCGATCAGTTCCGGAGCCACTTCTTCTATCATATTGTAAAGGTTCATGTCTTTCTGGCGTCCTTTTGCCTCCGCGAGATGCTCCACATAGCTGCGGAACACACGCTCTCTCGGATCAGACAGGGAATACACGGCATGTCCCATACCATAGATCAATCCCTTCTTATCAAAGACCTGTCCATCCAGCATCTTTCCAAGATAGGACTTCACCTCGTCACGATCGCTCCAGTCATGCACATTTTCCCGGATATCATTCATCATCTGCATAACTTTGATGTTGGCACCGCCATGCTTTGGTCCTTTCAGGGAAGACATTGCCGCAGCGATGGCAGAATATGTATCCGTACCGGCAGAAGTAACCACACGGGTGGTAAACGTACTGTTATTACCGCCGCCATGCTCCATATGAAGCATCAGTGCCACATCAAGCACCTGTGCCTCCAGCTGTGTATACTGCTTATTCGGCCGCAGCATACGAAGGAAATTCTCTGCCGTGGAAAGCTTCGGGTCCGGTCGGTGAATATACATACTCGAATCATTTTCATAATGATTATATGCGTGATATCCATATGCCGCGATCATCGGGAAATTGGCAATCAGCTGCATACACTGACGGATATTGTTCTCAATGGAAGAATCTGTCGTATACGGATCATAGGCCGCAAGTGTCAGAATACTTCGTGTCATGGAATTCATGATATCCTTAGAAGGCGCCTTCATAATAACGTCTCTGGTAAAATTGGTCGGAAGTGTCCGGCTGTTGCCGAGCACCTCACAGAATTCATCCAGCTGCGCCTGATCCGGAAGTTCTCCAAACAGCAGCAGATATGCTGCTTTCTCGAAGCCGAATTCGTTCGGTCCAATGGATTTGATCAGTGTTTTTACATTATATCCGCGATACCATAACTCACCGTCACATGGCACCTGTTTTCCATTTTCATCTTTGAAGGACACAATCTTTGAAATACGGGTCAGACCTGTCAATACACCCTTTCCGTTGACATCGCGAAGTCCTCTGTTTACCCCATACTCCTGAAACAATCGGTCCGAGATCGTATCATTCGTAATACACATATTCTGTTTTGATGCTGCGTAATTTGCTAATAAATCTTTTTTCTCCATACTTCACTCTCCAATCTGTATAGTCTTAATTATATCGTACTTGGTTCTCAAAAAAAAGCATTTCATAAATTTTTTATATCTTTTTACGCTTTGTATATAAATTTTATACCCCATAAAATTTCATCAGTGCATCGTAAACATTCATTTTTCCATAGCCCCAGGCGGTATTCGGATAGGATACATCCGGGTTCCTTTCGCACCCGCGGATCAGAATATTTCCGATCTGCACCGAATTTAAAAGCAGTCTTCTCCCACGGCTGTTTCCCCACTCCATGATCTGTGCACATGCTCCTGCCGCAATTGCAGAAGCTGCACTCGTTCCCGTCAGTGTCACATAATTTCCAAGCCTTCCTATCGCCTGCACGCCCACAGCCGGAGCCACAAAATCCGGTTTTACAACCGACGCAATGGTATTCCCCCTCCCGGAATCCAGATATAAAATACCACTCTTTTGATCCATTCCACCCACCCCAATCGGAATTTTTGCCGAAGACGGCACGGTAAGTGTCACATCCGGATCCGGACGCAAAAACACCACGTCTTTTTCTAACATTCCACTCATTGGCAGCCAGATATGAAATTGTCCTGTGATCGTGGTACTCGGATTAACATACAGCGTCCAGATCCCTGCCGCCGGGTTTTCAAACCGGATAAACACCAGCTGATCTCCCCGCGTGCGTCCCACCTGTGCATAATCAATTTCCACTCTTGTCCCTTCAAATATAAATTCCTGTTCCTGATGCGAATTTCCGGGCACATTCTGCGCCGGCATAAGAGTGCCTCCCGGCGAACGCACCGCCACCACAAACAATTCCGGTGCACTGGCCCACAACTCGAGATAAAATCCCCGCATCCGCTGTTCCACATTCACCTCTACCGCAACCATCGAATTTCCATCACTTTTCCCGTAAAAATGATGTCTGGCATTCGCCTCATTTCCGGTTGCCACAACCGCACACCGGCGCCATCTGCCCGCAATATCATCAAGAAGTTCCGAAAGATTGCTACCACCGGAATGGCTTCCGTTGTTTGTCCCGAGACCAAGGCACAGAATAAGGGGCCGCCCCAGTTTTCTGGCAGTCTCTTCGAGATATTCAATTGCCGCCATAATGTCATTTTCCTGATAGGCAGGCATCTCCTGCGGAATATAAAAAAAGTCTTTCAGATATGGTTTTGCCGGTTTTAACTTTACAACCAGAAGTTCCGCATAAGGAGCCGCCCCAGTAAAACCAGCCTGCAGATCTTCACTTCCGCAGGCAATACTTGCCAGCATGGTTCCGTGCCCATCTTCATCCGTCACTGGAACCAGTTCCCGCGGATGTTCCTGTTCCAGTGCCTCATTGATCTCTTTTTGTGTATATTCCGTTCCGTACAAAAATCCCTGAGGGGTATTTTTCTCCCCCGCCGGAATACTCTGATCCCAGATTGAGCGGATTCTTGTACTTCCATCGGCATTCCGGAAACAGGGCAGTTCATAGGAAATTCCCGTATCAACAAATCCAATAAAAATACCCTGTCCCCGAAGGGACAGGGCTGGCTGATTCTGCAGCTGCAGGATACCGGTTGTCTCCAGTGCAAGCGTATCCAGCAGTCCGAAACATTTTGGGATAATCGAATATCCGTATGTCTTAATGCTCAGCTGCGGCACCTCGTCCCGGTCAAAATATTCTGCCACAAATTTTTCACCGATATTTTGTATACATTCTGCCCGGTCGTCAGAAATCTCCAAAGACTCTCTGGCAATCAGGATATCGTAGGTATTGTTGGAGCGGATAAATGCATCACAATTTCTATCCATAAGAAGCTCCCACACTTCTTTTCCGTAACTATATGCACAAAACTTTCAGAATAGAACTTATTCTTTTACACATGCCACGCCATACGGTTCCAGTGTAAGAATTCCCTTGATCACCTCTCCCGTCAGAAGATCAATTCCCTCTACCCCGGAAACAATCTGCGGTCCGGTCGTATCATTCAGATAAAATACATACCGCATACCATCCGCTTCGCGTGTGTGACGTTCCACGCCATATGGAAGTTTATACATCGAAACTCCCGCTTTTTTCAGTGTACGCGCATACAGGTGCTGCATGGAAGCATCATCCAGCCGGGCCGCGATATACATGGCACTGCCGTTTTGACATGTGCGCTCCGTCACTGCTGCCATTCCTTTGTAATAATCCTGTTCATAGGTACCAAGCACGTTTGTGCCATCTGCCACACGCAGAACTTCCGCATAATCCCGTACTACCCCTTCCGGCATTTCGGCAAAATGTACGCGGTTGCGGTCGGACGGATACAGTGTATCAATTTCCTCACTGATCACGCCAAAGAGATCCTTTAATCCGTCTCCCGGAAATCCGCCCAGATAATTGAGCTGATTTTCATCCACATATCCGGTCACATAGGTTGCAATCAGATGACCTCCCTGCTCCACAAACTGTTTCATGCGCTCCCCGACATGCGGATGCAGCAGATACAGCATTGGTGCCACAATCACGGAATAACCGCTATAATCCTCTTCACTGGAAATCACATCCACATCCACTCCGAGTGCCGACAGATTGCGGTATGCTTTCCTGCAGGTCTTAATATAGTTGCGGGTGGACTCTGCCAGCCCCTTCATTCCATCCGTTGCCCAGAGGCTGTCCCAGTCGTATAACACGGCTACCGGTGCTTTTACGACTGTCCCTGCCAGATCTTTGAGTTTCTTTAATTCTTCCCCAAGATCTGCCACTTCACGAAAAACTCTGGTATCATCCGTTCCGAGATGATCCACAACCGCCCCATGGTACTGCTCAAACGATCCCCTTCCTTTCCGCCACTGGAAATACTGCACCGTATCGGAACCGAGAGCCACTGCCTGCAGCGAAGCCAGCCGGTGTACGCCCGGACGTTTCATTTTATTAAACGGATGCCAGTTGACCAGCCCCGGCGCGCTCTCCATGAGCATAAACGGCTGCTCTTTTTTCAGACAACGGATCATGGCATGATCAAACGCATTTTCCGTCATCGTATCCGAAAACGACTCCTCATCATTGTGAAACCGCGGATAAGAATCCCAGGACACCACATCCAGCGGCTGCTGCATTTTATGATAGTCCAGTCCGTCATATTCTTTCATAAAATTCGTTGTCACCGGAATCTGCGGGGTACGTTCTTTTAAAATGGCAATCTCTGCCTTCATGTAATCTGTCATATTCCAGGTGGTAAACCGTTTCCACTCCAGATTCAATCCCATAATGCTGAATTCTCCGTTGCGGTACGGCGGTTCAATCTGGGAAAAATCATTGTAAGTATGACTCCAGAACGTTGTCCACCATGCCTTGTTCAGTTTTTCAATATCATGGTCAAACTTTTCTGCCAGATAATCCTGGAACCGCTTTACACAGTGCGGACAGTAACATTCCCCGCCAAATTCATTGGAAATATGCCACATCAGAAGTCCCGGATGATTTCCGAATTCATCTACCAGCTTATTGACGATCACAGAAACCTTTTTACGATAAACCGGTGCACTCATACAGTGGTTGTGCCGCACCCCGTGATGTTCACGCACCCCGTAAGAATCCACGCGTCTGCACTCCGGATATGCCTCATCCAGCCATGCCGGGCGCGCTCCGGACGGTGTCGCCAGTATCGTATAAATGCCATTGGCATATAACTTATCCATGATGTCATGCAGCCATGCGAAATGAAATTCCCCTTCCCGCGGCTCATAGGTTGACCAGGAAAATACCCCAAGTGTTGCACAATTCATCCCAGCTTTCTTCATCATACGGATATCTTCTTCCAGAATGTCCGGCCGGTCCAGCCACTGTTCCGGATTGTAATCCCCTCCGTGCATAATTCCGCCGATCTGCGGAAATAAAATCTTTTTCTCCATGTTTCCTCTCCCTTTATTTTGCGTTTTCTATATTCCGGCTTGCATGACAGGTAAAATATAAAATCTGATACTCCCCGGAAATTTTTCCAAACAGTTCATTGCCATGTGCCATCTTTTCTTCATCCAGATTGACAAACGGATCGTCCAGCACCAGAAACGGTTTTTCCTTCGGATACATCGCATCCACCAGCGCCAGACGCATACAGATTCCCAGCAGATCCTGATATCCAGCAGACAGCCACTTGGTTTCCCGCATCTCGCCCTGCTCTTTCATCTGCACCTCGATGTTGGCATCCACCATCCAGTCTTTTTCTTTATCCCCGGTTAGAAGCGTGTAATACTTTCCAAACCCGTTCTCGATCGGACCCAAATATCTCGCGGAAAACTGCTCCTTTGCATTCTGCAGGAACTCTCCCGTCAGACGCAGGGTTTCATATAAATGCTGTTCTTCTTCCTGTTCCTGTCTGCAGATGGAAAGCTGCTGTTCTTTTTCATCCCGGATATCCAGCTGATCCTGCAGATCTTCGAGCTGATGATGGTACTGCTCGATGGCTTCCCGGATATCCTCGCTCCGCTCATCCACATCACGGATCATGGAATTGAGTTCGTCCAGAGAATATGGACATTTTTCCACCGCTGCCAGTTCTTTCATATTGTGTTCCTGTTCAAACAGTTCTCTCTTTTTTCTTGCCTCTGCGTATGCTTTCTGTGCGATCCGGTACTCGGTTGCCTTCATCTGTAACTGGCTGATTCCTGCTGCAAGATCTTCTCCGAAATCCATTCCCGCTTCTTTTCCAAATGCAAGCAAAGAGTTCTGTTTCCGCTCAAATTCCTGTCTTGCCGCATCGCTTTTTCCGGCACGGCTGCGCAGACGCTCATATTCCTGCAGCTGGCTGCGGAGTTCATACAGGCAGGTTCTGGCATCCTTTTCTCCCGGAACCATCTGATACTGCTCCAGAAAATGCTTGGTCTCCTGTTCGATGCGCGAAGCTTCTTTCGAAGCCTCTTCCATGGTTTTTTGAATTTCTTCCACCGGTCCGCGGAGCTTACGCTCCTCTTCCAGATGCTGTACCCGGAGTGCACGCACCTTTTCTTCTTCCTTTGATACCTGCACCTTGCGCACCACAAGAAGCACCATACCTGCCACTGCCGCAACCACCGATACCGCCAGAAGCGGAAGGAAAAACTTATGTACCTGTGGCAACAGAAACGACAACACACCACCGGCAGCACCGATCACCAGCAGGATAATGCCGCAGATCATCATCGGAAGACGATTTTTTACCGTATAATCCGGTTCTTCCCGCTTCATTGCCATCGCTTCAAAATAGGACATTTTCGTTTCCAGCTGCGTTTTTTCTTCTTTGAGTTTTGCAAAACGCTCCTGCTCTTTTTCCATTTCCGTTATTTTTTCTTCAGAAGGAATCTGGTTTTCAAACTTATCACCAAGTTCCTGCAGGCGGTTTTCTTCTTCCTCGGTCAGCCCCAGATTAAACAAAGTGGTTTTTAACACCCCAAGCATCTGTACATCCTGGTTCTGCTTTGCAAACTCCTCATCCTGCGGCACCTGTCCCGGAAATACATCCGCAAAAGCATCCAGTGCCTCTTTCTTTTCCTGTTCCTCCTGTTTGGTGGCCGCATAGGCCTGCTTGATTCCTTCCCTGCGGCTCTCTTCACTCGCCATCTGCAATGCTTTTGCATACTGATCCCGAATCCCGGCCAGTTCTTTTCTCTGCTCCTGTTTTTCGGTAAGTTTTTCGGTAATCTTTTTGTATGATGTCTCTGCCGCATCATAGCCACGCAGTTCTTCCGTTAACAGCGTGATCATGTTCGTCCGCTTTTTCATGGAACCTGTTGCACGGTCCGGCGAAAGTTTATTCATCCGGTCATGGATCTTTTTCTGGGCAGTTTCAAAATTATTGATATCGTTTGTATTCTCTACAAGATTTCCCAGCTTGGCATTGATCGCATCAGTCGAGCAGCATTCGCAGTCATTTTGTGCAATAAATGCGCTCCTTTTAAACGACGCACTGTCCAGTCCGAAAATTTCACTTCCGATCTCGGAAGAAAAATCATGACATTCCAGATTGGTGGAAAGATCGTATAAATGAAAAACATCTGTTTTTTCTGTTTTTCCAAATGTACGGCTGATCCGGTACTCTTTTCCCTGATAGGAAAAATCCAGTTCGCCTCCATACGTTCCCCCCTGCCACGGGCGGAATACCACACGTTCTTTATCAAACAGTCCGGATTCTCTCTTAGAGTCAAACCCGTAAAACATCACCCGCAAAAAAGCGGCCAGTGTACTTTTTCCCCATGCATTCGGTTCGTGAAACAGATTGACCCCGTCCTGAAATTCCAGATGCAGATCCGATAGTTTTCCAAAATTGTCGATATGACAGGAACGTAATTTCATCCTATATCTCCTCCCCGGACAATGCCAAAATTCCACAGCGGATCACTTCTGCCTTCTGCTCCTGTGACAGTTCAGATCCAAGTACCATACGGATAAACTCCCCCTTTAACGAGGCATCTTTTTCATAATCACTGTAGTCGACCCGAAGGGTTGTCCGGTCTTTCACCTTTTCAAAATAAAAATAATCCGAGAACAGATTCTGCAGATACTCGCAATTGATCTCCGCATCCACTTCCACCTCACCGGTCAGTACAAATTTGACAAGGCTTCCCGACGGATACTGCGCCTGTTTTACAGCTTCTTCCATCCGCTCCGCCGCTTCCCTTGTCGTCATGACATTGTTCACATCCACTTCAAGCGTGTACAGCGTGCGGGCTGCCATCTGAACAAACTGCATCTGGGCACGGCAGGTCTGCTCGTCCACATCCAGTAAAACGAATCCTTTCGGTCCACACTCGTCAAATCCGCGTCCTTCCAGACATCCACAGTAACACCAGGTACCGCGGTTATCCAGCTTGTCCTGCATGAAGGTATGTACATGTCCCAGCGCCAGATAATCAATATTCTTATTTTTCAGCTGGTTCAGGCTGATATTCTCTGCCTGTGAGCGACATGCATAATCTCCCGCCTGTCCGTGCATCATGACAATATTGAAATCTTCATGCCCCAGCACAAGGGAATTGTAAACGGTCGCCCGGTTGTTCTCCGAGAGCTCGATTCCGCTGATCACAATATTTCCATACCGGTATGCAGTCCATGTATCGGAAAACAAAAGCAGATTGTCCGGTACTTCCTCCAGCTTGGAAAGGAAATTGTCACTGTCATGGTTTCCTCTCAGATATAAGAAATCAATCTGGGGATGTGTACAGATCATGTCCCTTACGGTGTTGCGCGCCAATGCTGATACATTTCGTGTATCAAACAGATCTCCCGATATCATGATCAGACGCACCCCTGTCTTTTCTGCATATTCGACCATCCGTGTAAACGTACGGATGATTTCTCTTTTGCGCTCTCTTGCCTGCTCTTTTGTCAGGTTTGCTGTCATCTGGGAATCCAGATGCAGATCCGCACAATGAATGATTTTCATACATCCTCCTTATGAATTACGAACAAAACAATACTGTTTCTATCATATCATACAATAGGGAAAAGAAAAAGACCTGATGCCCTCCGGCATCAGATCTTTTATTTCGGTTTTTCTACATTTTATGCGTTTGCTTCCTGTTCCGGAAGTGCCGCAACTCCACGCATTTCAATGAGCGGTCCGCCCTTTTTCTCCACATAATCCTCTGTGATCGTCACTTTTCCGATATTGTCATCCTTTGGAATCTCATACATGATATCCAGCATGAACTCTTCAATAATGGCTCGCAGTGCACGGGCACCGACTTTCTTTTCTTTCGCCTGCTTTGCAATTGCATGCAAAGCGTCCTCCGTAAACTCCAGATCCACTTCATCCATCGCCAGAAGCTTTTTGTACTGACGTACAATCGCATTCTTCGGCTCTGTCAGAATACGCACAAGCATATCTTCCGTCAGTGCTTCCAGTGAAAACAGAATCGGCAGACGTCCCAGAAACTCCGGAATCATTCCGAATTTACGGACATCCTCCACTGTCACTTTACAGAGAAGATTTTCTTCCTTGTCGTATTTATCTTTCAGATCTGCCTTAAAGCCGATGGACGCCTCCTTGTTTAAGCGCTCCTTGATAACCTCTTCCAGTTCCGGAAAGGCACCGCCACAGATAAACAGAATATTCTTCGTATCTACCGTGGTCATCGGAACCATCGCATTTTTGCTGCTTGCTCCAACCGGAACTTCAATCTCTGCGCCTTCGAGAAGCTTTAACATTCCCTGCTGCACCGACTCTCCGCTTACATCCCTCTGATTGGCATTGCGCTTCTTTGCAATCTTGTCGATCTCATCAATGAAAATAATACCGTGCTCTGCACGCTCCACATCATTGTCAGCTGCAGCCAGAAGTTTGCTGACTACGCTTTCGATATCATCACCGATATATCCGGCTTCGGTCAGAGAGGTCGCATCTGTGATTGCCAGCGGCACATCCAAAAGCCGTGCCAGTGTCTTTACCAGATACGTCTTTCCCGATCCGGTCGGTCCGATCATGAGCATATTGGACTTTTCGATTTCCACGCCGTCATTGGTGTCTTCCATCACACGTTTATAGTGATTGTAAACGGCAACGGACATCACTTTTTTGGCATGTTCCTGTCCAACAACATACTCATCCAGACGCGCCTTGATTTTGTGCGGTGCCGGAATGGAATGAATATCCAGTTCCGGTTTCGGCTGCTCATCCTTTGGTTTCTTTTTCTTTAACTTCTGTTTGTTCGGAACCGCATTCTGTAGATCCGCCAGATTGATCATACTGATATTCGGCATTTTTCCCATGTTCATATTCATGAAATCGCCCATGTTAAAGGTGCCGTTGTTCATGGTATCAAATGTTTTCTGCATACAGTCCTGACAAATGCAGATATCATTCTGGATATGTATCATCTTTCCCGCAACACTCTCCGGTCTGCGGCAGATGTAACAGACATCTTCATATTCACTTGTATTGTTTGTATCGGATGTCGTGGTATTTTCTTTATTATTCTGGTCTTCCGCCATCGTATAAACTCCTTTTTTACATATAACATTGCCGCCGCAGTAAGCGACGGCAAAATTATTATACGATATTCAGCCTGTAAAGACAAGTTTTCCCCTGTTTTTTCATTTTTCTTTAAGATTTAAAGCAGTTCCTTTAAGATTTTATTTACGATTCCCGGATTTGCCTTGCCTTTGGTTGCTTTCATCGTCTGTCCGACCAAAAATCCGATTGCTTTCTCTTTTCCGTTGTGGTAATCCTCCACAGACTGCGGATTGTCTTTGACGATCTGTTCAATTGTTGCGCGAAGTGCATCCTCATCGTTATCACTCTTTAAGCCATGCTCTTCCACATAACGCTCCGGATCAATGTCCTCATCAAATACTTTTTCAAATACTTCCTTGGCAACGGAATTATTGATCGTTCCGGCCTCTGTCAATTCGATAATTTTTGCCAGATGCTCTGGTGAAAAACGGAGATCTTCGGCATCCATTTCCCGGTCCTTTAACAGACGCATCGTTTCTCCCATGAGCCAGTTGGATACTTTCTTTGGTTTATTGCAAATCGCAGAAGTCGCCTCAAAGAGATCTGCCAGTTTTTTCTCCGATGTAAGAATCTGTGCATCATACTCCGGCAGACCAAACTCTGCAATATAACGGGCCAGTTTTTCATCATGAAGTTCCGGCTGATTGTCCCGGATCTGCTGCAGCCATTCGTCACTGACAACGATCGGTACCAGATCCGGCTCCGGGAAATAACGATAATCCTGTGCATCCTCTTTGGAACGCATCGCATAGGAATATCCCTGATCATCGTTCCAGCGGCGGGTCTCCTGTACAACCTTCTCCCCGGATTCGATCAGATCAATCTGGCGGGCAGTCTCGGCTTCAATGGCATGTGCGATTGCCTTAAACGAACCGATATTTTTCATCTCGGTACGGGTACCAAACTCTTTCGTGCCTTTTTCACGAACTGATAAATTGACATCCGCACGCATGGATCCCTCCTGCATCTTGCAGTCACTGGCACCCAGGTACTGGATCGTCATACGCAGTTTCTCCAGATATGCAATGACTTCCTCTGCGGAGCGCATATCCGGCTCGGACACGATCTCGATCAGCGGTACACCAGAACGGTTGTAATCCACCAGAGATACCCCTTCCCAATCATCGTGTACTAACTTTCCGGCATCCTCTTCCATATGGATTTCATGGATACCGATGGTCTTTTTCCCACCGGATTCCGTCTCGATCTCTACCCCTCCGTCATGGCAGATTGGCAGATAAAGCTGGGAAATCTGATAGTTCTGCGGGTTATCCGGATAGAAATAATTTTTCCGGTCAAATTTGCTGTACTGATTGATCTGACAGTTTGTTGCCAGACCAACTGCCATGGCATACTCTACCACCTTTTTGTTTAAGACCGGAAGCGATCCCGGCATACCGGTACATACCGGACAGGTGTGGGTATTTGGTGCACTTCCGAATGCAGTGGAGCAGGCACAGAAGATTTTTGTCTTGGTTGCTAATTCTACATGGACTTCCAGTCCAATGACGGTTTCATATTCTTTTGACATCTCTTCTCTCCTTTCTACGCTTCTGCTGCCGGACTGTGCTGATACGTTCTTGTCTGTTCAAAACTGTAGGCCGCACGGATGATGTTTTTCTCCTTGAAACAATCCCCGATCAGCTGCAGACCGATCGGAAGTCCTTTGCTGTCCACACCGCACGGCACGGAAATTCCCGGCAGACCTGCCAGATTGACCGAAACGGTATATACATCTCCAAGATACATCTTCAGCGGATCACTCAAAGATTCTCCCAGTTTCGGAGCGGTGGTCGGTGCCGCCGGTCCGAGAATCACATCATACTTTGCAAATGCCTTGTCAAATGCCTGCTTGATCAGGGCTTTGGTGCGCAGCGCTTTCAGATAATAAGCATCATAATATCCGGAACTTAACACGAAAGATCCAAGCATAATACGGCGCTTTACTTCCGGTCCGAATCCTTCGGAGCGGGACTTCTTGTACATATTGTGCAGTCCCTCGTACTCTTTTGTGCGGTATCCGTATTTTACTCCATCAAAACGTGCCAGATTGGAGCTTGCCTCTGCTGCCGCAATGACATAATAAGCCGGAATCGCATACTCTACGAGACTTAAATCAAATTCCTCTACGATTGCGCCTTTTTCTTCTAACGTCTTTGCCGCTGCAAGAATGGCTTCCTTTACTTCCGGATCCAGTCCCTCGCCCAGATAGTCACGTGGAATACCAATCTTCATTCCCTTTACATCATCCACCAGTGCCGATGTAAAATCGGTTTCTTCTCGTTTTACCGATGTGGAATCCTTCTTATCATAAGAAGTAATTGTCTCCAGAATTGTGGCACAGTCGGTCACATCCTTTGCAATCGGTCCGATCTGATCCAGAGAGGAACCGTATGCGATCAGTCCGTAACGGGAAACGGTACCATAAGTTGGTTTGATTCCGGTCACACCACAAAATGAACTTGGCTGACGGATAGATCCTCCGGTATCCGATCCGAGTGCATAGTAACATTCCTCTGCTGCCACTGCCGCACAGCTTCCACCGGAAGAACCGCCCGGTACATGTGCGGTATTCCATGGATTCTTTGTCTCCCCATAGGCAGAAGTCTCTGTGGTACTTCCCATGGCAAATTCATCCATGTTCGTCTTTCCGAGAATGACTGCGCCCGCTTTTTCCAGATTGATCACTGCTTCCGCTGTATAAGTTGGAATAAAATTATATAAAATCTTAGAACTGCAGGTCGTTAACATTCCCTTTGTACACATATTATCTTTGATGGCAACCGGAACACCTGCCAGAGGCCCGGTCAGTGTCCCGTCATCAATCATTTTCTGTACTTCTTTTGCGCGGATCATCGCAGACTCTTCATCTACGGTGACAAAGCTGTTGATATCCTTTTCTTTTGCACGAATCGCGTCAAGAGCAGCTCTTGTTGCTTCCTCAACGGTCACTTCATGCGCTTTTATTTTCTTTCCCAGCTCTACCGCTGTGAGCGATAATAAATTCATAGCTGCCCCTCCTTACTCTACCGTCTTTGGAACTACAAATGCGCGGTCGCGGCGCTCCGGTGCGTTCGCAAGTGTATCCTCTCCACCATCGCCGTTTTCCACAACATCTTCCCGGAACACATTCTGTACCGGAAATACGTGGGACATCGGTTCCACATTGGAGGTATCCAGTTCGTTTAATTTATCAATATAATCCAGCATGCTCTCCATGTCTTTTTTCGCAGCTTCTTTTTCCGCGTCAGACAATTCCAGCTTTGCAAGGATTCCAACATATTCCATTGTCTCGTCTGAGATTACGTTTGCCATATTTTGTTCCCTTCTCCTTAATCTCTAACCTTAATATGCACTTCACGCAGCTGCTGCTCGGTGACTTCGTTTGGTGCACCGCACATCAGATCCTGTGCGTTTCCGTTCATCGGGAATGCGATGACTTCACGGATATTTTCTTCGTTACGTAAAAGCATGATCATACGGTCAACTCCAGGAGCCATACCTGCGTGTGGCGGTGCTCCGTACTGGAATGCGGTGTATAATGCGCCGAACTTGTTCTTTAACACTTCTTTGTCGTAACCTGCAATCTCAAATGCTTTTTCCATGATCTGCATATCGTGGTTACGCACAGCTCCGGAAGATAATTCCACACCGTTGCAGACGATATCGTACTGGTAAGCCAGGATATCCAGCGGGTCCATGGTATTAAGTGCTTCTAAGCCGCCCTGTGGCATGGAGAATGGATTATGGGTAAATCCGATCTTCTTTGTCTCCGGATCTTTCTCAAACATCGGGAAATCGTTGACATAACAGAAACGGTATGCATTCTTCTCGATCAGATCCAGCTTCTCACCGAGTTCGTTTCTGATCATTCCGGCGTAATATGCAGCGCGTTCTTCCTTATCTGCCATAAAGAAAATTGTATCGCCAACTTCAAGTCCTGCCAGTGTGCGGAACTCTTCCTTGCAGTCATCCGGAATAAACTTATCAATTGGTCCCTTGTAAGAACCATCTTCCAATACTTCCAGATATCCTAAACCACCCATGCCAAGTCCGGTTGCAAATTTAAGGAGTTTCTCGTGGAAACCTTTGGACATGTTGGCATGTACGCGGATTGCACGAACCGTTTTTCCGATGAACGGCTTGAACGTACATTTCTGGAAAAAGTCGGTCACATCGATAATACGAAGCGGGTTACGCAGATCCGGCTTATCAGAACCAAACTCCAGCATTGCCTGCCTATAACTGATAATCGGATATGGAGCCTTGGTCACAACGCTTCCTTCCGGTGCGAACTTTTCAAATACAGACGAAAGAACTTCTTCACCAACTGCAAATACATCTTCCTGTGTGGCAAAACTCATCTCAAAATCCAGCTGATAGAACTCTCCCGGTGAACGGTCGGCTCTGGCATCCTCATCACGGAAACAAGGTGCGATCTGGAAATATTTATCAAATCCGGATACCATCAGAAGCTGCTTGTACTGCTGTGGTGCCTGTGGCAGTGCATAAAATTTTCCCTTGAATTTTCTGGATGGTACGATATAATCTCTTGCACCCTCCGGCGAAGATGCGCACAGGATCGGTGTCTGTAACTCCAGAAATCCCATACTTGTCATTTTTTCACGCAGATAAGAGATCACTTTAGAACGGAAAATGATATTGTCTTTTACTTTCTGGTTTCTCAGATCCAGATACCGATATTTCAGACGTACATCTTCGTGTACCACACTCTTGCTGGTCATTACTTCAAACGGAAGCTGGGAATATACTTCTCCGAGTACCGTCACTTCCTTTGCATCCAGCTCGATGGTTCCGGTCGGGATCTTTGGATTGTAGGTTTCCTCATCTCTCTTTTCGATCAGACCTTCCACGGTAATAGCCTGCTCTTTACGGATTCCTTCTAACAGCTTTCCATCGCGGATAACGATCTGCATCACTGCATACATATCTCTTAAATCAATAAAAGATACTCCGCCATGGTCACGGATATTTTCTACCCAGCCAGCGACACGGATCGTCTTTCCGATGTCCTGCTCGCTTACCTGATTCAGTGTGACATCTCTGTAAATGTTACTCATCTTTTCTACTCCTTTTTCTGGTCCGGGGCTCCTCTTATGAAAAAAGAAAAGCCCCGGAATACTATAATTGTATTCCGGGGCGAATAATTCAGATTATCCGCGGTACCACCCGCATTGAAAAATGAGACATTCTCATCTTCCCTCTCTTACGCGTAACGTGCGCTCACGTACGAACCTACTTCCACATTCCGGTTTTTCAAAACCATCCTGCCCGTGTTCAATCCGTCTGCTCCGGCAGTGTTCCCATAATCATCTCTTTCAAACAGCGCTCTCAGTCGGTGACGCTGTATTCCTGTCGATGTCTGATGATCAGAGTCTCCATCTATGCATTTTCTGTCGTACATCCCTGATGTACGTTCCTTTTGTAATCTGTTTTATCACACAATTCCAGTGATTGCAAGAAAAAATTTAAAAATACTCCTTTAGTGCTACAAGTGATTCCACTTTTTTGTATATAAATTTCTCCAGTTCAGCATCCGGCTGTGTCAGATCCGGCACCATAAACACCTTACATCCTGCACTGTATGCACTGTGAATTCCATTTGGAGAATCTTCCACCGCATAGCATTCCTGTGGCTGCACATGAAGCTGGCTGCAGGCGTACAGATAAACATCCGGCGCCGGTTTGCCATGGGCGACCTGCCGGGCAGAAACAATGTGATCGAGATAGTCATACAATCCCACTCTCTTCAGCAGACTGCTGCTGCGCTCCACACCTCCTGCGGTGGCAATCGCTGTACGCACACCTTTTTGGTGCAAATATTTTAACAGTTCCTCTGCTCCCGGTTTTGCCTCAATCGGTCCCTCATCAAGCACCTGATCCGTCAGTTTTCTGCGATAGGTATGCACTTTATCATAGTCAAAATCTTCTCCATACAGCTTTTTAAAATGTTCCGGTGCATAAGGCATCCCAAGGGAACGCACGCTGTATGCCTCCTCATCGGTCATATGATATCCGAAATGCGCCATAGCCTCTTTCCATTTCGCGAAATAGTATTTTTCTGTATCCAAAAGGGTCCCGTCCAGATCAAAAATAACGGTCTGTATCATGTTTTTTTCCTCCTGTGTTTCTGTTCAAAGGCTACCCGACGAACAAAAACTTTCCCGACTCTATACCTCAAGAAACCGGTTCCACTCCTGCGTATCGCCGCTTCCGGTTACTTTCAGCGCGTAGGTACGGTCGTTGGTTCCGTCAATGATAAACGTATAAACACCGCTCTGTAATGTCAGTTCATATATGGTTCCCTCCAAAAGAACCTGTGCCACCTCATCATACTTTGCTTTTTCCACTTCCTCGTCCGGATACGTGTGCTTTAAATTTCCATCAGCATCGTATTCGTTGTATCCTTCCTCAACAAGCGAAATGATTTCTGCATCTGAAATCTTAAATAAAAGTTCATTGGTACGCATCATCCGGATGTCGCGGTTGCAGGAATTTTCCGGACAGATTTTTACATTGTCCAGTACCAGATGAAACATGCGCTCTGTCAGCTGGATGTCCCCAACCACAGCCTCGCCAAATTCAAAATGATTTACCTCGTTAATTGTGCTGTATTTGTATTCCATGTTGTTCTCCTGTGTTTTTATGATTCATTATCTGCAATGAATCCTGTTATTTTTCTTCCCTTTTTATCTCCACATTTCCTTCTGTGTGAGAATTTTTTTCGCACATAATTTCTCCTTGCAGTTTCTGTGCCACTTTTTCATATGCGGGCACCAGAACCTGATATCTGTGCGCCATGCGCACCACTTCGTATACCAGACCATCCACTTCCGACGGTCTGTGTGCCATCACATCCCTTTGCATTGACGTGGTTGCCTCCGGCGGAAGATTGGATAAAATCTGCAGATTTACGGAAACCATATCCTTTTCAAACGGAAATCCCATGGCCGTCGCCAGTGCGACGATTTCCCTTATCATCGTGCAAAACAGTTCTCTTGCTTTCCCCTCTTTCTGGAAATCTCCTGCCGTGGCATTTAAGTAAAGGCCCGCCGCTCCGATCGGTGACACATAGGAAAATTTCTCCAGCGCATCCCGCTGGATCTGTTCTGATAATATCCCATCGATTGCACTGTCACGGAAATCTTTCTGAATCTGCTCTAACAGCTGGCATTTTTCTTCTTTTTGGCGCACGCCGAAGAAAATGCGCAGAATCTTTCCGTGCTGCAAAATAACTCCCGGCTCCTTAATATTGGCTGACACGTAAATACATCCGTCCGTCACAAGCATTCCCGGCAGTTTTTCCTGCATTTTAGCTCCGGTTCCATAAATATTTAAAATTGGAATCACAATCGTCTGCGGTTTTGCAATTCTACGGATAAATTCGTAAATTCCATCCAGCGAATATCCTTTTACGCAGACTAAGATCACATCCGGCCGGTCTTTGTAATGCTGCATGTCAGACGCCTTTACCGGTATGGTCTTTGTGTTCTCATCCCACATGGTCTGAAGCGTCAGTCCCTTTTGCTGTATACTCTCCAAATGCGCATCTCTGGCGATCAACGTCACATCTTTTCCTGCCTGCGCCATGTGAAAACCGACAACTCCGCCTGTGCCACCAGCTCCAATGATCAGATATTTCACCCAATGTCACTCCTTACTTACCGGGGAATTTCGATTTCTTTTGAAATGTCCCCTTTCTGCTGTAAATAATACAGGAATCCTTTGCATCCTGCAACCACATCTTCATAGGTTTCATCAAAATTGCCGGTGTACCATGGATCTGCCACATCCCGCGCCCCGGTAAATTTCTGCGTGTCTTCATAGCCCGCAAATGAAAGCATCTTGTAAATTTTATCCTGGCTGTCCGTGCCTCCCGCGATTCTTGTCATGTTCCGGATATTTGCGGAATCCATGCCGATCAGATAATCAAAATACAGATAGTCATCCCTTGTCATCTGGCGCGCCCGGTGCGGAACAAGCGGAATGTTTTCTTCGTATAATTTATTTTTTGTGCCGTAGTGCGGCGGGTTGCCGATCTCCTCACAGCTGGTCGCAGCGGAGTCGATCTCGAACTGGTTGTCGAGGTGCAACTGGTGGACCAGGTGGGTGAGGACGCTTTCGGCCATGGTGCTGCGGCAGATGTTGCCGTGGCAAACAAATAAAATCTTGATTTTTCTCATATTTCCAGTATTTTCGGGCTTTTCAAGCCTTTTTACCTTTCTTCATTTTTCACTTATTCTGGCATATTTTGGCATATCTTTGCATATTTTTGTCATCAATTTTGGTAAAAACTTTGGTAAATTTCAAGTCTGTACCAAAGGCAAATCTGCCATTGGGAATCGACAGGTAAGAAATTGGGGATTAAGATAAATACTGGCATTCAGCCATTTTTCTCTCATTTTCATCAGGTCATTATGAATTGATTGCTTTTTGAAAATCTTCCTGTGCATCCTGAAATTTAACATGAGTATAGGTATTCATCGTAACACTGATATCCGAGTGTCCCATAATATACTGAAGCATCTTCGGATTCATTCCCGACTTAGCCATATTAGAACAAAACGTATGACGACACACATGCGGTGTGATTGGCGGCATCTGAACCTTATATATGCTATTGTACTTTTCCCGAATATGCTGGAAATACTTTTCCCAATGTAATGCCACCATAGGCATATCATTTTTATCAAGGAATAAAAATCCTGTCATTCCATCAACCATCGGTTCAACTTTGGGATTGACCCTGTCCTTAAGTATTCTCTTAAAACAAGCCACCACCTCATCAGACATTGGAACATATCTCTCGCCGCTTTCTGTCTTAGGCTTTTCAATGATATACTGCATCTGACTTGTTCTCTGTAATTGATGATTTACCCGTATTCTTTTGTTTTTAAAATCCAAATCTGATTTTGTAAGCCCACAGAACTCTGATATACGAAGTCCTGTGTTAAAGAGGACAAATATTGCATCATAGTACTTGCAGAAATGCGCATCTTCTTTTATGAATCTTAGAAATTCCCGCTCCTGCTTTCTTGTGACAGCCTCTCTTCTCACACTATCATTCACAATCACATTGACTAGTTCAAAGCCAAATGGATTTTTGCGAATCAAGTCATCTTCTTCTGCCATCTGAAATGCCGGTCTTAATACTCCCCGGATAGTATGAATTGAACTATAACCTTTTCCATCTACCCTCTGAAGCTTGATCAACCATGCTTTCGCATCCGATAATTTCACTTTGTCGATTCTTTTTTTGCCAAAATCATCTTTTTTCAGCAGATTAATTACCGTCTTATAACCAGCATAAGTACTCTGTCTGACCCCTATTTTAAGGCTCACATATTTCTCCACTAATTCAAGAACTGTAAGCCCTCCACCTCTTGGAACAAGTCCATTAAACATATCCTGTTCCAGCTGTTTTTCCTTTTCTCTTAAAGAAAGCTCCATTTTCTTTCCTTTAGGTATAGGATCATTATGGTCCAAACGCCAACTATATAAATTTCCTTCATTTCCATGAATATCCACATATCTAAAACGATAACGTCCATCTGCTCTCTGGTACTCTCCTTCGTGAAGAATTCTATTGCGATTATCTCGTCTTTTCTCACTCATAGCTTTGTCTCCTTTCAAAAAAGAGAGCCCTAGCGTGATTATTGTACCACATTTGTGCCCCCTTTTCTACTACTTTACATATTAAATTGCAGTTGACTCTGCCAGAAATTGTTCAAATTGCTCTTTCTTAAATAAAACTTTGTTTCCTACTAACAGATAAAACTCCCCATTTGGATGGATATCTACAATTTGTCTAAGCCGCTTTTCACCAATGTGATAAAACTGTGCCGCTTCAGTTACAGAAAGCAAATATCGCTTCCATATAGGAATATCTATACTCTGATTCTCTAATTCATTTTCGTCATCCATCATATTCTCCAATCTGCAGCTGTCTGACTAACATCGCATCAACCTTTTTTATTGCATCTGTGCTGACAATCATCCCAGCGGTCTGTATTATCTGTTCCTCATTTATTGTGACCAGCTGCTCTGGTAAAAACATTGTTGTATGTCTTAAAAATCCTTTAATTTCTGAAGGCTCAATATTAAAATGTACTGGAATATAATCCTTTCTCATCTTAGTTGTCCCCGGTATAACTGTATATACAGGTGATTTTCCGTTTGCTTTGTCGCAGCTTATTACAATACATGGTCTCCTTCCAGCTTGTATGTGCTTGAGTCCATTTTTCAATTCAGCCCACACAATCATATTTCTCTTTATCTTCACTGCATATCACCTCTCTTTGGCGGAATATACAAGTCTACCTTGGGTTCCTTCTCATCTACACTAAATAATCTAAACCCAGCTTCCCTTACCACTCCAATTTTTAAATAAGAATCTGCTATTCCGTCTGAAATAGCATCGAGATTTGCTACAATAAGTGCATCTGCCTTTCCTGCTCTCATATATCTTATTGCCCTATAAAACACCTCATCACTTAATCTTCGTCCAAAAATTCCTCTCCGGAATACTTTCATAGGAATAAGATTGTTATTGTCAGCAAATTCCATAATTCGTTTCAACTGCTTATTTTCCTTTTTCTCTGCTGCAATACAGTCATGTTCTTCATCAGAAGACAACATCACAACACACTTTATCGGCTGTATGGTCAGTGGCTTTTTCTTTCTTCCTGCTCTCCTCATTTCAAACCACTTCCTTTCTTGCCTCTAAGCCTTCAATGAAAATCAAACATGTAGACATTGCATATTCTCTATCATTCGGTTTAAGCATCTGCAATTTATCTTCCAATACAGACATCTCTTTATTCTCACGTTTTTCCCTGTTTTCAATTCCAAACAATGTATTAGGATCTACTCCATACTTTGTTACAATCTTCAGCATAAGTTCCAGACTCATCCGATGTCTTCCCTGCTCAATTTGCGAATAATGAATATAACTTACATCAAGGCTCTCCGCCATATCGTTCTGTGTATATCCATATTTATTTCTAATACTTCTCAAAGTATTACCAACTGCATAAATATCATATATCATCCTGAATAACCTCACTATCTAACCGATTTCTGATGTATTCCACTGCCTCAGCCTCTGTTGGGCATTTGATGACTGGCTTCCCATAGTCATCAAATACCACTGTTTCAGAAGCAAACACAATGTAGGAATACCTGCCTAAATTCCTAACACTCAATCGCATAATTGTTGTACCTCGCACTCATAGTACCAAGGTCAAATATTGTCACACCCAAACCATTTATGCGATCCATCATTGACTTTAAATCTTCCGGATTTCTTGTTATCTCATAAATATCTTCTACGACAAGCACCTTGTAATCTGAAGTCTCAAGAATTTCCACCAGCTGACGCATCTGAGGTCTGTCAACCGATGTAGATGCTCCATCATCTACAACAGACTGCTCACACTCAATTCCCACACTTAATGCATATGTCTGATCAAGTTCTTTCTGTCTGTTCACATTATTCATACTCATCATTGACTTTATAAACAAAAGTCCTTTGTATAGTTCTTTTCCGTTATACTTTTTCATGGCTATTACCTTCCTTAATTGAAATATTAAAGAAAGCATTGTGCACGCCGCTTTCAAATTCTGTGCTGTATCTCAAGCACATGATTATTGTATCCTGTCAGTCTTTAATTGCCGACCGTGTACAGGCGACAATTATGTCGTGTAAACACGACAATCACTTTTCAACCGACACGCTTTTCATCGCTTTCATCATTGCAAGGCATTGTCTTATCTGCAATTCATCCATATCTGAAAGAACATCCATTGCCTCAGATAACAGTTCTGATTTTTCCTCATTCTTTCCATAAATAATGAAATCAACAGACACTCCAAGAACGATTGCCAGATTATCTAATGTCTGTATCTTAAAATCTCCACCATTTTCAATAGCTGATAATGCCTGCCTATACCTACTCTATGAGCTAACTCATCCTGTGATAATCCTATCGCCTTTCTCCTGTCTGCAATTCGTATTCCTCTCTCATAATCCTTTTCTCTTGTCTGTGCTTTACTGCTCATAAATCCTCCTTGCCGCCCTTGGAAACGAACAAGTCGGATTACCTTTACAGCACAAAAAAGACGCACGAGGAAACCAGTATCATAAATACTGTTCGTTTCCCCTGCGTCTCTGGTGCTTCCATCTTTCGATGTGCCCTTATCAGGTGGGCTGTAATTTAATTTTCAATCGTTATATTCTGAAAGTCTCATTCTCAGAATGTTCCTTCATCATTCCCTCGGAATACTTCTTGAGTATCATCACTCGCTTGCATCTGTCACACTTAATTCCAATATTCTGAAGTGCCACAGCGGAATCATCACCGCATACAAAATATTCCATCATTAACTTGTTGCATTTTTTACATCTAATTTCTATAACATTTTCTTTGTTCAATTCAGTTCGCTCCTTATTCATACAAAATCATCAATCTACAATTCTGTACTCGTAAAGGAAAGGGAAATCACCTTTGCAACGGTCATAGGTGCAAAGACCAGACCATTTATGACCTACGTAATATCCAGACTTCCAGTGGTCTTGTATTCTAAAACCAAAGCCTTTACTTCCGTCTCCATCGGAACGGTTGGAAGTAGATGCACGGTAATTGGAATTGACATCTGTCATATAGGCAGAAGCACTCATAACTTTGGAAGAATATTTGTTGCTGGAATTTGTATATCCTACACCAAAACCGTCTGCACCGCCGACATTTCCTGCTGAGTCACCGTATTCATTATTTTTCCAATGTCCACCACAGGTTACAGACCAATAGGTACTCCATGCTTCATAGTAGATAGTAGGAGTGTCTAAAGCAACATCACCCGAATCTGTTGCGCAGGTTGAAGCACTTTCAATAACAGGTGCTTCAAATTCATAAACACCATAGGTTTCAAGTTCTGCATTGATAGCGGCTTTTTCTTCGGGAGTTGCGTTAGGAACTTGCAATAATAAAGCGTCAACAATCTCTCTTGTTGGAGTTGGGGAACTTCTCAATAAAGATTGTTTGGCGTATAATTCGTCCATTTCTTTTGCAAAGGTCAATTTGTCTGTTGCGCTTAGGTAGACAGACGGGTTACCCATATCATTTTGGGAAGCTGTTTCTTCCGTTTATCCTTTGGTGGAAGCACAGGCACAAAAAAACAGATAGAAAGGAGTACATAGGAACTATGAATGAGCAGGAGCAACGGAAAGAGGAAACCGCAAGGCTTGACCGTCAGCAGGCAGAACAACACGCCGCAGAGGGGCGGCAGTTGTCGGAACGTGCTTTAGCGGAAGAACGCCAGCGACAGGAAACACAGCGTATGCAGGAAGAACAGCGCAGACAAGACAGGAAGTTAAGATAGTTTATAACTTTGTTGGTGAAATACCAGATATAAACAAATAGATGGAAATGCAGCCCTTTTCCTATGGAGAGGGGCTTTTTCTATACTTCTGTATACGGATATGAAGAGATAATTTACAACGCTGAGATTTGTGCAATATGCACAAAAAAAGCGATATTATTACATATATTAAAACAATATAACCTATGTTTTTGTGATAAATATTTGACTTAGAGAAAGATTTGTGTTACCATTTTAATGAATTAATATTACTTATTGGCGACTTTTATAGTCATAGTTTTAGCCTGTTGACACAAAACTAATGTAAACCCTATTTAAGAAAGAGGTGATTCCTTTGGTTATTGAAACAAGTAAAACATCCGTCTATTTCACTTTTAAAGAAAGAATGTCGTTCTATGAAAAAAATAAGCAAATTAATAAGCCTTATACTTTGTCTATCGTTACTTTGCCCAACAGTTGCTTATGCTGCGGAAACAAAGCAAACCACGGATTCACCAAATATGAAAGATATTCTTATTGATTCAACAGATGACCATTTTATCGTTGTATCAATTCCTGAATCTGAGGCAGAATCGTATCAAAAGCGATTAGAGTCAGACCCTGAATTTCGTGAAAATGAAATTCAGCAAGCCCTTGGTGGTACTTCGGCTGATTCACGTGCATTACCTCCTGGGCATATTGAATATCAAAGTTATATGTACAAAAGAGATATTAAGGCAGCTGTTGATGCTGCATCTGGCTCTGGAACATTTGATAAATGGCTTACAGGTCTTGGGTGGACTGTTACTGGAGCTAGCATTGCAAAGTTAATCAAATTGTCAAAAAGGGATAATATTTTTATGTTGTCCGCAGATATACTTAGGACATTGGCTCAATGGGCTCAGCAGGAACGAGAAGCGTGGTGGAAAGAAGCCTATAAGGACATCATTAATGGAACAATCTCAGCTGTACGTTATACCATTGTACAGAATACTACAGAATATCCTAAAATATGGCGAGTTTTCGAACGTATATAATGGAGGGATTGATATGGATAATAATAAGATTCAAAAAATTTTCCACTATATAATAGTTCTTTTGCTCGTGATTCTTTGGTTTATTATGATGTTTTTCCCTGAGCACATAGATACTATGAATTTTAAAATATTTTTTTCTATTTCACTTGCTTGTAGCATAATTTACTCTTTATGTAGAGAGAAATACTTTCCTATACAAACAGACAGTAAAACAGAAAAATTTGTTTTTACCTTTTTAATAATATTGCTTTTTTTTAGGTTTCTGTTTTTGAAAAATTAAGTTATAGAAATACTTTTGTCTACAGTTGAAGCGGCTATCCTTTGAGATAGCCGCTTTTTTCGTAAAAAATCATTTATCATTATCTTTGTTCAGCCTATGAGAAAAATTCTCATGGGCGTTTTATTTTGATTCATCACTTGACTTTGTGGCAAAGAAAGCACATCCATTAAGCATATTTTGGAGTAAATCCTGCTGATCCTTTCTCATCGCTTACTGATGAAGGCATAGAAAAAGCTATGGATTATATTAATCTGCTTCACGCATCCGGAATATATGAAAAGCAGACTGCTAAGATAATTCCATTCCGAAGCATTGATATTTTTGAAAATGCAGTATCAGCCGGAACCGGTAACTTCCTTGTAGACGGACCGAAAGAGACTGTACGCATAGATGAATCTATCCTGCCGGAAGATACTACTTTCGGTGTCCGTATTAGTGGTGACAGTATGGAACCAGAATTCCACGATGGTCAGATTGCATGGGTATTACAGCAGGAATCTGTTGCTAATGGAGAAATCGGCATATTCGCTCTTAACGGAGAAGCCTATATTAAGAAATTACAAAACGATAAAGACGGAATCTTCCTTATCTCGCTTAATGAAAAGTATGCACCTATCCCAGTCGGAGAAGATGATCGTTTAGATATATTTGGTAAGGTTCTCGGAAAATGTAATCCTGCTGATATTACCAAGAATTGTAAATAAGACTGGCACCGATTGCTACAAGTCCTTTTTATTGGACACGCAATCCTTCATAATAGATACTAAGAAATGCTAGAATCTGAAAGAAGGAATTTTTATGGCGATTGTCAACAATATCAAAGAAATCCGTGAGCAGCGTGGCATCTACCAGGATGAACTTGCTGAAGCTACCGGATACTGTACCAAAACCATCGGTCGAATAGAATGTGGGGAAAGTACCCCGTCCGCCGAATTTATGCTGCGGATTTCAAAATACTTTAATATGATGGTGGAAGATGTCTTCTATGTAGAAGATTGAGCTGGGCACATGATACCCGCTCTTATTCAACTACACTATCCAAATTTCCAACAGTATTCTACATATATTAGCTCATCATTTTACATGAAATATACATAAATAAACCATATCTCCAAACTACTATCTCAATTTTTCCTACTTTCATATATCCCTGCTACATAAATAGTTACTGTTCAACGGATGTATTTTCATTTCCTGATTTGATAATGACATCTAGTTTATTTATAAAGTTTTCTGTATGCTTTGCTGCAATATTCTTGTTTTTCTGTTTATATTCCAGCATTACAGAATTCAAATCATCTCTTAACTTTTTGAGTGACTCAACTGTCACTTGGCAATCAATCTCTGATGAATCATTATAACGTCCCCAAATTCCAATAAACCAGCTAGAAAAATGTTCTTTATCAATATTATTTGCATTCTTAAACGCATTAAATGTTGCCGATTCCATTTCAAGAGAAAATGTATTGTATCTCTTATTACTCAAATCGCAAAAAGCAATGTTTAAATCTGAACTAATCAAATCAATATAGAGTTTCTGATTCTTTTCATAAGTCCATACATCATTATCTCTAAATTCTTTTATAATCTGGTATGCTGACCATTCATCTTCTGTGAAATACTCTTTACTATCATCTCCAATCATTCTGTGAGAATGGCTATCTTTTTTATCAGATTTAACTAAATATTTAATTTGTTTTCTAATCCCATCTCTAACCTTTTCCCAATTAATTGTAGGCAAATCAACATTATAAATTCTAGAATAGCAACAATTATTAAGGAAAAGAATATACTCATCTAATGACAAATTTCCCGCATATACTTCTACCAATAAATCCTTAAATCCTTCATCAATTATTTCTTCATTGATTTCGGGAAGATTATGTGTTTTTAGTACTTCAAATGGAGTTGCAGCTTTCTCCTTTTCTAAAAATACATTTATCTCCTTCGAAATCACTTCATCATTCCACTCTCCATGTAAAATCCACTTTGAAAATCCATTCACAATAAAATTGGCATTAAATACTTCAGGATAAAGTTTTTCTACATCAAGATACAGAAATAAATTCACGTATCTTGAAGATTCTCTAATCAATCCCGCTTTATTTGTCATCATAAGACAGGTAAAAGAAAGAAGCCAGTTGCTACAGTCTTGAATACCATTTTCAATCAACTTATTATATACACGTTCAAAGTCTTGAATAGCACATTTAAAACTCCGTATATTATGTGGTCTTCGTGCTAACATCCCGCGAAGTTTTTCCTCTTCTTTTTGATATTCTTCTCTTTTCTTGATACTATCAAGCTTATAATTTTCAGCTTTATACTGTTCAATAATTACGTCATCGTTAAAATCACCTGACAGAATTTTAATCAGCAATTTCTTGTTTTCTATAAGAAATTCCTTGTATTTTATGCCACAAGACATTGACTCTATAGAATTAGAAACAACCTCTTCATAATCAGGAACAAATGGAATAACTCTTTGTACTATTTTTTCTTTAATTTCATGATATAATAATTCATTATTTGTCTTATCTTTTATTTTTTCTTCATTTGCAACAATAATCGTATTAAAGTTCTGATTTTCACAGTAGTCATTAATACACCCTAAAAGATCTGTGTAAGTAATATTTGTTCTTTCCAAATCATCAAAAACAAGTATAACCTTTTTATCAGAAATCGTATTGCTTATAGGTACAAAATTAACTAAGTCCATAATTGAAGAAACCACTTCTCCTTTTTTTTGCCAATTTTCAGGCAAAATATCCTTGATTGTACCAAAAATTCTTTTATAGGAATCTGTAAATTTTGAAACTTTTATTCCATTCAACTTATCGAGTTCACTTGCCTTCTCTAACCATTTTTTCTTTACCTCTGCTCGTAATCTATCTAAGGAGTCTATACCAAATAAACTAACACACAAAAAAACATAGTTATCTTTCACTGACGGAATAAATTTGCTCTTAATTAGATATGTTTTACCAGATCCCCACTCTCCAGATAACATCAAGGCACCAACAGGATTATTTATTTCACAATAATTTTTTAATTCTTCAATCAGATTCATTAGCTCCTCCAACCAGAAACATAGTTATTAATAAGTCAATCATGTGAGCAAATATAGATGGATTCATTCTATTTAAATTATATAATCCAACATTATTAATGAATATCTCAAGATTCCAGATCGTATACTTTTTTATATCACTCATATATCCTATCCACCTCAGCTTCATATACCGCCTCAGTATGTGCATCAAATAGCACCCATTCCACCACATCAAAGCTGTCTGGATTATCCTGCAGACATCTATTAACTGTATGAACTGCAACTTTCGCTGCCAGCTCTACCGGAAAACTGTACACACCTGTCGATATAGATGGAAATGCGATTGTTCTGATTCCATTCTCCATTGCCAGCTTCATAGAATTAAAATAGCAGTTTGCAAGAAGTTCTTCCTCTTTATTCCTGCCACCATTCCATACTGGTCCAACAGTATGAATTACATAATCACATGGCAGATTATATGCCTTTGTGAGCTTTGCCTCTCCTGTCTCGCATCCATGAAGTGTTCTGCACTCGGCTAAAAGCTCCGGTCCTGCTGCACGATGAATGGCACCATCAACTCCACCACCTCCCAATAGAGAATTATTGGCTGCATTAACGATTGCCTGCACATCTGTAATTTTTGTTATATCACCTTTAACTGTCTTTATTATGTACATCAGTTCCATCCTTTCCAGATATCCGGCTGATAACCAAGTGTGGACTGCTTTCCATTCCTTACTACCGGAGTTTTGATTACCTGCGGATTCTCAAGCACTTTTTCCAGCTTGTCCTCATCAGCAGTATATTTAATGAGTGCAAGCAAATCTTTGTCTTTGCCATCCCAGTTAATCATCTTCTCCAGACCACCATTTACCTGTGCAACAGAGTTAAATTCGCCTTTGCTCATACCTTTTTCTTTCATGTCAATGAACTGATACTTGATGCCACGCTCCTTGAAGAAACGCTCCGCCTTCTTAGTATCATTACATTTCTTAGTCCCAAATATCTGTATATTCATAATCAGTATTCCTTTACTATCTCTTCATCTATTCCGTACATAGCCTTAAAATGTTCGAGATCTGTCGGACTTTTTATCAGCATTACCTCTTCTATCTTACCTGTATGTATATCCTTAAAGCCTGCTACCTGCTCGCCATTACAAATGCTTGCTTTGATTACAGGCTTTTTGTTTTCCTTATCATATGACTGTTGAGTTTTTTTCTTCTTAAACAGTCCCATTTTGCTCACCTTCCTTCGCCTGTGCCATCAGCACAAGCTTCTCAAATGACTGTGCAAAACGCTTGTCATCTTCACTTGTCCGCTTCTTTGGGTCTCCGCTTCCGCTCCGGTTCGCGCAAAGCCGATGTCCACCGGACATCGTGCGCCCCTTAATATGATTCTTAGAAGAACCTCGTCTTGCTTTCTTATTAAGATGTCTTTCCATAAGCATCCGGTCAATATTCTCATCTGTGTACAACTTGCCGGATTGATGAATTGCATATACACCCTTGCCAAGTGCCATTGCAGCAACACCATAATCCTGCGACACTACAATATCTCCCTTATGACAGATACTGATCAGCTTATAATCTACCGCATCAGCCCCAGCGCCAACCACAATTACTTCACTATAATCTGAATATAATACATGGTTCGTGTCACACAGCAATGTGGCTGGAGTATTATATTTTTCCGCAATCGCTTCTATAATGCCCACTACCGGACATGCATCTGCATCTACAAATATCTTCATATTCTCTTAAATCCTAATCCAATTTGTGCAGACGGTCTGCACAATTTACTTTATTCAATCTGTATAACAAAAAATACGATAAGTTCTCGTTGCTAATCATTTTCAATATGATAGTAATTATTTATCGGAGTCCGTACCTCAATGAGGTTTCCACTTGGATCATAAAATCTTACAAGTTTCTGTCCACCTTCAAGTTCAGTCAGTTCAGTAACATAATTCAAATAGAAATCATATGATTCAAGTTTCCTAATGAAAGCTTCCATATTATTTTCCTCAAAGTACAGCTCAGTCATATTGTTATGAGGTGTCGTAGGTATTTGGGTACTGTCATACCATACATTTACATCCTGCAATACAAGTCCCTCGGACATTATTACATTACCTTCCTGTTTCAAAATGACCTGTAATCCAAATAAATCCTTATAGAATCTGACAGATTCTTCTATATCATCTACGATAATCAAAATGTTCTTTAATCTCATGATTCACTCTCAAGCTTTCTTTTTGCATCCTTCAGACGTCCATATATTTCAGGCATAGAGAATTTTATTTTTTCAATCTCTTCCATTGGAAATGCCTTTATATCTTCAATGCTCCTAATTCCCATTTCAAAGAGTCTGCTGCATTGTTGCCAAGTCCATTTAATTCCTCTGCTTCTGTCTATCACATCTTTCTCCCTACGAATCACAATGCCATATTTATCACACTGCTCCTGCAATTCTTTATATGTTGCATCACCCATATTGCGGATTCTAAAGATTGATTCCTTCGGTATCCTTACAATGTCTCGTAAATCTGAAATACCACTTCGTCTCATACAATTTTTAAGTCTGGATGACACTTCAAGTTTTTCAATTTCTATTGGTTAGCTGCTCATATGCCTCCATTTCTTTCTGTAGTTACCTCTTTCGTCTAATCATTACTTGACTAATCAACATATGTTTTATACAGAACCAATGGATGTTGCCTATTAATCTGCGCTCGATAATAATCAAAAGTTGCCCTATTCATATAAAGTAATTTATCTGTGGTGTCACACGCGACCGGAACATATTTATTTTTTCCCGCACGTTCAGCTTTAATAAATAATTGTATTCTCTTATTCTTCGATTTAAACGATGGTGAACTAGAACTCACAATCAATGTATACTCTCCATTTACATATCCATCAACTGCTAACTTATAATAATTTACCTGTTCATCTTCCAACTTTTTACCAGAATTAACCTTTGCTGATGATTTCTTTCTCTTTGCTTGTTCATATGTATAGCCACTACTTATATAAACACCTGCAAAAACATAATCCGTTGTTTCTCCATATAATGTGCCCTCCGTATAATCTCCATATCCGCTTGACCAATTCCATTCCCAACCATATCCAGTTCTATTTCTTTTATTTTGAGCTCTCAGATGAAATGGTTTTTCAAATTTTATATATACATCTTTATCAACGTAATCTTCAACATTTACAAATTTCAATTCTTCTTTAATGTGATTCCACAATTCTCTAACATGTCCTAATTTAAAATTTGTAAATGTAATATCTCCAACATAATCCCTATTCTTACTTCTTTCAATAACATAATGTAACCAATACTTACTACTAATATCTCCTCTAACTCCATTTGATATTACCAAACGCTCGTATGGTTTACTATTTTCCTCTAACCCCTCAAATTTGTTCAGTATATCCATAGTACGTGTTGTATCATATACTGCTGCTACCAACTCAGTTTCTTTACGATTATCAAGCTTCGTCTCAGGAAGTTCCCTTCCCATCGTTTGCATAGGTGTATCTTTTTTATGCTCTGGAATTGCCAAACTAGGAATGGAAATACATTCATTATCACTACTGATCTGAGCTTGGTTTTTATCTGACAAATTATGCATCTTAAACTCAATACACTCTTCTATAATTTTCTCTAATCTACCATGTTCTTCTGAATATATTTCTACCATGTCATAGATATATGAAGTAGTTTGTATATAGCTTGCTTTTCCAGACAGACAAATACTATACATACCATTGCCCTTACAAAACCTTACCAAATACTTGCTAAAAACTTTTTCATTGTTTGGTAATTCATTTGTCACTCTAAAATTCATTAATTCAGCACAATAGATATCAACATCTTGTCTTGTACAAAAACTATTCAATCTATTTATAGGAAATTCTATCTGGACTGCAGATTCAGGATGATTTTCATCTATAAAATCAATATCCATATTATCCTTTGAATTTATTGCTACACATAATATATCTTCAACAACTCGTTTCTTTAATTCTTTATCAAGAACAAACAATTGATTCACCGGTATGTGCAATTTATTTGCTATACTCTGAACCATCCATAAACCAATATATCCCTCTGGTTCGCAATCAAAAGTGTTTTCTGTTTTTAAAGTATCTATTTCTAAACTTACTTCTTGAATAATTTTACTCAAATCAATCCCTTTATCATATGCTATGAGAAAAATTTGCTCATATATGCCATATAATGCCTGCCTAACACTGGCATTATATTTTTCTATGCTATTATTCAAAATACTTTCCTGTTCCTCTTCATCACATTGAACATCCTCAATATTAAAAGCACTTGGGAATAATGATATTGTTTTTTCTGTAAAATAGTTATTTCCGCATTTAGTACACTTTTTCCCCAACAGTATATTGCTTTTCTCTTTTTCAGTTTCAAAAACATATGCCAAAGGAACTACAGAACCACCACATGCACACGTTGACATTTTAGATTTACCCAAATGACAATTTATAGGCTCGCTGGAGTTATACTCATATCTCGCCACCGATTTATTCTTATTAATAATATACCCTTCAAAGTTAGGATATACCTGGCTTTGTACATATATTTCATCCATTCATAAATACCTCCACTAATAAATTCTAGTGATTCTTCTATGTATTAACAGTTTCCTATATATTGCTTTAATTATTGTAATAACTCCTTCAATTTTAGCATTTCATCCTCAGACAAAGTTACACCTTTTCCCATCTTCTCATGCTCTGGTGCCCAATCTCTGATATCATATTTTGGTGCTCCACCATTCCACGAAATTTTATTAAGTTCTTTTGTCCATCCTTTTGCACTCTCTGATAGAACTCCAATGTGTTCCACTATATCATATTTTATATCTGACATATGCTACCTCCTGTTACTTATACATATCATAATATGCCTTTTTCAAATCAACTGGCTCTTGTATCATATTTAATTCCGATAATTCTTTTGATATTGTTTCTTTAAGTTCCTTTTTTTTCGCAAAAGAAAATACCCCTGTCTTCTCAAGTTGCCTCTTCAAATCTTCTATCTTTTCTCTCTGATTATCAAACTTTGATTTATATTCTTCATACAATACAAGGGATAATCATGTATGGAATTGATGTTTTAATTATGTCATCTGGTCTGTCAATTAGAACTGCATTTTCAGGAATGCTTTTTTCTTCAATCTCTCTGTCCCACGGCTGCTTACCGTCCCAAACGTTTTCCCAGTTTTTATTGCCATCCCATATTATCTGCGCCATTTTAATATCCTCCACAAATCCCGATTGAGATTTCACCTGTTTTAAGAGATTTAATAACTGTTATATTTTGTTATTAAATTCTCCGCAAACCCTTGAAAATCTTTGTGTGAATCCTCTATTTCGGACAGGAGATAATTTGACAGGAAATTTCAAAGAAGAGTATAATACATATTAAGACATTTTGAATCGGCATGTGTCCGGAAGAAGCTGTCACTGGCAGGTTCTCTGTATTATAAGCAGGTTCGAAATAGACGCTATGGGGGAAAATAATTTGGAAAAAAAACTGACAATAAATGATATAGCCCAGATGTCCGGTGTGGCAAAAAGTACTGTATCAAGATATCTGAACGGGGGAAGCGTCAAAGATGCAACGGCCCAGAAGATAAAAAAAATCATCGAAGAAAATAATTATGAGCCGAATCTGTTTGCAAGGCTGAATGCAAAAGAGAGCCGGATCATAGGACTTACGGTACCTGGATTTAACTCGGTAACAACACCGAGACTTGTAGAAGTAATCGTTGCCTATCTTAAGAAAAATGATTATACACCTCTTATCATGCATACGGAAAATGATATCGAAGAAGAAATACGCTGTATCGAACGGCTGAAGAATATGAATGTAGATGGAATTATGGTTCTTGCGACGGGAAGCACAAAAGAATACGAAGAAGCAGTAAAGAAGTTAAAAATTCCAATCCTGTTTCTTGGACAACGCTTCCCGGGAGAGAATTCTGTCATTAATGATGATTACAATGCAGGATATGCGGTGGGTAATTATATCGGACAACGTAAGTTCAAGGAGATTTATATGCTCTGGGTACCTGAAGATGACCCGGCAGTAGGAGGAGAACGACGCCATGGAGTGATCGATGGACTTATGTCCTGTGAGAAAAAGCCAAAAGAAGTCATAGAGACAACGTTCTTTTATGAAAATGCAATTGAAAATGTACAGAAATTTGTAGATCATATGAAGACACCGGCGGCAGTCGTATGCGCAACAGACCGTATCGCATTTGGCGTGTACAAAGTAATGTCAGAGAAAGGTATACGGATACCGGAAGAAGTATCCGTGGTAGGATTTGGCGATTACGAAGCAGGAGAACTGTTACAGCCGCCACTTACGACGGTAAAATTTGACTGGAAGAACTGGGGGGAGATCAGTGCTGAGTCGATGATCCAGATGATTTTAGGAAAGCCGGTAAGCCCGCTTCAGGTCAACCCGTATGAAATTATAGAAAGAAAAAGTGTAAAAGAGAACTGAGAATCAGGCGGATCTGTCAATTTGACAGACCCGCTTTTGTGCAATATAGACAAATTTAGATATCAATTTTTGGAACCGTTTCCAAAAATGAAATTGCAGTGACGTTTTGTGTTGACATACAAAAGCTGATGTATATAATAAAAACATAGGAACGGAACCGGTTCCAAAACAAAACAATACAAGGAGAAGAGAAATGGGAAAGAACAATGAGTATCTGGAAATATCAAAACAGATCGTAGCCAATATTGGTGGAATGGATAATATCCAGGGAACAGCACACTGTGCAACCAGACTCAGGATCGTATTGAAAGATAATGATCTTGCAGATATTGAAAAACTGGAAGATATCGACAAAGTAAAAGGTGCGTTCATAGCAGGTAATCAGTTACAGCTGATCCTGGGAGCTGGAACAGTGAATGATGTATATGAGGTATTTGCCGAGTATACGAATACACAGAATATGTCACTGGGAGATCTGAAGGAAGAAAGTGCGAAGAGGCAGAATCCACTTCAGGCAGTGATCAAAGCGTTATCTGATGTATTTATCGGAATCATGCCGGCACTTCTTGCAGCAGCCCTTCTGATGGGAATTACAAGCGTCCTTGGCGGACTTGAAGTAGTAAAGACACATGATACCTTATATGCGATCAACCGGCTGGTAAGTCTTGCGTCTACAGGTATCTTTGCAATCCTTCCAATGGCAGTATGCTATTCAGCCGTAAAAAGATTTGGCGGGAATCCGGTTCTTGGTATGGTAATCGGAGCAATCATGTTAGACAGTTCTCTTGCCAATGCTTACCAGGCTGCACAGGGAACCGTTGATATAGAAGTTATCCGTCTGTTCGGACTGAAGATTGAGATGGTAGGATTCCAGGGAGGAATCATCATCGCGCTTATGATGGGATTTGTAGTTGCAAAACTGGATAAATTCTTCAATAAGGTAATTCCGGATGTAATCAAGCTTCTGGTTGCACCAATGCTGACAGTATTTATCTCTACGGTATTACTTTTTACACTTGTAGGTCCGGCAGGACGAATTCTTTCTAATGGAATCACAGACGGACTGATGTGGAGTACAGAACATCTGGGAGCATTCGGGTATGCGTTATTTGCCGGAGTTCAGCAGATCGTAGTTATCACAGGTCTTCATCACATTATCGGTGCGGTAGAAGCACAGCTTATTGCATCGACAGGAACAAACTTTTTAAATCCACTGATGTCTGTAGCTTTATTTGGACAAAGTGGTGCGGTACTTGGTTATCTTTCCCTGAACTGGAAGAACTTAAAAGCCAGAGAGCTTTGTATTCCAAGTTTCTGCTCGACATTATTTGGTATCAGTGAACCGGCAATCTTCGGAGTAAACTTACGTTACAAGTTTCCACTGATCGGTGGATGTATCGGTGGTGCAGTTGCAGGTGCATATGTATACTATTCAAAGCTTACTGCTCTTGGATTCGGTACAACTGCACTTCCTGGAATGGCAATTGCTAATCCGGCACATCACGGGTACATTAACTACATCATTGCACATGCAATCGCGATTACGATTGGATTTGTATGTACAGTCATCTTTGGAAAAATGTGGTCAGCACCGGATAAGAATAAAAATGACAAAAAGAACGATACAAAAGAAAATGATACAACAAAGGCAGTTATTACAGAAGAGCCTGGTGCAGTCTATGCAGCAGCAGAGGGAACAGTAAAAGATATCGAAGCATCGACAGATCCGACATTTGCAAACAAGGTACTTGGAGACGGTGTCGTTATCTTTCCGGAAGACGGAACCGTTATGGCACCATGTAAGGCAACCGTATCACTCGTATATCCAACCGGACATGCAATCGGACTTACAACTGCAGATGGAGCAGAGATCCTGATTCACTGCGGGGTAGATACCGTCAATATGAACGGTGAAGGATTTGAGACACTTGTAAAAGAAGGACAGGAAGTAACAGCAGAAGAAGCACTTATCAGATTTGACATCGACCTGGTGAAGAAGCATGGATACTCTCCGGAGATTCTTGTTATCTTCACAGAGCTTCCGGAAGGAAAGACCATCAAAACAGAAGAAAAACATATTGCAAAAAATGATAAGATGGCTGAAATCGTGTAAGGATAAGGTGGACAGGAACAGATGAACAAAGAGACATATTTAACAGAATATCCGAAGCATGAAAGTATGAGGGAGAATGTAAAAAAAGATAAAAACAGACTTCACTTTCATATGATGCCGCCGACAGGCTGGATGAATGATCCGAATGGTCTGTGTGAATTTCAGGGTGTGAATCATATTTATTTCCAATATACACCATTTCTTGCCGGATGGGGAACGAAGCTTTGGGGACATTACACAACAAAGGATTGGATTCATTATAAAGAAGAAGAGCCGTTCCTTTATCCGGACGAAGAATGGGACAGAGACGGTGTATATAGCGGATCAGCCTATACCTGTGAAGATGGAATTCACTATTTTTACACAGGAAATGTAAAACTCTGGGATAAAGATTATGATTATATCATGAATGGACGGGAACAGAATACGATTCACGTATTCAGTCCGGATGGAAAGAATATTGCATACAAGAAGCTTGTAATGACCAATGATGATTATCCGGTGAATATGTCCAAGCATGTCAGAGATCCAAAAATCTATAAAAAAGACGGCCGTTATTATATGATCCAGGGAGGCCGTGATGCGGAATCTTATGGCTGTGCACTTTTGTTTTGTTCCGACGATCTGGAACACTGGAAATGGTACGATACGGTGCGGACAGCAAAGCCATTTGGTTATATGTGGGAATGCCCGGATCTGTTCGAGATTGACGGCCAGCAGATTATGACATGCTGTCCACAGGGAGTAGATCAGAAGGGATATGATTACCAGAATGTGTACCAGTGTGGATATTTTCCGGTAGAGTTTGACCTGAAGAACAAATCATACAGCTTTGGAAAATTTCAGGAATTTGACAAAGGATTTGACATCTATGCGACACAGACATTTGCAGATGAAGCGGGTAGAAGAATCCTGATTGGCTGGATGGGGATTCCGGATGCAGATTATGATAATGATGCAACGGTTGCATATGACTGGATCCATGCACTTACCATGCCAAGAGAACTGGAATGGAAAGATGGAAAGATCTTACAGCATCCATTAAAGGAGATGAAAGATCTGCGTAAAAATGCATTTACCTGCGAGCTGGAAGCATTTACAAAGTGGGCACCTGCGGACTGCTGTTTTGAACTGAGACTTGACGTGGAAGAAGCAAAAAATCTGGAGCTTAAGCTTCGTGAAGATGTTACAATAAGCTGGAAGGACGGGCTTTTTACCTTATCGATGGGAGAAAGCGGACGTGGAAGAAAGCAGCGCTTTGCTAAGGTGGAAGAGCTTTCGGATATTACCATCTTTTCGGATACATCAGCCATTGAGATATTCATTAATAACGGGGAAACGGTTCTGACAACAAGAGTATATAGTGAACATCTTGAACAGAAAGTAGAGCTTGTATCCAGAGAGGTAAAGGGAAGCGTTCATGGATATGAACTTGGATCATTCGAGGTTGAATATAAAAAATAGATTCCGGACTGCATAAGATATAACAGGTGAATATACGGAAAAGAAAATAAAAATGTGGACAGGTTCCTGAAAAAAGAGGTGCCAGTCCACATTTTTTATACCATAGTATGCAAGAGATGCTGTCAGTGGCAAGTTTTATGTATTGCCATGCATTTGTAAGAAGTAGCAGGTGGCAAGTTTTTTGTATCTGACTTTGTACTAGCATATTAGCAAAGAGAAAATTGCAAAATGTATAAAACAGAGATATTATTATAAAATAAGAATCTGTTATGGAAGATGTGAAATATCAGATAACAGGATATATGGAGTGAAGGTGGTTATGAAAAGTAAAGACAGTAAGATTTCTAAAATAGCAAGAATGCTGATGATGCTTTTAACAGTGATCCTGATCGCCCTGTTTTTGACGATCATGATTCTGGTCAGTAAGATACAAGGGACGGCGCGAGTGGTGAATTATGCAGGCCTGGTCCGGGGAAAGACCCAGCAGATCATCAAGCTGGAGGATGCAAAAGAACCGCAGGATGAGATGATTGCATCGGTAGCCTCTTTCAATGGGATTTGAATCGAAAGATGAATATAATGAGATTATGTTTCTCAGGGAGATCACACATACTGTCAACGCATTTAACGATATGGCAGATG
>OHAY01000429.1_pt1 | contig 44079 bp, 37 predicted proteins | sample 1577191 | NCBI WGS metagenome assembly OHAY01 (sample SAMEA3541504, study PRJEB24748) | human gut metagenome | biome: human gut; feature: human-associated habitat; material: faeces | place: China | collected 2012 | reverse complement strand
GTATTTGGCCCTTCCAGGCCCTGTGCATACCACCAGTTCACTGGTGGTTTTGATTAACCAAGAAAGGCGATGTCTTTATTTTTTGTATTTTACAACAGAAAGAAAAAGCAACACTAAAATGATCGGTAAAAAGCGGTATTTCATACGAAATACCGCTTTTAATCTTTCTCTTTATGAGAGTGGATGTCAGGTGAAAACTCTATGATTTCTGATACGTCACAGTTTAGAATCTTACATAAAGCGTCTAAAGTATTTGTAGAAACGGATTCGTCTGCCATAAGCCTTTGGATTGTCTTGCTGTCTAAATTATTAAATCCACATTTATTTCTTAGGTAATAGGTACTAATACCTCTTTCTTTTAAAATTTTTCTCAATGGTTCGAACGAAATCATGAAACCGCACCCTATCTAAAGACGTTCGGAAAATTTCTCTTTACTTTTTAATAATTATCCCATATAATGATTCCATACCGATATGAGGAAAATTCCTCATAATTTAATTGATTGGAGGGAATATAAAACAAGCAAAGACCAAATAATTTTTTTACTAAAATTTTACAAAGGGATTCTAAGGAAAGTCATTGACAATTTTTGTTGTTTCCTTTAGTCTATATATTATGTAGACTGGTAACAGCGAATGAGGAATTATGTGGAGGCGAAGGATGAAAGCTATTAAACGAATTATTGCAAGTGTATTTGTATGTATGTTTGCGGTGACAGGCGGCTTAAACGCATTGGCGCTTACCCCTACGGAGGATTCTTCGACTGTGGTTTCGCAGCCGGTAAGCGAGGGCATATCTTCAGAAACGTCTTCGCAGACCGGCAGCGTGTCTTCTGGACTTTCTTCCCGGGCTGACGATAGTGGTTTAAAGAACGAGTCATCGTCTTCCCGGACTCCGGAGGCTTCTTCTGAGGTGGATTCAGAGAACAGTCAGTCTTCTTCAGAGCCGGCGAGTTCAGGAACCAACAGCACCTCTCTTTCAGCAAGTGCCGGCATGCCTTCCGCAGAGATTAGCAGCAGTACAGAGGCTAAACAAGCTGCAACTACCGTAGATGTTTCCTATAAAACTCATGTACAGACCTTTGGCTGGCAAGATTGGGCTGCTAACGGCGCTTCCGCTGGCACTACTGGCCTGGCCAAACGACTTGAGGCTATCCAGATTAAAACCTCAGCCCCAGCTTCCCAAGGCGGTATTCGTTATAGAACCCATGTACAGACCTATGGATGGCTGGATTGGGTCAGCGACGGAGCCTCTAGTGGTACTACCGGGGAAGCCAAGCGTTTGGAAGCCATTCAGATTGAACTGACCGGTGCTTTGGCAACTCAATACGATGTATATTACCGGGTTCACGCCCAAACGTTCGGCTGGCTGGACTGGGCCTGTAACGGCGCCTCTGCCGGCAGCGCGGGCTATGCCAAGCGCTTGGAGGCTATTCAAATCGTTTTAGTGCCCAAGGGCGGAAAGGCTCCTGGCAGCACGGCAGCACCTTATAAAGAGCTGCCTCCGGCGGTATCCTATCAAAGCTATCTGTCCGGTGCCTGGCAGAACAGCGTATTAGATAATGCTGTCAGTGGAACCGTGGGACAAGCCAAGCAAATAGAAGGTATTAAAATATCTTTGCAGGACAAGGCTGTTTCTTTTGCCGGTTCTTCTATTCAGTACCGAACCTACCTGCAAACCTATGCCTGGCAGGACTGGACCTCAAATGGCGGGACAAGCGGGAAACCAGGCTCTGGAAAACGGGTGGAAGCGGTTCAAATTAAGCTAACAGGCTCTATCGCCTCAAGCTATGATGTGTATTACCGGGTCCATTCTCAGACCTTTGGCTGGCTGGACTGGGCCTGCAATGGCCAGTCGGCAGGCTCCGCGGGTTACGCAAAAAGGATAGAAGCGATTCAGATTGTATTGGTGAAAAAAGGCGGGGCAGCTCCTGGCAGCACAGCGACTCCCTATAAGGAAGCTCCTCCTTCAGTCACTTATCAGACGTATATTTCCGGCGGCTGGCAGCCGGCGGTAGCGGATAAAGCTACGAGCGGACTGGCGGGGCAAGGCAAAAAGACGGAAGGCCTTCGGGTTTCCTTGAAGGCCGGTGCCCAGTCTCTTGGAAATTCTTCGGTAAAATACCGCACGTATTTACAAACCTACGGCTGGCAGAGCTGGGTGAGCAATGGTGCCAGCAGCGCGAAGGCGGGATCCGGCAAGCGTATGGAAGCTATCGAGATCAGCCTGACGGGTGATATTTCCTCTCAGTATGATATTTATTACCGGTCCTACGTTACCGGATATGGCTGGCTTGGCTGGGCCTGCAATGGTGCGACGTCCGGAACGACCGATTATGCCAAGCCGATTGAGGCGGTACAGGCGGTGCTGGTGAAAAAAGGAGGAGCCGCTCCCGGCAGCACGAATAATGCCTATTTGAAGCCTGAAGTTACCGGGCCGTTTGAAATTTCCTTCTCACCCTCAGGAGCGTCTAATTTCGGAGGGCTGGTTTCTATCGAACCTGACCACGACGTTATATTGGTCGCTTCCGCAAAAGGCGGTGCCGGCGGGTATCAATATCGTTACCGCGCTGAACTGATCGGCGGTTCTATACAAACCTTAAAAGACTACAGCGGCAGTTCCAGCTATACCTGGAGGCCCAATACTCCTGGCCGGTACAAAATGTATGTAGATGTCAAAGACAGTACCGGCACAGTGAAAACCGCTATGTTCCAAATGTCGGTTGGGCTCAGCGGGATTGATGTATCTGAGCACCAGGGTACGATTGATTGGAAGAAAGTAAAAGCAGCCGGGATCGATTACGCGATGATCCGTGCGGGTTTTGGCTGGGAAGAAATTGATGATCAGACGGATGCCTCTTTGGTTCAGAACGTAACAGGCGCTAAGCAAGCCGGGTTGCCTTTCGGCTTGTATCATTACAGTTATGCTGATACTGTAGAGGAGGCTAAAAAAGAAGCTGAGTTTTTATTGGATATTTTAGAGGCCAATAACATTGCACCATCTGACTTATCCTATCCCATTGCGTTCGATATTGAGGAACCGGACCGTTTGAACGTATCTCAGCGGCGTGTAAATACGGATATGGTAAACGCTTTCTGTGAAATTATCAGAGACGCGGGCTATCTTCCCATGGTTTACGCAAGCAAAACGGTGATTCAGGATTATTTATATTACGATGAGATCAGCGCCAATAACATTTGGATGGCGGCATGGACATCTACGCCGAACGATACTGAAATTTTTGATAACTGCTTCCCAGTTGATATGTGGCAGTACAGCGAAAGCGGTACAGTGGACGGTATTAACGGAAGGGTAGATCTGAATATCTGCTATACCACGGTGTTCCGGGATGGCAGCGCAGACACCACACAAAAAGGCAAGGTAGTGGTCGATGCCGGCAGCAGCTTAAATGTCCGGAAAGCTCCGAGTGTTAATGCTGATGTGGTAGGCTCCCTTTATAAAGATGATATTGTCACCATTATCTCAGAGACCAGCGGTTGGTATCAGATTGTTACCAGTACAGGTGTTTCCGGTTATGTTTCCGCGGAATATATTCAGAAAATTTAGATGCATGGCAAAAGCCCTGTGCTCATTATGAGCACAGGGCTTTTTTTATTTGAATTCGTTCCTCGCGGAAAATGGTTTTTTAGGTGTTGGATAAGTAATGAAAAAGCTTTGCAGGAAAAATTATCCGGCAGAGCTCTTTTATAAGTAAGACTACCGATAGGCAGCCACGTTCATTAGCTGAATATCGTTAGTAAGGTAACCTTCTTTTGCGGGCTGAGGAACCGAGTAATCAGTGGATAAATACTTTTTATTATCGTCAGCGAATACGGTGGCAACCACGCTGTCTTTGCCAAGACGCTCTTGGGCGATGACGGAGCCTAAAAAATTAGCGCCGGAGGAAACTCCTACGCCGATCCCTAATTGCTGAGAAAGCATTCTAGCCATACGAATAGAATCTCCATCATCTACAGAGATCACCTGATCCAGCTCGTTCAGCTTTACGATGCTGGGAATAAATTCATCTGAAATCCCGTAAATGCGATGCTTTCCAACCCGATAGCCAGTGGAAAGAGTGGGAGAATTAGAAGGCTCAAGGGGATATACTTTACAGCTCGGGTTTTCTTCCCTCAACCTTTTTCCGATTCCCATTACAGTGCCCCCGGTTCCCACACCGGCTACCGTTCCATCCGCTTTTAAGCCCAGGGCGGAGAGCTGACGTACGATTTCCTCACCAGTAGTAAGATAGTGGGTTTCTACATTGTCCTCATTGGAGAATTGCCGGGGGAGAAACACATTTCCTTGCTTCGCCAGCTCCTCCGTCATTTGGATTGAGCCTAAAAAGCCGCCTTCCTCCTTGGAAACCAGGCGAACCTTGGCTCCATAGCTTTCCATCAGTGAAATGCGTTCCCGGCTCATCCAATCCGGCATATAAATAACCACCTTATGGCCTAAGTAGCTGCCCATCGCTGAAAAAGCAATCCCTGTGTTACCGCTGGTGGCCTCGGCGATACAGTCTCCTTTCTGGATGGCATGGCTTTCATAGGCCTTTTTTAAAATATGAAAGGCGACCCGATCCTTAATGCTGCCGGAAAGATTATAATATTCCGCCTTTGCGAAAATCCGCCGGTCATTTCCCCGGTATTTGTATTGGATTTCAAGCAGCGGAGTGTTTGAAATCATAGGAGCGAAGCTTTGAAACTTTAATTCCATAGAGCGATCCATAATTACCCTCTTCTCGTATTAGTCGAAAAAACTTATCTTATCCGGCAGGTGATTTTATGATTTGGCCAGACAAAATTATTATAGCACATCTGAACCTTGCGTGCCTAGTCTGAAGAAAAAAATTCCTGTGAAAACAAATTCGGCTGTTTCTGAATTTCTTGAAGGGACGGAAAAGAAACAAGGTTGCGTAAAGCAAACGTGAATTTTACGAAACATTAAGGAGGATTGCAAGTTTCAAAAATAGAATCCTGTTTCTCGCCTGAAAATATGCGTTTAATAGATAAAAACAACAAATAGTGAATAGATATTTTATATAATATGTGTTATTTACGAAACAATGTTACTTACTTATGATTGGAAACAGAAAGCAACAGAAACACGTAACGCTGTTTCTCCAAACTGAATTTGTGAATAGGATACAAAGATCTGCGCAGGAAAAGAGGGGAAACGGCGGTGCGGATAACAATGGATGAAATCGCGAGAATTGCCGGAGTATCCAAAGCCACAGTTTCCCGCGTAGTAAACCAAAAAGCAGAAGGGGTCAGCGACGCCACTCGGAAAAGAATCCAAGAGTTATTAGACCGGATGGGGTATCAGGCGAGCCCAGTGTTTTCTGCAGGCACGAACGCGAAAACGAAAACCATCGGCTTAATTGTCCCAGATATTACCAATCCCTTTTTTCCAAGACTGGTAGAAGCAGTAGAAGAAATCGCCAGCTTAAACGGGTATTTGGTTTTGCTGGGCAATACAAATTTTTCTTCAGAGAAAGAGGATGGATACATCTCGGCATTTATTGCCAAAAAAGTAGATGGGATTATTTTGGCGTCAGTGCAGAGCCGATACAGCAACGCTTACGATTTGTTTAAAAAGTATGACGTTCCGTATGTGCTGGTAGACCGAAATATCCGTCACAGCCATTACGGCGCGGGTGTCTTCGTCTGCAACGACTATGCCCTGTTTACCGCCTGCGAATACCTGATTCGGCACGGAAATACAGATATAGCTTTTATTTCCGGCCCCGCCATGCTTTCTACTTCAGTGGATCGAATAGAGGGCTACCGGGCGGCCCTGACCCAGTACCAAATTCCTTATCAGGAGGATCTGGTGAAATACGGGAACTATACGGTAGACAGCGGATATCAAGCCATCATGGAGCTTTATGAGGATCAGATCCGTTTTACAGCCGTGATTGCTTCCAACGATACGATGGCCATCGGCGCTATGAACGCTCTGCGGAAGCTCAAGATTAATGTTCCGGAGCAGGTAGAGGTGATCGGCTTTGACGATATCGAATTTGGAAAGATGATTTCGCCGGCGCTTACGACGATCCAGCAGCCTGTGCGGGAAATGGGGAGAAAAGCGGCTTCGATTCTTTTATCCTTGATTAACGGAAAGGATCCGGAGCATAAGGTGGTTAATTTAGACGCCAGGCTGATTGTGAGGGAATCCACGAGATAGCGGAGGAGAGCGATGAAAAAAATATTGATTGTAGGCAGTGCTAATGTAGATTTGTCTATTCATGTGAAGCAGATTCCTGCCGTAGGAGAAACCGTCCTTGGAAAAAGCATGGAAAGACTGCCGGGAGGGAAGGGCGCCAACCAAGCCTGCGCTGTGGGAAAATTAGGAGGAATCGGATGCTTCCTGTGCGCTGTAGGCTCAGATGACGCAGGCCTCCTGATTCAAAAAAGCTTGAAGGAAGCCGGTATGGATCCGGCGCATATGAAAATTTGCGAAAAGGAAAGCACCGGTATGGCGGTGGTGTGCGTCAGCGACAGGGGAGAGAACAACATTATTGTAGTAAGCGGCGCCAACGCCCGGTGCGATGTAGATTATCTGAAAGCGCAAAGGGCGCTGTTTCACGACTGTGACCTTTTGCTGCTGCAAATGGAAATTCCGCTGGAAAGTGTAGTATATGCGGCGAAGAGGGCCAAGAGCCTGGGAAAAACAGTGATTTTAAATCCTGCGCCGGTCCCGGAGAATTTCCCGGAGGAGCTTTTTCAGTATGCGGATTATTTGACGCCTAACGAAGTAGAGCTTTTTAAGCTGGCAAATATGAAAGCCGGCAGCAGCATGGCGGAGGTTCTCCAAGCGGGGAAAAGGCTTCTGAGAAAAGGAGCAAATCGGCTGCTGGTGACTCTCGGCGGCAAAGGGGCGCTTTATTTAGGCAAGAATGAGGAAAGGCTGTTTGCTCCTCCAGAGGTACCTGTGATAGATACCACCGCCGCGGGAGATACCTTCAACGCAGCGTTTGCCGTGAAACTGGCGGAAGGGTGGAATGTCGGCAAAGCGGTGGACTATGCCAACTGCGCCTCATCGGTGACAGTTTCCCGAAAGGGAGCTCAGGCTTCTATTCCTACCGCATATCAGGTTCAAGAGTTCTTATTCAATAGAAAAATAGAGCTTTCGCCGATAAGCCTGTCATGATAAACCATTCTATGAGAATCCAGAGCAAAGGTGCAGCCCAAGATTTGATAAGCAATCATGCTTCAATACGAACATTAGCTTTGGTTGGATTCAACTGTGCTTGCCTTGAGAAAAATTCTGACCGAATAAGTGCTTAAGGCGTGCAGGCAAACCGGCTTGACCGCCTCAAAATAAAGCAGTATTAAAGGAGGAACGTATGAAAAAGACAAAAATTTTAGCCCTGGGATTAGCGGCGCTGATGGGCCTGGCGCCGGTCACGGCATGCAGTCAAGGCGGGAGCGGTGAAAGCTCCGAGCCCCAGTCTTCTCAGACGGAGAGCGCCGGCGGCGAAAACAATAGCGGCGCCGACCAGCCGGAAAAGCACTGGACGATTTACACCATACGGTCGGAAGATCTTCCCTCTTACCAGTGCTTGGATTACGTCCTTGAAAAGTATAAGGCTGAGGTGAATCCGAATGTTTCCTGGGATCATATCTATATCGCGGACCGTCCTACCTATCTGCAGAAAATCAAAACACTGATCGCCGCCAACGACGCCCCGGATATGTTCGACGAGGATCCGGATCCTTATACCGCGCAGCTGTATCAGGAGGGCGTATTGAAGGATTTGACCCAGTTCTGCGAAGATAATAATATAGCGGACTATTTCTATCCTGCGGCCTTTGACTGGTGTAAATTCTCTGACGGCACTGTAATTGGATTGCCCAGCCAGTATACCATTGAGATGTTCTGGTACAATACCGAATATTTTGAAAACGCCGGCGCGGAGCCCCCAGAGTATCTGGATGATTTTATGGCGACCTGTCAGAAGCTGAAGGATGCCGGCTATACCCCCATGTCGATTTCCGGCGTGGAGAGCTGGACGATGCTGCGGGTTTTGGAATGGACCACCTTCCGCCTGGAGGGCAATCAGTATCTGTTGGACTGCGCCAGAGGCATCCGCAAGTATTCTGAGCCTACCGGAATGCAGGCCGCGCAGTTCCTGTACGACCTGGGCGCCAACGGATATCTGCATGAGAATTTTGCGGCGGCGGATCTGGCGGAAGCCCAGGAGCTGTTCACCACGGGGCAAACCGCTATGTACTATATCGGGTCTTGGGAAATGAGCGCGATGCTGGACAAAAGCCTTTCCGACGACATGAAGGGGAAAATCGATTATTTCACTCTGCCTGAAATGAGGGAGGGCACCACCAATGCCAACCAGATCAATGTAGCCGGCGGCACTCCCATGTGCTTCAGCGCTGAGAAATGGGATGAGCAGACAGAGCAGCTGATTCTGTACTACTGCCAGTATATGGGCGACTATCAGTCTCAGTACGAGTTTACCCCGGCCAAGGGATATGAGGCTCCTAAGGGCGAGACAGAGCACGACCAGCAGATCATTGACCGGATTGCTGAGGACATGGCAAATGTAGAGGGTGTTATTCGCCTGTATGATCTGGAATTCGATCCTACTACCAATACCAATAACGGTCCTCTGGCCGTTTCTTTAGCGCTGAACGATATCACTCCTGAGGAATTCTGCGCCGCAGTAGATGAATCTGTGGAACAGAATGCCGCCGATTGGTTCGACGATGTGGCGGAAGAACTGCTGAAAGCTGAAGAATAATCTGAAATTTTGTTTGCGCCCGCGGAGGAGGGGAAGCCGTCTTCCGCGGACGCTATCTGCGGAAAGGAAGATATCATGAATAAAAGAGATCATTTGCAAGCCTTGCGGGAAGCCGATGCGTATATGGAGAAGGTCAAGGATGAAGTGCAAAAGCATCCCTGGCGGCAGGATTACCATTATTCTCCCACAGTAGGATGGATCAACGATCCTTGCGGTTTGGTTCAAATCGACGGCTATTACCATATGCTCTGCCAGCATTATCCCTTCAGCGGAGCCTGGGGGATGATGTATCTTTCCCATGCCCGAAGCAAAGACCTGGTGCACTGGGAGCGGCTTCCCGAGGCGGTCGCTCCCAGCGAGCCGTATGATTACTGGGATGAAAAGCATGGCGGCGTTTATACCTGCTGCGGTATCGACGATGAGGGTGTGTATAAAATTATTTATACGGGTCATACCGAGGCCTTCGGCCAGGTAGAGTGCCTCGCCACCGCTGAGGACGGCATCCACTTCCAGAAATACGAGGGAAACCCTATCCTTTCCAAGTGCCCGGAGGGAATGCGTCAGAATGATTTTCGGGATACAAAGGTTTGGAAGCGTGGAAAGAAATGGTATTTGACCGCAGGTACTACGGACGGAAAATTCGGCCGGGTGGCCTTATATCATTCTGATGATTTGATCCATTGGGAGTTTCAGAGCTTTATCTGGGAAAGCAGAGGAGAATACGGTTCAATGCCGGAGTGCCCAAACTTTTTTGAGGTGGACGGCAAATGGGTGCTGATTTTTGCGCCGCTGGAGCTGGAAGACAGAAAGGCCATGTATTTGGTAGGGGATTTTGATTATGACGCCGGGCGGTTCTTTCCTCAGACCGTAGGAGAGGTGGACTGGGGCCTGGATTATTACGCTCCCCAGGTGTTTAAGGATGATATGGGACGTACCCTGATGATGGGGTGGATGGAGTCTTGGTCCTTCCATCCCTGGTATTTAGGAAACGCGAAAAACGGGCAGAATCCCCACGGCTATGTTTACGACTGTTCGGAGATCGGGTTTAACGGAAGTATTTCTACCCCGAGGACGATTTCTGTCTGCCACGACGGCAAGCTGAAATTTGATCCGGTGCCGGAACTGAAAACCTTGAGAAAAGACCCGAGAACCCAATACAATATGATGGTTAAGGCGGAAGAGAAAATACCGGTTACCGCCGGAGACAACGTTCACTGCGAGATTTTCGCGGCCTTTGATCTGACCCAGACAAGCGCGGATGTCATCGGCTTCGGCCTTAGAAGCTCCCGGGAGCACGAAACACTTTTAGAATTCGACCTGGCTCATGGAGAAATCATTTTTGACCGTACCCGATCCGGAAATAAGTCGGCGGTTGTGCGGAAATGCAATTTGGAATCTGTGCGCAAGGATGAGCTGACAGTACATATTTATATGGACAGCACTACGATTGAACTTTTCACAGATGATAATCGTACGGTCATGACCAATTGTATTTATTCCCCTGTGGAAAGCGACGGCTTATACCTCTACGCAAAGGGCGGCGACACCCTGGTAAGCAGGCTCCAAACCTGGGGAATGGAAAAGGTCAATCAATGATCTTCCCGGCTGCTGTAAAAGCGGCCTTAATAGAGAGACTGGCCTGATAAAAAAGGCTGACTTGTACTACGGTTAAACAGGCGGGCCAGGGAAATCTAAATATGATTTTCCTGGCCCGAAAAAATATCTGCTGTCGCATGATGGAAAGTGGGAGAAAGTATGGATGGATTAACGCTGAAGAAATTATTGCGGAAAGCCGACGAGAATGGGTATGCCGTTCCGTCTTTTAATTATTCTGATATTTGGGACTTTAAGGCGATTGTTCAAGCGGCGGAGGAAGAAGAAGCTCCGGTTATGATTGCGTCGAATCCGCTGGTAGTCGGAGAGCTGGGCGCAAAATTTTGCGCCGGCTTTGCGAATGCGGCAATGGATCAGGCGGAAGTTCCCCTGATTCATCATTTGGACCATTCCTTTACTGTGGAGATGTGCAGGGACTGCATTGACAGCGGCTATCCTTCAGTAATGATCGATGCTTCAAAGCACGACCTTGAGACCAATATTCAAATGGTCAGACAGGTGATGGATTATGCAAGGCCTAAGCATGTCCATGTAGAGGGAGAGATCGGGAAAATCAAAGGCAAGGGGATTGAAGGAGACTTCAAGGGCGGAGATTTTTTGGCCGAGGTGGAGGATGCGGCAGCGCTGGTAAAGGCTACCCAGGTGGATTCCCTGGCGGTTGGAATCGGCTCAGCCCACGGCTTTTACAAGGGAAAGCCGGAACTGAATTTTAAACGTCTGGCAGAGATCAATAAGGCTGTGGATACCCCGCTGGTCCTTCACGGAGGCACAGGGATTCCCCAGGAGGATATTCAGCGGGCGATTAAGGAAGGCATCAATAAGGTGAATGTGGGAACGATTATCCACTGCACCTATATGAATAATTTAAGAGAAGAACTGAACCGGGCAGGGGATAACCCCTACACCCTGGATGTTATGAAGGCTGTATATCCTAAGGTGAAAGAGGTAGTTAAACGCTGGATACGGGTCTGTATGGCGAATGGAAAGGCATGACCGGAAAAAACTGCTTACAGAAAAAGGACCTTTCCGGGCCGTTCGATTAAATTCCAGAGAAGGGAGTGAGCTTTATTAAAATACTGTGCGTAGGCTTGATGGTATGTGATTTGCTGATTAAACCGGTAACGCGGGAAACTCTGTCGGCGGACTCGGCTAAGGCGGAAGCGATTCGTATGCTGGTAGGAGGCGACGCTTTTAACGTGGCGTCGAACCTATCGGCGCTGGGAACGGAAACCACCCTATACAGCGCTGTAGGAGAGGATGCCTTCGGTGCTTTTGCGCTGGATTACGCGGAAAAGTTAGGCGTCTCCACGCAATGGATCAAAACGACGGACGGTCCTACCTCGGTAACGGCGGTATTGATCCATCCGGATGGTGAGAGAAGCTTTGTAGTGCAGAGGGGCGCCAGCCACGAGCTGAAAGAGCGGCAGATCAGCGATGATTTACTGCGGAAATATGATCTGCTCTATATTGGAAGCGCCTGCGGGATTCCCGGCTTGGACGGGGAAGGCTTGACGAAGCTCCTTCACCGGGCTAAGGTGCTTGACTGTAAGACGGCTATGGATATTACCGGAAATCCCACCCGGAGATCGGCGGCGCAGCTGCTGCCGGCGCTGCCCAATCTGGATTTCTTCCTTCCCAGCGCCTATGAGGCGATGGATTTATCCGGCCGGGATTCGCCTGGAAAGGCGGCGGATTATTTTCATGAAAAAGGGGTTCCGGTGGTGGCGGTAAAAATGGGCGGACAGGGCGCTCTGCTTTCCGCTGGGGGAAAGCAGGAGGTTTTTCCTGCTTATGAAGGCCCGGTGGTGGATACCACCGGAGCGGGCGACGCCTTTGTAGCGGGATTTTTAGCGGCGCTCAGCCGGGGAGAGTCCTTACCCGGCTGTGTTCAGATCGGAAACGGGGCAGGTGCCAAGTGTGTGGAAAGGCTGGGCTCTTCGGGAACGCTGCCAGCCTATCAGGAATTGATTTCCTTTACCGGGCTTCATCGAGAATAAAGGAGAGGAGATGTTGTTATGGATAAAATGCTTAGAAGCAAAAAATGGATTCTTTTGTTTCTTTTGCCCGCGCTGCTGATCTTCACGGCGACAGTGTTTGTGCCTATCATTTGGTCGATGGTCTACAGCCTATACTCCTGGAATGGGGTTTCCGCTATGAGGTTTGTCGGCCTAGAGAATTTCGCGGACATGTTTTCGGATAAGAACTTTGTCCAGAGCGTGGTGAACAATCTGATTTTTGTGGCTATTAATGTTGTAGGACAGCTTTTCGTAGGCGCTTTCGTAGCCGTTCTGCTGACCTATGTAGGAAAAGGCCGGGAAGTGTTTAAAACCCTCTATTTCACACCGGTAATTCTGGCAAGTGTCGCAGTGGCAAAGATTTGGTCGAAATTTTTTAGTGTGGATCCGGATGGAGTGGTAAACAGCCTGCTGGAATTGGTTGGCCTAGGAGGCTTGAAAACCGCCTGGCTGGGCAATGCGGCGACCTCCCTGGGAAGCGTGTCTCTCGTGGAAAGCTATTGGCATATGGCGCTTTTCATGGTGATCATTTATTCCGGTTTGATTACCATTTCCGAGGATGTGCTGGAATCCGCCGTTATGGATGGGGCTTCCGCCTGGAAAATGTTCTGGAAGATCAAGCTGCCGCTGATGAGCGAGGTATTTGTGGTAGCGCTGGTTATGGTGGTTAACGGATGCCTGAAAGCCTTTGATATTATCTTTATTTCCACCTCCGGCGGCCCCGGGTATTCCTCTGAGCTGGTGGCGACCTATATGTATAAGGTGGCGTTCACCAGCGCTAAATACGGCTACGGCAGCGCGATTGCCCTGTTTCTGGTGGTGGAGAGCATGATCGCCGTTATGCTGATCAGAAAGATCGCCAACCGTGTGCAAAGGAATTCTCTTTGATTCGGCCTGCGCCAATGAAAGGAAGAGGAGGCATCTTAATGCGTAAAAAGAAATTTTCGCCGGTGCGGATCATTTTTTATTTAGTTTTGATTTTATTTTTAATTTATCAGCTTTACCCGATCATTTGGATGATCATCACCAGCCTGAAATCTCCCGCCGACGTCCAGCGGAGCAGCCCGTTTTCTTTTCCAGACCCGATCTTTACGGAAAATTATATCAATGCGATAAAAAAGGCGGATTTGCTCCTATATTTTCGCAACAGCGCCGTGGTTACTATCATCACTATGGTGCTGGTCATTTTGTTCAGCAGTACGGCGGGCTTTGCTCTGGAAAAACTGCGGTTTAAGGCGCACGGGGCGGTTCTCAGCTATTTTTTGACGGGAATCACCATCCCCATCCATATTACTTTGATTCCCCTGTTTATTATCTATAAATCTGTTGGAATGCTTGACACCTGGTTTTCCCTGATCCTGCCCCAGATCGGATTTTGTCTGCCGCTGTCAATTTATTTATTTACGGCGTTTTACCGATACATACCGAACTCGATGCTTGAGGCGGCTATTATCGACGGCGCCAGCGTGCCCAGATCGTTTTTCTCTATTTATTTTCCTTTGTCTAAAAATACCATTATGACGGTGGCTACCGTGAACTTTATTTCTGTGTGGAATGAGTTTGTGTTTGCCAATACCTTCACGCTCAGCACAAGTATGAGAACCATACCAGTAGGGTTGAAGGATTTTGTCGGGGAATATGGAAAGGTGGACTGGGGCTGCACCTTTGCGGCTATCGCCTTAACGCTTTTACCGCTGCTGATTCTGTACTTCGTTTTTAATAAGAGTATTATTTCCGGCATGACCGCCGGTGCGATCAAAGAATAATAAATTGCTGTTGGTAAGCAGCTATGGAAATACTTGAAATCAGACGGAAAAGGTCCCGAGGGATATCCCCGGGACCTTTTCCGTCTGTTGCTAAATTTTTAGGGAGCGTTCCTATGGCATGCCGGCCTATTGTAAATACCAATGATAAAAAATCAAAGAAATTAAAAATACTTTCTTACCCTGCGGATTCTTTGAAAGCGCCTAGCGGACTAAAAAGCGTTTATGCCCGAGCTTTCTTTTTCTTCTTGGCCAACCAGCCTACTAAAAGCAAGCCGGCGGAAAGCAGCAGTGAAATAAAAATCGGCAGGAGATCAAAATCTCCTGTTTCCGGACGTTCTTCGCCTTCCGGCTGATTGGCAAATTTATTTTCAGTCCCGCCTTCCAGGGGAATTAAGCCTATTACCGCCTGCTCAATAGCGTGAGCCGCCAAGTCCACCTCAGCCTGGTTTAGAACTGTTTGACCGCGGGGAACCGTTTCCACCGCGTCGGTCAAAGCCGCTACGCTTTCTTTGGTATAAACGCTCAGATCCTGTGGAACCATGGCCAGCGCCTCCTCCACCAGCATATAGTCGGCGGGCCGTAAAACCAAAGCGGCGGCCGCGGCTTCGATTGTTTGGGCCATGGAATCTACTTCAGCTTGCTCCGCTAAGGTGCAGCTGTATAAAATCTGGTCGATGGCCTGATTCAGGCTAGCTACGGTTTTCTCCGTATAATTGTTGAGATCCGTAGGAATAGAAGCGGCGGCTTGCTCCACCGCAGAGTAATCCGCCCTCTCGGCGCCGCAGTAAGGATATTCCTCACCGGCGGTCCACGGCCCATCGCTGCTGTGATTCAATAAAATCAAAGCGGCTTCAGAATGAAAAAATTCAGAAGGCTTCGCGGAGGCACCGGCGTTTCGCTCTGGAAGCGGAGCGGGACTGGGCGCCAAATAATAGCAGCCGGAAAGCTTCTCCAGGCTTTCCTTCTGACTGCCGGTAAAAGCGCCTCCATAAAGGAAACAATCGGAGACTTGTCCGAATGTGTAAGAATTGGAAATTTTGCCGCTGGTGGAGGCGTCTCCGCCTATACCGAGAAAACCGCCGCCATATACGGCGTTCTTTACCGTAACAGTAGTGTAACAGTTTTCAACCACAGTATTGGAAGCGTTTCCAATCAAGCCGCCGGACCAGGTGCCGCCGGTTACCGTGCCCTGAGCGCAGCACCGCTGGACAGAAGCGGCGTTTTTTCCGTTATCTCCCAGGGCAGCGCCCAGAAGGCCGCCGGCGAAGGAAGCAACGGCATTTTCGATTCCACAGATTTCCCCGGAGGAGGAACATAGCTTTAAAACAGAGCCGGGACCTGCCGCGCCGCACAAGCCTCCGAGCGTCCCAAACCCATTAGGGTCAGACAAGCTTCCCTCCCGGACAGAGGCGCTGCTGATCTTTCCATAGCAGATTCCCACCAGACCGCCCGAGGCAAGCAACCGGCTGGTGGGCAGGCTGACGGCGGAAAGCGAAGAATTGGCCGCCAGGCAGTGGTCCACAGATCCGGATTCCCCCAGATAAGCGCATAGAATGGCGCTGGCCGCATAGGCTTGCCCTCCCTGTGCCTTTGGACTAAAAAAGATCGATGCGTTCTCTAGGCTTAGGTTAGAAATATGGCCGTTAACAGAGCCAAACAGTCCGGCGCAGGAGCCTTCATAGGGCGAGGACTGGGAACCGATGGTCAGGTTGGAAATTATGTGTCCGTTGCCCTCAAAGGTGCCGCTGAATACAGCGGCCATTTTCCCTTCCTCCGCCTCCAGCTGGTTCCCAATGGGAATCCAGTTGTGGCCGGCTAAATCCAGATCTGAATGCAGACGGATCGTTGTGCCCTCCAGAGAATTTCCCTGGTTCACCAATTGGGCAAGGCCAGCCAGCTGTGGAGCGGAAGAAATGGCATATTCCTTTTGCGGAACGTTGGGATCGTACCAAGAGGTGTCTACAGTCCCGTCCCATAAGCTTGGAATTCCCTTGGCTTTTGCGGTGATGCCGGCGCCGGCAAGCAGCGCGCCAAGGAAAGCGAATACTAAAAAAATACAGAGCGATCTATGTTTCAATATCATGTCTTGTAGTCCTCCGGGAATCAAAATCAAGGAACACTTAAAAAAATCGATAATTTAACAGATAAATTGTAGCATAAAATATACCTTGTGCCAATAGCGAAAATCTTTTCGGTAAGAAAATTGTCGAATCTTAAAGAACGGAGATTCCTTTTTGGCAGGCTGGATGCTATAATATTTAAAGCAATAATACTGTCAGCCATAAGAATCGTATTTTACGCTTGTGCTTTAGTATATACCAAAATCAATCAATTCACGAATGATGGAAACGGAGGCGTTGAAGCTATGGGAGATAATCGGTGCCGGGTATTAATTATTGATGGACAGGGAGGCAGAATCGGGAAGCAGCTGGCGGAGGCTATTGGGCAGGATCCCAGGATTGAGCTGACGGCAGCAGGAACCAACAGCGCGGCTACGGTGAATATGATGAAAGGCGGTGTGAGAACAGCGGCTACCGGTGAAAACGCTGTGGTAGTGGGCTGCCGAAGGGCGGATATTATCGCGGGACCTATCGGCATCGTGATTGCCGATGCTTTGATGGGAGAGGTTACGCCAAGGATGGCGGCCGCGGTGGGACAGAGTCTGGCGAAGAAAATTTTGATTCCTGTTAATAAATGCGATAATATTGTGATTGGTACAGGGGGAAGGCCGGTCGCGGAGCTGATTGAAGAAGCGGTAGCGCTGATTCTTAAAGCTGTGAACAGCGGGGCCTATTGACATCAGAAGGGCTTTTTAATATAATTTAAATGTTCATACAGCTGGCAGGAAGCCGGCGGTCTTGGCAGAAGCCAGGCGGAGCAATCATTTCATTGGTTATGATCTTGTCCATGTTGATCCTATCATTCATTTTATATTTTGAATTTCGGATATCAGGAAGATATCTGCTTTCAGAAGAAAGCGGGTATCTTCTTTTTATTTTTGGCAAGGAGGATTTTAATGAAGCAGACAAAAAATTTAGTGACCTCAGGAATGTGTGTGGCTTTGGCGATTGTGCTGCCCATGGCGTTCCATATGATTCCGGATGCGGGAAAGGTTTTCCTGCCTATGCATATTCCGGTGCTGCTGTGCGGGCTGCTGTGCGGGCCGGTGTACGGCTTGGGATGCGGTATTTTAGCGCCGCTGCTTTCCCATCTTTTTACGGGAATGCCGCCCACTGCGATGCTGCCCAGCATGCTTTGTGAGCTGGCGGCCTATGGGATGTTGTCCGGCATACTCATCCGAGTAATCCGGACAAAATGGAATTTGTTGAACCTTTATACGGCGCTGATCGGCGCAATGATCTGTGGGAGAATTATCAACGGCGTCTTGAACGCCTTAATTTTCAATGCGGGAAAATATTCCATGGAAATGTGGCTTACCGCTTCCTTCCTGCAAGCGATTCCGGGCATTGTTATCCAGCTTGCTCTGATTCCTTTGTTGGTTCTGGCGCTTCAAAAGGCCAGGCTGGCGGACCGAGCTGGGGCTGCAAGAGTGTAAGAAGGCTGCTTCGGTCAAACTATCTGCCAAGCCGAGTAAGCGGATTGTATGCAGCTTTTGCCTGATGCCTGCCAAGCAAGCTTCTTGCGGAGTGCTTCCCTCGGCTGAACCGGTGGTTTCCCGAATCAATGGAGAAGGGCCTGCCCTCCTAAAAGGAGAGCCAGGCTTTGAGAGCGGTGCTTTAAGAAACGAGGCAGGGCCGGAAATCAGCCGTCCCTGCTAAAATTTTCTTATCATACCGCTCTGCTTGCGTTACCGTTTTACGTTTAGAAGGTTCGCCTGCCGCCGGATTGCGCCGTAAGCAGAACGAGCCCTCTTTTTTTGGAGTTCCTTGTTCTGCGGGAAATGACCTTATAGGCGCCGGAGAGATTTCAGTGATTTATTATTGGATTTTAGAAGCGGCCCAAGCCTGGCTAAAAGGTAAAAGAAGAGGATTTCAAGAAATATAATTTTTTGAAAGAAATAAAATTTTATATTTTTTAGAAAAAAGCTTGACTTTATGAAATATTGTTTTATAATAAGGAATTGTAAAGAGGATTTCAAGTGGAAACAAGTTTAAAAACGTTTTTTCAACTAATCTAGAGAAATAATATTTCTTTAATTGGTTGACATCTTGCAAAAAAGAAGAAAGAATGCTTTTTGTTCAGTTCTGTTGCTTAAGGTAAGCGGCATCTGTCAATGGATGCTCAATGATATCATTTTAAATATTTTGGAGGTTGGTTTTAAATGTTAATGAACATGAAGGATCTGCTGGCAGTTGCCAATGAGCACAAGTTCGCGGTACCGGCGTTTAACATCAGCGATTATTCCATGATGAACGGTATCTTCGAGGCCAGCGAGGAAAAGCAGGCTCCTGTGATTATCGCCATTCATCCCGACGAGTTAAAGCATACCGGCACTGAAATCGTGAAAGCCATCATTGAAAAAGCCCATAAGGCTACGGTTCCGGTTTGCATTCATTTGGATCATGGCGCTACCTTTGAACAGGTGATGCTGGCAATTCAGAGCGGGTTTACTTCTGTGATGATCGACGGATCCAGCCTCTCTTTTGAAGATAATATCGCTGTCTGCAAAAAGGTTGCCGAGGCCGCTCACGCTGTTAACGTTTCTGTTGAAGGCGAGCTGGGTACCATCGGCTCTACTGACGCTCAGGCTGAAGCCGGCGCCAATACCATTATTTATACCGATCCCGACGCGGCTGTTAAATTTGTAGAAGCTACCGGCGTGGACACCCTGGCGATTGCCATCGGCACCTCTCACGGTATCTATCCGAAGGGCATGAAGCCGGAATTGAAGCTGGACCTGCTGAAAGTAATCAAGAGCAAGGTGTCTATTCCGCTGGTTCTCCATGGCGGCTCCAACAACCCCGATGCTGAAATCGGCCAGTCTGTGACCTTGGGCGTGAATAAGATCAATATTTCCAGCGACATTAAGGTTGCCTATTATGAGAAAATGCGTGAGGTCCTGAAGGATGAGAGCCTGAGAGAGCCTAATGTAATTCAGCCAGCCTGCATCGCCGCGATGAAGGAAACTGCTTATCATAAGATCGAGCTCTTCCAGGCTGACGGCAAAGCTGCTTTGTACCGCTGATAACCAATAGAGACTTACATAGAACCGTCTCCATATCGTAAAACCCTGTAAAGCAGAGAAACGCTGTTTTACAGGGTTTTATTGGTAGGCTCCAGGAAGGAGTGGAATTAGAAAGGAGGAGAATTTGATGGACTTTTCAGAAGGAAAAACCGTTGTTGAAATGATCCGGGAAAAGTATAATCAAATTTTCATGGCCGAGAGAAAGGTTGCCGATTTCGTCTTGGAAAACCCCGAAAGAGCGGTCAACGCTAATGTGTCAGAGCTGGCGAATTTAAGCGGCGTCAGCGACGCGACCGTGATTCGGTTTTGCAAACGGATCGGATTTCAGGGCCACTATCAGTTTCGCATTACCCTGTCGAGAGATTTGGGGAGAATTATGGGGGGGTACTCTCGGAAAGAAAACGAGGGGGAGGATCAAACTGCCGCGGGGCTGTTTCAGAGCTACGCCAGAAAAATTTCCGCAATTGGAAAGCACATCACCGATGAAACCATGAAAGAATGCGTGAACCTTTTAAAATCTGCGGGTTATGTTCATGTGGTGGCAACCGGCAATACAACCCACCTGGCCAGGTATATGGGGTTCCGTCTGGGCCGCTTAGGCATACGGTGCACCTATAATGATCTGCCTGAATATTTTTTCAACCATATCAATTTGGCTGAGCCGGAGGATGTAGTGTTCGCTATTTCAGAATCGGGCAGCTCAAAGCAGGTAGTGCAGGCTCTGGAATTGGCGAAGGAGAAGGGGCTGAAAACAATCGCAGTGACAGGCTATGAATATTCTCCGATGACCAAGCTGGCAGATTGCCTGTTGCTTTCCGTATTTGAAGAGCAGAACTTTGACTATTATAAAACCTATTCTCATTTAAAGGAAATCGCCGTATTGGACGCGGTTCTAGAGTTTTTAAGCAGAGAAGAAAGCATCAGCCAAACGGTAGCCAATCAGGCGGAAATGATCCTTTCCGAGACGAAAATTTAAGAGAAATGGAAGGCCTCCAGGCACTGTATCTGGAGGCCTTTATATTTTTATAAAGTATGATTGGCGGAACTGCCCCTAAAATCCATTGAAAGCCCTCAGTATTCCAAGCCAATTGAAAACGCCTGCAGCAGAATAGTTTATTTCAATGGCTAAAGGGATCTGTAAATGGGAAATCGTTTGTGCACAGACAGCAGGACGAGTAAGAGCAGGTGTAAATACTTCAAAAATTTTTGCTTTTTCTGGTGCCGAAATAACCGAACGGCGCAAGCGGAAATCTTGGCTCTCTATTTACGTCTGAGTGAGCGCGGAACCGCAATAGAATGAGATCGCAGTCTGTTTAAGCAGAGACCCGATTTTGCGCCTTCCTTTTTGTCGCAAATATCTTTAAAACCCGAGTCCTTTTATCCTGCTAATGGGGGTGTATTGGCCTTGTCCGCTCGTTTCTATGGTAAAAAGCTCCTGTGGCTTTTAGAAGGACTGCTAGGGACATTTTCACAGAGAATTAATTTACGCGTATTGATACCGTTTTCTTTTGACCAAGAGAAAAGAAACGGTGACCGCTAGGGACAGGAGCTCCGCTGCTACGATGGAAAGCCAAATACCGTCAATACCCAAAAGAATCGGCAGCGTGAGAACCACAATAATCTGGAAAACCAGAGTGCGAAGAAAGGAGATGCAGGCGGAAACCGCTCCGTTGTTTAAAGCGGTAAAAAAAGCCGAGCCCCATACGTTGAAACCCATAGGAAGAAACGCCAGGGCATAAAGCTGGAAACCGCTGGCGGTCATATCCAGCAGTTCCGGATCATAGCTGGTGAAGATCATCACCAGAGGACGCGCTACAAGCTCTGAGAGTACCACTAAAATGACTCCTGAAACGGTCAGCAAGATTAAGCTTTTGCGAAACATGCTTTTCAGTTCTGTATGGTTTTCCGCGCCATAGTGGTAGCTTACGATCGGAGCGCTGCCAATAGAATAGCCCAGAAAAATTGCCATAAAAATTATGTTTACATACATGATAACGCCATAAGCCGCCACGCCGTTTTCTCCTGCGATGCTCATCAGCTGAAAATTATATAGAATGCTCACAACAGACGCGGAAAGATTAGTAACCATTTCAGAGGAACCGTTGGCGCAGGCGGATGCCAGCACACGGCCATTAAATTTGGCTTTCGTAAGCCGTAAGGGGCTGCCGTTTTTTCTTGCGAAGTAAATAATAGGAAAAATGCCGCCGATCAATTGTCCTGCGGCAGTGGCGGCTGCCGCTCCGGCAAGCCCAAAGGGAAAGACTGCGATAAGAAGATAATCCAGCACGGCATTGGTCAAACCAGCGATGATATTCAGTTTTAAGCTTAGACCTGGCTTTTCGGCGGCAATGAAAAAGCTTTGAAATAGGTATTGTAAGATAAAGGCGGGCATAGAGCAGAATAAGATCCTGGCGTAGAGAACGCAGTCATCCAGCAGAATACCATCCGCTCCCAGCACGATGGCGATGGGCCGGATAAATATAAATCCTACGACCGATATCAAGATGCTGAAGGCAAGGGTAGCATACACCAAAAGAGAAAAGTATTGGTTTGCTTTCTCCGGCTTGCCTTCTCCTAAAGTTTTGGATACAATGGCACTGCCTCCAGTTCCGGCCATAAATCCCAGGGTACCTACGGCCATCAGCACTGGATAAATCAGATTGATGGCGGCGAAAGGGGTTTTCCCTACAAAGTTTGAGATGAAGAAGCCATCGACAATGCTGTAAACCGAGGTGCAAATAATCATTAAAATAGACGGCAGAACAAAACGCAGAAGCCGCTTATAAGAAAAGTGATCGGATAGTTGTATTCTCATAGCTTTCCTTTCCTAAATTAAATATGAATGTGTGTTGCCGTATCGACTGATTTTATGAAATGGCTCCGATTGGTGCGCGGTGAAGATGACTGGATGGGAGTAAATGCTTTTGTGTTTTCTCTATGTGCTGTCGAAAATCGCAAAAAGAGACAGATCCCCCAATTTTAAGCGGACAGATTGATTTTTGCCTCTAAATATAATCGTGAATTTTATTTTTGGGAAAGCAGCTGATTTATTTTTTCCTTCAGCAGCTCTGTGTACCTACGGGTCAGACGCAGAAGTCCGTCGCGCTCCTCCGGGCTCATTAATAAGAACACGTTGCTCTCCAGTTCCATTAATGGGATGATGTAATCTGCCGCAAACCGTTCGCCCTCGGCAGTAAGATAAAGATTCATATCACGCTTTTTCCCATGCTTTAAATAGAGATAGCCTTTTTGTTCTAAGGCTCTGACTGATGAGCTGATCGTTTGCTTGCTGATAAAATATCGGTTCGCGATATCGATTTGCAGACAGCCGTCGCCCAATTCCACAATGGAAAACAAAACAAGAAATGAAGTGTCGGAAAGACCAGACTTTAGGGCAACCTCGTGATATAGCTCATCAACCTCTTTATACATGCGGTTAAACTCTCTTGACTCATGCCCTTGGATTGGCGCTTTCATCGTATCCCTCCTGTGATAAGTATGATTTCGTACTTATAGCAAATGGTATTATAGTACGATTTCGTACTTGTGTCAAGCAGAATTTGGGAAAGAAAACAAAATACCGATGGTGTTTTGCCTAGAAGCGGTTTAAAATATATTAGGTATCTGGTATCCTGTAAATGATCATGAAACGGAGGCTTTACGGCTTATGAGAAGAAAAGACAGAGAAGTAACAGACAGTCAAAAAATTCGGGAAATTATTTTATCATGCCGATGCTGCAGACTTGGATTTTATGACAACGGCGAAGTATACATTGTCCCGCTGGATTTTGGATATTATGAGAATAATGGGCGGCGCGTATTTTACTTTCACGGTGCAAAAGAAGGTAGAAAATACCGCTTAACAGAAAAAAGCCCCACAGTAGGATTTGAACTGGATACCAATCAACAGCTGGTGCGGGGGAAAAAAGCATGCGAGTATACTTCCAGGTATCAAAGCGTGATTGGTACAGGAAGGGTTACCATTCTCAAGAGGGAAAGAGATAAAATAGAGGCACTGAAAAGTATTCTGCATCATAGCACAGGCAAAAAAGACTGGGATTTTTCTTCCCGGGAGCTGGATAAGGTGGCTGTTTTTCAGCTAGAGGTAGAAAGTCTATCCTGTAAAGAATGCAGATAAAAAATCCGGGTGCCTTCATAGACACCCGGATTGGGAAACATTGACAAATTAGATACCCGGTTTCAGCGCGAGTATTTTACTAAATAAAAAAAGTCCGAATACAAATTGCGCCCAGGCTCAGCCTGGGAAGCGCTGACAAAAGATACTTACTGCAAGCGCGGGCGGCAGGGCAAAAGAAAAAAGCTGAGCCCCGAACGCAAATTGCGTCCAGGCTCAGCCTGATGGGTTGTGTTGACAAAAAAGATACCCAGCTAAAAATAAGAATTTCAGGTTCAGAGCAAGTTTGTTGCTAAGAAACACTTAATTTTTCAAAGTTTTTGGCCTCATTTTCAGCATTTCACACCCCACCAATTATATCATTAAAAGGCGCTGTGGCACGGAGAAATAAAAGCATGGCACAAAGTCTTTAGATATCAGGCAAATCGAATTTAATGGCATGGCTTGGCCCATTCTTAATTGCTGCAATGACATCACCATCGCAATAACCAGCGTATTTAATGAGAAGACTATTATATGTATTGGGTTCGACATCTTTCAGAAAAGCCAAGTTTCCCAATATAGTATTTGGATCTCCTTGACCATGAACGACTCTGTCATATATCATTTTCTTTATGGCCAAACGCTTTTTCAGGCCGACGGAAACCCTTCCGTTTTCTGTTAAAATCAAACCCGTAATTTCTCTGCGACACTTTTTCGAACAAAACCATGTTTTATTATTGTTGGAGGAAAATCCAATTTCCTTTAGCTTTTCATTAACCTCGCTCCGCAGAGAGCAAGGCAAGTATTCTTGTGAGGAAATATAAATATCATCAGCGTATCTTGAATACTTCCAATTACGACTGCTGCAATAATCCGTAAAGTATTCATCAAAAGAATACATAATAATGTTACATATTGCAGGAGAGCTTACTGTACCAATACACAAATGATTATGGCGAAAACAAATGCTTGATATTACATCAAATAAATCATCAAACCAAAGACCTGCCTCCTCAATCAAACTATGATTGTCAGACAGCACAGAAATAAGATGTTCTGATGTTATGCTGGGAAAGAAATTTTTTATATCTGTGTGAAAAATAAAGTAGGAATCTTTGTGAAATTCTGCGTGCCTCTTAATACTATTTCCTTTGTTATAGGCAAAAGCACCCTTTGAAACCGGCATGAGAGTAAGTATGTTAGCTTTAATCCAATACTGAAGGGTTTTCAGTTCTGGACTTGCTTGTGAAATCTTTCGCTGCCCACCGTTTCTTTTGGGAATATAATAATCTTTATAATAGTAGTTGCTACGACGAACTATTGAACGAATATATTCATTTTTTAGTTGCAAATCTGAAGAAATGCGATCTATCAATGAACTCATACTTTTTCACCATACCGATATTTCCTACATATAATCCGATTACGCTCACGATCCATGGCATTTCCGGAGTATTTCAACATAAAACTTTGCGGTTTTAAATAGTCAATCAGCGAGATGTAACTTGCTTTTATTTGGATTATGTTGGAAACCTCGAGCAACTTCCAAATATATTTAACTTGAATCTCGCGAGAAAAAGATTCTCCATTGCGCTTTACAAAAGTAAAATTCTCAAATCCCTTGATATCTTTATACAGCTGAATTAAATCAGCACTTTTTATTGGTTGTGCAAGCTTTATGATCTCAAGTATTTCCGGTATAAATGCTCCAATATGTACATTGACATTTTTATTGATTACCCGTTTGTTTATAGCGGAAACTTTGCTCTTCATCTTATTGGTTAAATCTATCACGGCAGATCGCAATTCCGCACTTGCCAACAAAGCTCCATCTTTTATTTCGGCATATACTACTTTCGATCCATTATCCAAAGCTTTTAACACTGGCCCGGTTGCAATGAAGGATCGTTCTTCGCGATATTGCTCATCCAATACAATGATCATCTTTTCACTAAATAGAGAATCAGCGTAGGCAAATGCACCAAGTTCGCAAAAAGATCCTGGACTTTCAACAAAGAGAATGATTGCATCGCTAACCTCAGCAAGAAAATCTTCAAATGTTAAAAGATCAATTGTGCTGTCAAAACCATCCTCCCACAGTTGCTCTGACAGTACAATGTTAATATCGGGTAGCAGCCTTTCCATATAACGATGAATTATTCCACGATTAGTGTTCCAATAAGAATCTTGAATATTTTTATCGAAACCCCTTCCGCAAAGAAAAATAAATTTGGGGTAGGTGATATATTTTGAATCTCTTAAATCGAGATGATTCCGAATGCTTTGGATTTGCTTTTCACCCAATGCTACCGTGTTCAAAAATATCACCTACCCACTCGGTTTGGAAATACTTACAACTAAGCAGTTGCTGTGGCGCGCTTGTAATGAGAATTACAAGCGTGACACAGCAACTGCTTGTAATCCTCACAATCCTTCTGGCTCTGTTTACACAAAGCACAATACGACTTTATTCAGCCATATAATTTACTAAGCATTTCCTATTCTATTTTAGCAAAAGACGACGTCTTTTGCAAGGTTAGTAAAGCTATTATCGTAGTCTTACAAACTCACACTTTCCCAACAAACGATGATAGATGTTTGGTAGATGGCAATGCCATAAGGAACGTTCAATTTTTAAGGCAGCGTTGAACTATCTCAGCAAATGCGTCAATTTTATCTCTACTTATCTTTCCGCTTTCGTAGGCCAATAAAATTACCTGGGCTTTTTTGTCGCCGCTAACCTTGGCGTCAATACCCAAAAACAATTCTAAATTTCCATCTATTTTTTCAATGTGCTGAGTATAAGTGTTTTTAGAGGTTTCAATTAATGCATTGAGTTCTTCGTGAAATTTTAATTTTTTGTCAGTCTTATTATTATCACTATCAATGATGACAGAATGGCAAATCCCAAGTTTTCCAAATAAGTTCATAAACCGATGTACATTATACTTTCCCAAGCAATCAAAAACACAAACTCCTGATGCATCTTCTATTGTGCCATCATCTATTAGTTTATTGATTAAACCGACTTCGCTCGTTCCTTCAACGAGTATTGTACACGTTGAGAAAAAGGCGTCTGCTCGCTCCGCATTTAGACAGAGAAAATACTTTATTGCTTCAATGTCTGGGAGAGTATCTTCATCGCGCATCCTCTTTGCAACGTCAGGATATCTGGAGGAAATTTCATGTATCATACGATTACGGTCAACAATCTCCTCCCATTCTTTTTTGCTAATTTGAAAAATTTTTGAGATACCATTAGTCCTTACTAAGTGCACGATTGAAGTAAGAATTTCGGAACTACGGCTGACAAAATGACTTGAGTGTGTGGTTAGTATAACTTGCCAGCTATCACTATTACTTAATGACATCAAATCTCTACATAAATGTTGCTGCTGAGGAGGGTGAAGAAATGCTTCAGGTTCTTCAAAAAGAAGTAAATTCATCTTAGGTGAGAATTCTTTTGCCTTACTTTTCGTTGATTTTGGCATATAATCATTTGCAAGTTTAATTATCGAATATATAAAATGCCGTTGAAAGCCTGATCCAAATTTATCAATATCTTGAGGCTTACTAAGTGAGTTTTCAATTAAATCCCATCTTATCATGGATTTAATAATATCTGCCGTAGATGGTGTTTGAAAATGCATTGAAAACGTCGTATTCCACACAGATAACATATCATTTAGTTCTTGTTCAAGTCCTACAATAGACCGAGAATCTTCTGTTTGTGCGGTCTTTATGTTGGATGAAAACTGTTCTACGCTGTGCTCCAACTCTGAATATGCATTACTACTTTCAACAACTCCACTCATGATACTTGAGATAAGGTCTCTAAGGGCAGAAGGTCCAGACATTTTTGTTATATCATCGACCCTGCTAACGGCCGGGATATAAATCACATTTCCCAACTTTCCGTTTTGAACATTTTTAGCGCCGTAAAAGGCCTCTGTTGAATAAATACCATCCGAAGTCATTCCAACTATAACACCTTTTGCGCTTTTTCCGTCTGATAACTTTTCAGAGGTTTTAAAATATTTTTTAACTCTTAATGTATTAGATTCATATTTATAGGTATCTGCTAAACTTTCATATTCGCTTTTAGACAAATCAAAGGTAATTTCAATCCAGCTGTCCTTGTCAGCCGCGCCTTTTTGAGGAAAGTCTGTACCATCTTGATATTGAAATTTATCTTTTTCATAAAAAGCGCGAATGGCATCGATTATAGTACTTTTTCCGGCGTTATTACTTCCGACTAAGAGTGTATAATCATTTAGTGAGAATTCTTCGTGGATAATGCCTCTAAAATTATGCAGAATAATATGATTAATCTTCATTTAAACACCTGAAATCTTTTGTTTATTGTATTAAGTATTAGAAGCAAACCGAATGTGAATATATGTATTTTAAGTGTTTTTACTCGAAGCGCAAATGCAGCTTGGTGGTTACACAAGCAACTAATGCAATTTCTGAGTGTGAACCCTAAAAAATTATACCACAAATTCCCCCATTTCTCAACGAGGAAAGCAGGCACAGAGAGACACCGGCAGCGCCCAAGCTGCCAGCATTTCTCTGTGCCTGCTTCTTAGTGAAGGGGCTGGGTGAGTTCGAACCCACCGACGAAGCGGATGCGGATTTCTTCTTTGGAGAGTACGGTTACTCGTTCAATCACCCGGTACACCAGGGTGTCGGAATACTCCGTAAGGTCGAGATCTTCTGCGGAGATGAGGGCCATGATTTCCTTGGCTTTGTTTTCTCGGCCCATATCCTGCTGGGCATCCAGTTCCGCACGTTTTTTCATTTGCCTCAGCTGGAGCATTTCGTCGCTGATTTGCTTGATCCGCAGATCCACGATTTCACTCCCATCCATCGTAAGCAGCCGGTCCAAGTCCTTGTCCAGGTCATGGAGCCTGTTTTCTATCACAAGGGGATTGACAGCGGCATTTTCTCCACCGATGCAGCGTATAAGTGCATCCTGCAGGGTGGCGGCCATTTCTTCCTGGTTGCCTTGAACCAGAGAACGGATGGCTTTCAGGATGGCGGAATAGAGTTCATCTTCCTTGAGGCTGGGGGAGTCCTTGCAAACCTTCGGCCCACATTCCAGTCGGTTGATGCATCGCCAGACGATTTGCTTCCGTCCGTGGATACTCCATGTCACCCTTCGGAAATAACAGCCGCAGTTTCCGCACACAAGTCTTTCCGAAAGTGCGTATTTGCTGGTAAACCGCCCACGGTTGGTCTTGGCTTTCTTGGCATTGGCGGGCTTTTTACTTTTCCTGCGGGCGATTTCCTCTTGGATTTGATAAAACATTTCCCTTGGGATGATGGCCGGATGATTGTCCTTGATGTAGTACTGCGGGAGTTCTCCATTGTTCTTCTTGACCTTGCCTTCAATGAAATCTGCCGTGTAGGTTTTCTGCAGCAGGACGTCACCCATGTACTTCTCGTTCTGCAGGATGCGTTGGATGGCCTCCGTGCTCCAGTTTTGATTGCCGGTGGCGGTTGGAACGCCCATGCTCTCCAAGGTTTCCTTTATGGTACGCAGGCTATCGCCATTTAAGTAATTTTGAGCGATCAGCCGGATGATCTTCGCTTCTTCAGGCACGATTTCCGGCTCACCATCCGGCCCTTTGCGATAGCCCAGGAAGTTTTTATATCGGAAACTGAACCTGCCCTGTCGGTAGCCCATGCGGATGCCCTTGGTCACGTTGCCGCTGATAGATTCGCTCTCAGCCTGGGCGAAGGAACTCAGACAGGTGAGGATCATCTCACTGTTCATATTCGAGGTGTCGATGTTTTCTTTCTCAAAGATGACCGGAATACCCCAGCTTTTGAGGATCCGCACGTGTTTGATGCAGTCCAGGGTGTTACGGGCAAAGCGGGAAATGGATTTCGTCAGGATGAGGTCGATTTTCTTCTTCCGGCACAGTTCAATCATTTTGTTAAATTGCTCTCTTTTCTTGGTGCTGACGCCTGAGATCCCATCATCCGCAAAAATTCCGGCCAACTGCCATCCCTCATGATGAGTAATTTTATCCGTGTAATAGGCCACCTGCACCTCAAAGCTGTTCTGCTGTTCTTCTTCCTCGGTGCTGACCCGGCAGTAGGCGGCCACCCGCAGTTTCCGTTTTCGCTTTCGCAGGTCACCCAACAGAGGGTTCGCCGGGATTTCTGTAACTGTTTTTTGTGCCATGGAGATTCTCCTTTCAAACCACGATATCGTTCAGCAGACGAAGCTGTACAGATGCGTCCGGCTGCAGGATCACCTGTTTCACAGCCCTTTCAAAAAGTTCCCGATCCAGTGTCGTGTCATTGCTGTGTGCCTGAAAGAGGGCTTTCAGAGTAATGGTAAGATGGTCTGCTTCCTTGATGGAGCAGGTTTTGTATTTTTCAGCGGCACACTCAAGAATGAGAGGGAGCAGTTCATTCGGATCCACTTCCCGCTGATTCATTGCTTGATTGATTTCATTGGTTAGCCTGGCTGCTTGTATTGATAAACTCTCCGCAGATTCCTTTGCTGGTTCCACCATATGAGGATTTAGGCAAACTGCAAGAAACCTTTCTGTAACGACTTGAAGCAACGTATCATCAGGGATAGGGCCAAGACGTTGTTGGCAGCATTTGCAGTCCCAAAAAGTCCGATGAGACTTTTTCCCATTTCGCCTCAGTCTACTTCCGCAGTATGGGCAGGTCATTCTTTTTTGGATAAACGGTGTTTGGGAGCGAGGAGAAGCTTTGCTCTGTTTCAAATCAGCTACTTTCGTGGCAATCTCCCTTTCCACAATCGGCGGATACTGTTCTCCGTCCCAATACCTGCTGTTGTCCAAAATTCGGGATACCATATTTTTGTTCCAAGAGGATGCATTCTCTCGGAACTTCAAGCCTGTTTCTTCTGCCATGATTGACAGCTGTTGGAGAGAGGCTCCATTAAGGTAACGAGTAAATATCTGCTCAATAAGGCGCCTTTCTGCAGGCACCACAGTATAAGTCCCGTTTTCCATCCGATATCCAAAGGGGCAACTCCGTATCCTTTTCATGTCTATCGCCTCATTTCGCAAAGAACCAGCCCATTGGAAAGGACAAAAGAGAACTTTTCAGGATAGACGGTAATCTCTTTTATCATGCTCTTAAATATGGAAGGTTCAAACTCCAGCATGGGTTGGGCATCATCAAGAAGATCCAGCAATAAATTCGTTTGATCGATTGTTTCACTGACACGGTCTGGCTCTTGAAGCTGGCGCAATTCAAACCGTAGTTCTTCAATCAGTTTATTATTGCGGTTGCTACGCTCTATAAAAATGGCAGAGTCAATGCACCCTTTGGCCTGTAACCTGGAGAGTGAATGATTCTGCCTGGCTAAGTCGGAAATTTTTTGATTTAGGTCTACGATTTCTGGCCTTGCAAATGTGGTCTTGCTTTGAAGTTCTATCAGCTGTGCCAGCATTACTCTTAAGATGAGATTTTTATTATCCAGCAGCTTGTTGTACATAAGCAGAAATGTTTGGTACACTTCGCTTTCTGCCACTACCTCCATGACGCAAAGGCTTTTGTCCTTTCGGTGCTGATAACAGCACCATCGAGCCCCCTCTTTTTTAAGATGACGCTGAAATGTGCTGCCGCAAAATCCGCATTTCATCATATGGCTCAAAGGGAAGCCACCGGGTTTAGGCTTCGCTGTATGTGTAGCGGCACGCCTTTTCATCAGGCGTTGAACAGCTTCGAACATTTCTAATGGTATAATCGCCGGATGGGAGTCCTTTACATAAAATTGCGAGAGCTGCCCTCGGTTTCGAATGTTGACCAAGGGCAGCTCATTGGGGGTAAATGTTTTTTGAAGCAACGAATCGCCAATATATTTTTCATTCGATAAAATGTAACGAATCGATGTGCGATACCATCTTGTCATTTCCTTTCGGCTGTACTTTGCTTCCTGATCATTTAAGAAGGTAGCTATCTCATCCATACTATGTCCGGCAAGATAGCTGGAAAAAATATACTGTACTATAGGAACCTCTTGGGGATCTGGAACCAAGACTCCATCTTTAAGGAAATATCCAAGTGGCGCATTGCAGGTAATAAAATCGCCGGATTTCATCCGGCGCCGGTAACTCCATTTCAGGTTCTTCGATATGGAGAGGGATTCTTCCTGAGCGGCAGAGCCCAAAATACTCAGCAGCATCTCACTGCCCATGTTCCCGGTGTCAATGCCCTCTTTTTCAAATTCCACCGCCACGCCAAGCTGCTTGAGTTCTCGCACCGTCTGAAGGCAGTCGAGGGTGTTTCGTGCAAACCGGGAGATGGATTTAACAAGGATACGATCTATTTTCCCAGCACGGCAGTCGGCAAGCAGGCGTTGGAAATCGTCCCGCTTGTCGGCTGTGGTGCCGGAAACCGCTTCGTCAGCATAAAGACCGGCAAACTCCCATTCGTCTTTGGATTGGATGAAATCGGTGTAATAAGTTACCTGGGTGGCAAAGGAATTCAGCTGGTCGGCTGAATCGCTGCTGACACGGGCATAAGCGGCAACCCGCAGCTTTTTGGCTTGCTCTGAGATGGGTTGAATCACTCTGACCTGCGGCATCTTTGCCACCCCCTTTCCGGCTGGACATCTTTTTTGTCACACCCAACACTACCACAACCGGCATGGGATAGCTATTACGACAACCACTAAATACTGAGCTCAGAGACTCCGTACTTTTCGGCAATAGCAACATTGGCTTGCTGACAGAATTCTGCTGTGATTTTTCCCTGCTCCATCAGCTTTTTCAGCGTGGAAAACAGCACAAAGTATTTAATTTCCTTGATCACCTTTTCGCCCGGAAGTGCCGGAGTAAAAGCGGGATCCATGGTAGGCTCACCATGGTAGCCGGAGCCCTTTTTGGGCGGCTCTCCTGAGAAAATGTTGTTCCAGCCCTTTGATGTAGAGTTCATACCGCAGGTCGCTTTCGGTGGTGATCAGCACCGCATTGTGGTCCTGCAGGAACTCCAGTATCCTCATAAGGATGGCGGGGTCATGGCTCAGGCGGGTGAGGTTCTGCACAAGGACAGCTTGGGCAAGGCCGTCTTTCACGGCCCGCATCATCTGCTTTAGGCCCATTCTGGCCATGCTCTTGCCGGAACCCATATCCTGCGAAGTGCCTGCGACAGCGTATGCTCTGCGCTCCGCTTCGTCCAGCAGGTTTTGCATCTGCTGGAACAGCACCTTCAGATGCTTGTCGCTGCTGCGGCTGTACAGCCACATGGGGCGGTCTGCATAGGGAAAACTCATCGTGCGTCGCCCCCTTTCCTCTTTGAGGGCGGCTTTGGAAACAGAGGAAGGGAAAGCGCAGAGGCGTCTTTGGCGTGAACGTGTACCTTCTGTTTTTGAAATTCGGCCAACACAGGGAGGATCGCATCAAGCTCCCGGCCAAGATGACGGAGGCTGGGCATCATCACCGCACCCACCTGTCCTTCTCGGACAGCCGCCAGCATTTCCTGAACGCCGGGCCGCTCCATGGGCGGCAGCTGCCTGCTGGAATCAATGGAAACCCCGGCAACGACAAGGCCATTTTGCTGGGCCGTATGTTTCATGGTCTCCACACTCAAATCTCTCAACTCTGTTTGCTCTGAATGTTTGGAACTGGCGTAGAGCCAGACTTTTTGCTCTATTGGCGTAGTGGCTGTTCGGAAATAAACTGCCACCTTCATATTCTTCTTGTCCATCTATGGTAACTCCTTTATGGCGTAAAATAATCCGGGCCTTTCTTTGCCCGGATGAAGTCCTCCACATCTTCAATTTTGGCAGTGATGCGGATCGGTGGCAGGGTATCCAGCACAGCTTTATGGTATCGCTCTCCGGGAGCGGCACGGTGGTCCAGGATGCTGACCACGCAGGTGTCGGTTTCCGTGCGGATGGCACGGCCAAACCCCTGGCGGAGTTTTACCTGCATATCGGGTATCACCACAGTTTTAATGTAATCCTGCAGGGTGGGGTACTGCTCCCGTTCCGCTTCGCTCAGTGGATCCGGGACGGGGAAAGGCAGTCGCACAACGATCAGCGATGACACCATATCTCCGGGAAAATCCACCCCCTCCCAGCAGGAACCCGCTGCGAACAACACAGCGTTTTGGGCCTGCTTGAAGCGATGGATGACATCCTGGGAATGCCGCCAGACCTCCATCAGCGGGAAGGCCATCCGGCCCTTTACCTGGTTGTAGACAGCGCCCATAAGGGAATAGGAAGTAAACAGCACCAGCGTGTGGCCATGGGTGGCGTCCACCAACCTGCAGATCTGTTCTGCCAGACACTTTGCCTCCATTTCGCTGCCCATTGGCGTTTTTGGCAGGTCCCCCGGAATGTAGAGGATGCAGTTTTCCCGGTAGTTGAAGGGGGACTCCGCAATGAAATCCTCCAGCCGCTGGCTTGAAGACAGCCCCATGCGCTGCCGGGTCCGGTGAAAACTGCCCCCGGCCATGAGGGTGCCGGAGGTGAGAATGGCTGGAATGTTGTTGCGCCAGAGCGCACGGTTCAGCTGCTCCGGCATCTGCCGGCTGGCGGCGCAGAGGCTTGGGCTGCCGGTCCTGTCGTATTGGATGTACAGGATATAGCGGCGATCCCCTGTGAAGAACAAGTTCAGCGCCTGCTCTGTTGTTCCCAGCCGGTGAAGGATCCACCGTGGCAGGTGGGGCGCCAGCTGTTTTTGGAGTAGCCGGAGAAGGGAGAGGCAATCTCGAAGGGCCGCTTCCCGTTCTGCGGTCAGCACGAAGGCAGTGCGCTGTGCTTCCTCCAGCAGCTCACCCCGGCACAGGGCGCCCATCAGCGCCCGGAACTTTTCCCGCAGGTTCTGCGCCGCAAGGATATACTTCTCCTTTGTGAGCAGAGAACAGAGTTCATGAAAATCCTCCGCCGACAGGCTCTGCCCATACATCTGGCGGGCGGCATTCGGCAGCTTGTGGGCTTCGTCGATGACCAAAGCCCGGTAATCGTTCAGAAGGGGCCGCAGTTCCTGCAGACGATGGGCTGCATCGGCCAGCAAATAGTTGTGGTTGCAGATCTGGACGAAGATCTCCGCACTTCGGGCCTCTTTCAAGTATTGATGGTAGCGGCAGCTGTTCCGCAGCCGGCAGGTTTTCTCGCAGACTTTCGGAATGCACACCTGGCGGCGGTCAAAACCGCTCAGGCCAGTGACAGCGTCCAGGTCATAATTGCTTTGAAGGGAGAACAACGCTTTGCGCTGTTCCTCGTTTTTGTTCTTCCCCTTGACGGCCTCCAGCCGCTGGGCAAGGCGGGCATCGCAGACGAACCGTTCCTTCCCCTTGCGAACCATGGCCCGAATGGGCTTCGGAATGATATGGTTTTCTAAAAAGATACGGGATAAGAATGGGATGTACTCTCCGATGATGGCGTCCTGCAGGGCCACACTGGAGGTGGAGACTACCACCGGCTGGGAGCCGGCAGGCCCGGATGGATAAAACTTTTTCAAAAGGATGCAGGCGGTCAGGTAGGCGTAGGTTTTCCCAATCCCCACCCCTGCATCGCACAAGGCAATTTTATTGTGGAGCAGGGTATCCAGCATGGCATGGCACAGGGCAATCTGTTCTTCCCGCACTGCCAGCCCGTTTTGAGGCAGAAGGATGCGGAAGATCCGCTCAATCTCACCATGGGCCTGCTCCTTCAGGTCTATGTTCATATCGGCACATTCTCCTTGGTGCGTTGGCGGCAAACTGATGCGGCGCAGCAAAAACTGCGCCGCACGGATTCGCCGTCAACGGCAATCTGAAAAATAAAAGGGTTGATTCTGATGTGCCGTATTTGCAACTCGCCCCCCGGCAACCTTGGGAACCATGGGGGCAGGCTTGCAGTTTACAAGCCGTTCACTGGCTCTCCGGGGGTCTTGCTGATTACAACCCAGGGTCGGCCAACCCATCTGACGTGTGGGCAAACGGTAATGCGTATCATAATACTCCGGCCAGGGTCGTGGCGAAAAGGGCAACTGCCCCCTCTTTTCGGTCAAAAGGGATCGCTCGAAGCAACGACACAAGCTGCCATCCCATTGGGGAGTGGCAGTTGTGCCGCAGCTTGTCATGGCGCTTTTTCCATCGTCGCTCGCCTGGACGGGAACGTACCCGCATGGCTGATATTGACTTTTCAAGCTACAGGTTGAACGTATTTCTTTTCCCCGTTCATCCCATAGCCCAGGAAAAAGGGCCGATAGCTTCACGCTTCAAAAAATTTTTTCAGTTTTTTTCTGAGGCGCACCATCCGAAGGTTGACCGCCTTTTGTGTCAGGCCGGTTTTCTCAGCGATTTCATACCCGTTGTAGCCGGACATCTTCAAAAAGGCGATTTGGATGGTGAGCTTGTCCTCCTTGGAGAGGATACGCAGCAATTCCATATCTTCAATGCTGTCCATGAGGGATTCCACATCCTCTACGGGCAGTTCCAAGTCCTGCGCCGAAACCAAATCCACATAAGGCGACCACTCCACCTGCCGCTGCAGGTACCGGCGCTCCCGGTTGAATTCGGCCCAGTCGTATGTATGCAGGCGCTGGATAGTTTCCTCGTCCACACCCAACTCCCGGAGTTTCTTTTCCTCTGCTTCCTTCCATTTGAGCCACTTCTTTTCGGCTCTGGCTTTGTTATAAGCCATGGCTGTTTCCTCCGATCAATCTGAAATTTGAGAAAATTCAGATTGTCGGGGGCGGCGGCCTGCCGCTATGTGTTCTGAGCCATGACCTCCTTCTGCAAAAGTAAAAAAAGCGCACTCGTCCCTGGACGAATGCGCTTGATAGGGCTACCTCGGTGGAAAATCCACAATATGGATGCTTATGGGAAAGTGATAATACTCGAAAAAGGGCTGCAGCTTCGGGTGAAGCTGCAGCCAAAATCGTATGATGCGGTTTCCAACGCCGCATTGCTGGCATCCCCTCTATGCGGGGGAAACCGGCAACCTCCTGTTATACCAGTTTTCCCCAACCAAATTCAGATGGGGCCAGTATAAAAAGGGGAAACTATTTTCTTACTATCTTTCTCCTTCTAATTACATATTTCGTAATGGCTTATTCTACAAATTACGACAAAGGCTGTTTCCTACTCGGCTGAATGGGTCAATCGGTAGCCATTTCCCCGCTGGGTGGCCTCGTCGACGATTTGGCAGGCGGAGTCCGGCTGGTCCAATTTCAGCTTCTCCCGCAACCTATTTATATAGGCTGTCACTTCTTCTTCGCCGTGGTCTGCGTCGGGATGAGACCAAACAGCGTTGTGGAGAAAATCTGCGGGTAAAGCCTGGTTTGGGTGCTCAGCAAGCAACCCGAGGATTTCGAATTCCCTGCGGGTCAAATCTACCATGACGCCGTTGATGGTCACCTCCTGCTTGGGCTGGTCAATCCGCAGCGAACCGAATTCATAGACCTTTCCCGGCCCATGGTACGGGTGGTACTCATATTCAGCAATCATGTTCTTGAGCTGTTCAACCATGCGGTCAGCTTCTTCATCGCTGCACTCGATAATAATCATTTTAGGCATTGTGGCGCTCCTTTCGCTACATTGATAATGGGGATGGATTTTCTCTGTGCATACCGGTATGTCTGATAGGCCCCACCATACTGGCGGATAATATAGGAGACCAAGCAATCCGCTTGATCTACCATCCAGCGGTTCCGTTTGGAGATCGCTGCTTTGTAATGGGCATATTCTAAACCCTCCGGCATGAGAATTTCATCGTACACAGCTTGCAAATAGCTTTTTTCTGCATTTATTTTGTCCGATAAATACGGGATGACTAAGCATAGCTGTATCTCTTTTTCAGGATGCCTTTTCTTCAAACTGCGGACAGCACTGGCACAGAGCGCATCGAACTGGCCCATACCTCCGTTCAGGAACACCAACCGGCTGCCCATCTCCACAAGGCTTTCCAGGGCATTTCTTATTTTTTCCTCAATTTTAGACTCAAAAACCTGCCTGTGGCCGGCAAACGTGCATACAAACTCCTGATTTGGCACTTGATCATCCTCGCAAAACGGAAAAAACGAAACCTGTTATCTTAGCGAATCGCTAAACACTTTCATTATATACTTAGCCGTATGCGAAGGTCAAGCGGGTAAAATATATCTGTACGCTAAGTTCGAGGATAAAGCGAGGTGAAATGGGATGTTTGATTTTGGGAACCACTTGCGGATGCTGCGGGAACGGTATGGCATTTCTCAGGAGGAACTTGGGCGGAGAGTAGGCCGGGCCGGATCGGTCATCAGCAACTACGAGAACAATATCAAGATCCCTACGCTGGATGTCCTCACGACCATGGCTCGGATTTATAACGTGTCTCTGGATTACCTGGTCGGCTTTGATAAGAAAGACCAGGTGATACTGGAGGGCATGACCGATGGGCAGCGGGAACTGATCCATCGGCTGGTAAAAGAATTGAAGGAGAGCACCAAGCCGAAAAACGGCGGCTTGTCTGCCGACCAGCAGGAAATCCTAAACCTCATTATGCAGGAGTTTTCAAAGTAGCATAGTTGATATAGCGTCTCTGAATTCAACGGCGGCCTGATTTCTCAGGCCGCCGTTACTTTTTTTTCAAAAGTAACACTTACTCCATCAAAACTCCATCTTCGTATGGTACACTACTACCTGGAGGTGCAGACGATGTCGAAAACGATTTTAATTATAGAGGACGAAGAGGCCATTCAGAGCGTAGTGAAAGCGTTTCTGGAGGATGAAGGATATAACGTAGTGCTGGCCAGCGACGGAGCAGAGGGGATGGAGAAATTCCATGAGCATCGTCCAGACCTCATCCTGCTGGATTTGATGCTTCCTAAAATGAACGGTTTTTCTGTCTGCGAGGCAATCCGGAAAGAGAGCCAAGTCCCCATCATCATGCTCACCGCCTTAGACGATGACGCCAGCCAGATGAAGGGCTTTGACGCTCTGGCAGACGATTATATCACCAAGCCCTTCTCCATGCCCCTTGTGGTGAAACACATTGAGGCGGTGCTGCGCCGGGCGGAGCAGGGCGCCGGGGTGGAGACGAACATCCTCCGCTATAAGGATCTCACCCTGGATGCGGACAGCTTCACGGTCCTTGTCAAAGATGAAAGCGTGTCCCTGACCATCCGGGAATTTGAGATATTGAAACTTCTGGTGGAGAACCAGGGGCGGGTGTTTACACGGGAGAGCCTGCTGGACAGCATTTGGGGCTATGACTACTTTGGCGATGAGAAGATTGTGAACACCCACATCAAGAATATCCGCAAAAAGCTGGGTGTGGATTATATCGAAACCATTCGAGGGGCGGGATATAAAATTGAGAAAGAGAATTAGTGAGAGCATCCAGGCAAAGACCTTCCTCAGTATGCTGGCCCTGCTGGTGGTCTGCTGCATTATCATCTACGGCATGGTGATGATCTTCCTGCCGAGGAATTACCACACGCAGCTGGAAGGCCAGGTCACGGCGGATTTCTATGACCTGGTGGAGATCTTAGAGCGGAACGGCTGGGAGGCCAGTTCGGACAGCCTGTTGGAATTCTCCATGACGAACAACGCTTCGGTGGAGATCAACGATGATAACGGAAACAACCTGTTCTCCGTGAATTTTGCCGATATGGAGAATCTGGACACCTCGGCTCCCTCTATGAGCTGCTCCGCTACCTTCCGGCAAAACGGGCAAACATATCATCTGTTTGCCAATGCCGCCCTGGTCGCAGTGGCGCAGTCCTACGATATCCTCCTGAAGCTGGTTCCCCTCATCGCCGCTGTGATTCTGCTGATCTCCATCATCGGAGCGGTGATTTGCTCCCGGTACTATTCCAAGCCGCTGGTGGGCATCAGCAATGTGGCGAAACGGATGACCACCTTGGACATGACCTGGAAGTGCGATGTACGGCGGAACGATGAGATCGGCGTCCTGGCCTCCAGCCTGAACGAGATGTCCCAGCAGCTGAGTAATGCTCTGGACAGCCTGCAGGCGGCCAATGAGCAGCTGCAGCAGGACATTGAGCGGGAACGGGAACAGGAAAAGCAGAGGGTGGACTTCTTTACCTCCGTATCCCATGAACTGAAAACCCCCATTGCCATCATCAAGGGGCAGCTGGAGGGGATGATCCATCAGGTTGGCCCCTATAAGGACAGGGACACCTATCTGCGCCGGTGCCTGAAAACCACCAATGACATGGAGGCACTGGTCAAGGAGATTCTATCGGCGGCCCGGATGGGCGGCAGCGACTTCCACCTGGAGCGCACGGACCTGGACATCAGCCAAATGCTGCAAAAGGTCTGCCAGCAGTTCCGTGGCCGGATGGAGGACAAGGAGATGGAACTGCGCATGGACATCCAGCCGGCCTTCCACTATGCGGGCGACGGGCGGCTCATGGAAAAGGTGTTCTCCAATGTGCTTGGCAATGCGGTGGCCTATTCTCCTGTGGGGGCCACTGTTACGGTGTCGATGCAGAACGGTATTTTCTTCGTGGAGAACTCCGGCATTCACATTGCCGAGGAAGATTTGAAGCAGATATTTACGCCATTCTACCGGGTGGACAAGTCAAGAAACCGGAACAGCGGCGGCAGCGGCCTTGGATTGTATATTACCAAAACTATATTGGATCACCATGGTATTAACTTCAGTATGAACAATACAGAAGATGGAGTCAAATTTAAGATGTTTCTATAAGTGTACATCGTCTTGACTTAAACTTTATTTTTGACGCAAAAATATGGAAAAGCTCAATAATATAAAATCTGCAGAATAAAATCGAAAAACTGGAAGTACAGTATTTTTATTGCTCTCTGTCGCAATATGGAGTGAGTATTATCTTGAAAAGAACCGCCTCTTTCTATTCATTGAGTACGATGAAATCACAACATGGAAACAGTATGCAAAAATAACCATTGAGTACCGCACTGAAATGTAAAAAACTAAATGGAGCATTTTCAAACCATACAGAGTGGCGCATCCATTCAGAGCATGGTAAATTAAATACATGCGAATATCATGTCGCCATTTTTTGACGGCACGAGTTAGCAATAACTAACGGCGTCATGGAGGAACAAAAATGGAATCAAAAAGTAATCGGCTGCAAGCAAAAAGACCTTATCAACATAGGTATTTTTACCGCCATTTATTTTGTCATTTTCTTTGCGGGTATGATGCTGGGATATATCCCTATCTTTATCCCGCTGCTTGGACTGGTGTGCCCCATCCTGTGCGGTATTCCCTTTATGCTGTACTTAACAAAGGTCAAGAAGTTTGGTATGGTATCCCTGACCGGCATTATCCTCGGCTTGCTGAATTTAATCATGGGCAGCGGTGTGCTGGTTCTGATTTTTGGCATCATCTTTGGTGTCCTGGGCGATGTCATTTTGCGGGCCGGAAAATATCAAAGCTGGAAGTGCACACTCCTTGGCAACGGAGTGTTTTCCCTTTGGATTATGGGCTATGTGAGCCGGATGTTTTTGACCCGTGATACATTCTTCGCTTCACTTGTAAGCAGCTATGGGCAGGAATATGTAGACACACTCATGTCCTATACCCCTGGCTGGATGTATCCGGTTCTGTTTATTGTCACTTTTATTGGCGGCATTTTGGGGGCGCTTCTTGGCAAGGCCGTGTTGAAGAAACATTTTGAAAAGGCAGGGATTGCCTGATGGATGCGGCGGTTACAACGCTAAAATTTGAAAGCAAAGCTGTTATTCCCACCGATCCGAGGACAAAACTGTTTTTGACTGTTACAGTCAGCACCATTATGATTACCGGCGGCACGGGCGGATTTATGAACCTGGTTCGCCCGTGCCTCATGGCGTGCCCGATTGTATTCCTGCTCCTTTCAAGGAAATGGGTGGCCGCAGCCAGATTTGCAATTACATACGCTATTCTGTTTGTGTTGGAATTAACGGTATTACCGCTGCTCACTGGTACATGGAATTTTATCCTGGGAGCCGCAGTCGGGATTTATACGCACATGCTTCCCGGATTTATCATGGGATATTATCTGGTAAGCACTACAACTGTCAGTGAATTTGTCGCAGCTATGGAACGGATGCATGTTCCCGAGAAAATCGTGATCCCCGTGTCTGTGGTGTTTCGTTTCTTTCCGACGGTAAAAGAGGAATATGCGGCTATACGGGATGCCATGAAGATGCGCGGCATCACTACTCTCCGCAGTCCCATGAAGATGCTGGAATACCGGGTGGTTCCTCTGATGATGTCGATTGCCAAAATCGGAGAAGAACTGTCTGCGGCGGCTCTCACGCGAGGGCTTGGAGCGCCGCAGAAACGGACAAATATTTGCAAAATTGGCTTTGGGCCTTTGGACATTTTCTTCTTCCTGCTGGCGATACCCTGTTGGGTCGGTTTCTTTATTTGTTAGGAGGAAGGAGTCTATGATTGAACTTCGCAATATCAATTTTCGATATGCAGGGGGAACGGATGCCGGTGGGCTTGTAAACATTGAATTAATCATCCCGGACGGGCAAGTTATCCTTTTGTGCGGGCAATCCGGCTGCGGAAAAACAACCCTGACCCGGTTGGTGAATGGGCTGATCCCGAATTATTATGAGGGCGAGTTAAGCGGCGAAGTCCTGCTGGATGGCAAGAACATCAGCAGACTTCCACTCTATGAAACAGCGAAATATGTGGGGAGCGTTTTTCAAAATCCCCGCACGCAGTTTTTTACGGTGGACTCCACCAGCGAACTGGCTTTTGGATGCGAAAATCAGGGCTTGCCCGAAGAAGAAATCATTCAGCGGGTGAAATCAACTGCGGAACAGTTTGATATGGATAATCTGCTGGGGAAAAATATCTTTTCTCTTTCCGGCGGAGAAAAGCAGAAAATTGCTTGTGCCTCTGTGTCGGCCAGTAATCCGCCCATCATCGTTCTGGACGAACCATCTTCTAATCTGGATATGTCAGCCACAAAAGATCTACGCCGGATGATCCAGATTTGGAAACAGCAGGGGAAAACAGTTATTATTGCGGAACATCGGCTCTATTATCTGAAAGAGTTGATAGACCGTGTTGTGTATCTAAAAGATGGGAAAATTGAAAAAGATTACTCGGCTCTGGATGCACTTAAACTGTCCGTGACGCAACAGGCAGAAATGGGGCTGCGGCCTTTTGACCTGGGTGCGTTCCCTGTGACAGCACATCCTGTTGCAAGCAGTGGTTCTATCGAATGTGAGAACTTTCATTTTGCTTATACAAAGCAGAGGGATGCGCTGGATATTGACAGTCTTTCGCTGCCACAGGCGGGCGTGATTGCAGTAATCGGCCATAACGGAGCGGGAAAATCCACTCTGGCCCGCTGCCTCTGTGGCCTGGAGAAACACTGCAAGGGCATTGTGAAAGTGGACGGGAAGCCGTATAATAGAAAACAAAGGCTGTCTCTGTGCTATATGGTCATGCAGGATGTCAACCATCAGCTGTTTACGGAAAGCACAGAGGAAGAAATGCTCATCAGTATGGCGGAGCCAACTCCCGACAAGGCGGATGCGGTTCTTGACAGATTGGATTTGTTGCAGTTTAAGGAGCGACACCCGATGGCGCTCTCCGGCGGTCAGAAGCAGCGGGTGGCGATTGCTACCGCTCTTGTTTCCGAGCGTAAGATTTTAGTGCTGGATGAACCTACCAGCGGTCTGGATTTACAGCACATGAAAGAAGTGGCCGATGAACTTGTGACGATACAGAAAATGGGAAAGACATCTCTTGTCATCACCCATGATTATGAGCTGATTGTCAGTTGCTGTACTCATGTTCTGCATTTGGAGCATGGTATGGTACAGGAACAATATGCACTGGATGCCGCAGGGCTCCAGCGCCTCCAAAATTTTTTTATAGAATCGAGGTGATCCCAGTTTGAATAAAAGCGACTTGTTTTTCTCGCAGCAAAATATGAATTTGCTCTGCCGGGATGAATCCTGCTCGGTCTACCAAATGAAAAATGAAACGGGAGACGGAACTGCAACCTATTATGAAGTATATCCCGGAATAGGTGTCATGTATAATGATTTCCATATGGCCAGCTGCCCTCCAAGACGCTTTGACAACACTCACAGTATCTCCATTCACCATTGCAGGGAGGGCCGCATTGAGTGGGAAGTCAGCAATGGTGCTTATCTTTATCTTGCGTCCGGGGATATTATGCTGGACAGTTCGGTTACTGAAAACAATCATTGCAGCTTTCCTGTAAGCCATTACCACGGGATCACAGTTACGATTTCTGTTCCCGAAGCGGTGGAGGGTTTGGGTGATCTACTGTCCCTGTTTTCCATTGACCTGGAGCAGATTGAACAGCAATTTGCCTTGAAAACACGACCTTTTATCATGCATGGAAACTCTGTACCCGACCATGTAATCTCAGAACTGTACCAAGTGCCTGATAATATCCGTCTGGAATATCTCAGGGTAAAGATTCTGGAATTGTTGGTCACGCTCAGGACGGTAGACCCTACGGTCTTAGGTGTGGAACGCCCCTATTTTTATAAAACGCAGGTAGAGAAAGTCAAGGCGATCATGTCGTTTATGACAAATGAGCCGGAGCACCATTTCACAATGGAGGAGCTTTCTGAAAAGTTCGATATTTCCACCTCTGCTCTGAAGCAGTGCTTTAAGGGCGTGTATGGCACCGCCATTTATACTTATATGCGAAATTACCGCATGGACTTGGCAGCTTCACTTTTGACACAGACAGAT
>OHAY01000422.1_pt1 | contig 44412 bp, 42 predicted proteins | sample 1577191 | NCBI WGS metagenome assembly OHAY01 (sample SAMEA3541504, study PRJEB24748) | human gut metagenome | biome: human gut; feature: human-associated habitat; material: faeces | place: China | collected 2012 | reverse complement strand
TATTTGGCCCTTCCAGGCCCTGTGCATACCACCAGTTCACTGGTGGTTTTGATTTTCTTTCGTGGTATTGCGATATCATTAATAACGGAAAAAATATTACATCATTTCCCTTTTTGGACTTGGCATGAAGTTATTATACGAATCTTTTATAAGTATTTGGAAAAGTTTTTCTTGACGGACACTTCAAAGAATGATATGATAAATATATAAGAAACCGAAACGTTTCGGTTTTGCTTTTAGATTGGAGGAATTTTTATGCCATTAGTAACATCAGAAGCTATGCTGTTGGCAGCACAAAAGGGTGGCTATGCTGTTGGCGCCTTTAATGTGGAAAATATGGAAATGGCTCAGGCGGTGATCGCGGCTGCGGAAGAACTTCAGGCGCCTGTAATGATTCAAACGACTCCTTCCACTGTGCGGTATGGCAGCCTGGCATTATATCGGGCGAATGTGGCGGCCTTAGCTAAAGCCGCCAAGGTTCCGGTCGCCATGCACTTAGATCATGGAAACAGTTTTGAATTGGCGGCTCAAGCTTTGCGGGAGGGTTATACCTCTATTATGATCGACGGTTCTCATGAGATCTTTGAAGAAAATATCGCTTTGACCCAGAAGGTTGTGGCAATGTGCAAGCCAAACCAGATCCCTGTAGAAGCGGAGCTGGGAAAGGTCGGCGGTAAGGAAGATGACCTAAATGGCGGTGCCGGAGGGTATACCGATCCTTTAGAGGCGAAAGAGTTTGTAAAGCGGACGCAGGTTTCTTCCCTGGCGGTAGCGATTGGTACCGCTCATGGCGTTTATGTCGGCGTGCCCAAGCTGGATGTGGAGCGTTTGAAGGAAATCCGGAAAGTGGTAGAAATTCCTTTGGTGTTGCACGGTGCTTCAGGCCTGACGGATGAAAGCGTCCGAGAGTGTATTGCCGAGGGAATTTGCAAGGTAAATTTTGCCACAGAACTGAGAATTGCCTATTCTGATGGGATCAAGCAGGTATTGTCGGAAAAGCCCGATGTATTTGATCCAAAGGTTTACAGTAAGGCTGGCCGTGAAAAGGTCAAGGAGTTAGTGAAGAACCGGATGCAGGTCTGCGGCTGTCAGGGCCGGGTATAAGAAATACCTATCATTTCCAGCGAATCAGTTGGAATGCCTTTTTTGATCTATAAAGGAATGGGAAAGGGAGAACCAGCTGGAGAGGATAAAAACAGGATGAAAAAGAGGTGAAGGGATAAGCTGCGTTTCTTGCTGAAAAAGAAGCGCCGAAAGCCCATGTAGAATGGCGGCAACGATGAAGGATATCGCGAATAAAACGGGCTTGGGTCTGGCAACGATTTCCAAATATTTGAATGGCGGTTCAGTGAGGGAAAAAAACCGCCTGGCGATTGAAAAAGCGATTGCAGAGCTGGATTTTACGGTAAACGAGTTTGCCCGCAGCCTGAAGACCAGCAAGTCCAAAACGATCGGCGTTCTTATTCCGGAGCTGAGCAATGTTTTTATTACTTCAGTGATTACAGTTTTGGAGGATATTTTACGTCAAAACGGCTATGGCATTATTGTATGTGACAGCCGGACCGACGAAGAACGGCAGAAAGATGCGATCGAATTTTTGCTGAGCAAGATGGTGGATGGTATCGTTATGATGCCTGTGGGAAACGACAGTAAGTGCTTAAAGCCGGCTTTGGATAAAAAGCTTCCAGTGGTTTTGGTAGACCGGACGATACCCAGTTTGGAAAATCAGGTAGGGGAGGTCATGGTGGACAGCCGAGGAATTGCTAGAGAATGTACCTTGTGCTTTTTAGAAAGAGGCCACAGAAAAATAGGGATGATCGCCGGCCCCCGGGAGATTTCTACCTCATTGGGACGTCTCTCCGGTTACCGAAGCGCATTGGAAAAGGCCGGGGTTCCCTATGAGGAAAAGCTGGTGGTTTATGGCGGTTATACAATGGAAGGCGGCCATGAGGCTATGAATACCCTGCTGGATCGGAATCCAGAGCTTACCGGCGTTTTTGTCTCTAATTATGAAATGACAGTGGGGGCGATGCTGGCGCTTAACGAGAGAGGACTGCAATTTCCCAGAGAGTTGTCGTTGATCGGGTTTGATAATTTTGAATTAGCCCGGGTAGTCAAGCCGCGTTTAACCATAGCGGAACAGCCTATCGAGGAAATCGGCAGGAAGGCCGCTCAACTCCTTTTGGAGCAGCTTCAGGAGAAAAAGCCGCCCCGGAGAGTTGTGCTGGATGCTCGTCTCAGGCTGGGCGACTCTGTCCGGCGCATATTATAGCTGACGGCCCGCTTGATGCTGGGGACAGAGCTTTTTTGCTGGCTTTGTTTAGAATTCATTTGAGCTGTCTTTTATAGGACAGCTCAGCTTTGCGATCAAAAGCGAAACGTTTCTTATATTTTCAGAATAAAGGAGGGTATCCATGGCTGACTTATTACTTGGCATAGATATCGGAACCTCGGCATGCAAGGCTGCGGTGTTTACGCTGGATGGCCAGGTCGCAGCCCAGTGCAGCGAGGAATATGAAGTGTTTTACCCCCAGCCGGGATGGGCGGAGCAAAACCCGGATGACTGGTGGAAAGCAGTGTGTGCTTCCATTCAGCGGATTGGGCAGCAAGGAATTCCTTTGGAGGAAGTCCGCGCAGTAGGAATCGACGGCCAAAGCTGGTCCGCGATTCCTATGGACCGTGAAGGTCAAGTACTGCATCCGACACCGATTTGGTTTGACACTCGGGCGGAAGGAATCTGCCGGGAATTGAAAAATCGAATCCCTGAAAAGGAAATTTTCGACCTGTGCGGAAACCCTTTGCAGGCCGCGTATACTTTACCTAAGATTTTATGGTTTCAAAAGTATCATCCTGAAATTTATGAACATACCTATCAGTTTTTACAGTCCAACAGCTTTATTGCCTACCGGCTGACAGGGGAGTTTACCCAGGACCGCTCCCAGGGCTATGGGCTCCAGTGCTATGATATTCAAAAGGGAGAGTGGGATCTTTCCATGTGCAGCAGAATGGGGATCGATCCCCAAAAGCTGCCGAAGCTGTTTGACTGCCACGAAATTGTAGGAACGGTAACCGCCAGGGCATCGGAGGAAACCGGTTTGCTGGAGGGGGTTCCCGTGGCCGCGGGGGGCTTGGACGCTGCCTGCGGTACTTTAGGGGCCGGCGTCATTAGAGACGGAGAGACTCAGGAGCAAGGCGGCCAGGCCGGGGGAATGAGTATCTGCATGGAGAGCTTTCATTCAGATCCCAGGCTGATTTTGAGTCATCACGTGGTGCCGGGCACCTGGCTTTTGCAAGGCGGCTCTGTGGGTGGCGGCGGCGTGATGCGCTGGATCTCCCAGGAGCTTGGCGCCGCGGCCAGGATGCAGGCGGAGAAAAACGGCACTTCACAGTTGTATGAGCTGGACCGGGAGGCAGAAATGGTTTCTCCCGGTGCGGATGGCGTAGTATTTCTGCCCTATATGGCGGGAGAACGTTCTCCCATTTGGAACCCCAGGGCAAAGGGAGTGTTCTTCGGATTGGATTATTCCAAAACAAGAGGGCATATGATCCGTGCTGCCATGGAGGGCGTAGGCTTTTCCTTGCGGCATAATCTTCAGGTTGCTGAAGAGGCTGGCGTGAGGGTCAGCCAGCTGAGGGCCCAGGGCGGCGCCGCCAATAGCAGGCTGTGGACGCAGATGAAGGCGGATATTACTGGAAAGGAAATCCTGGTTCCCGGTTCGGACACCGCGGGAGCGCTGGGAGCTGCTATTTTAGCCGGCGTAGGCGCGGGGCTTTACCAAAGCTTTGAGGAGGCGGTAAGCCGTACTGTGACGATTCGCCGGTCTCATAAGCCTGCCGAGGAAAACCGTCCAATCTATGAGGAAGCCTACCGGCAATACCGGTACCTGTATGAAAACCTGAAGCCTATGATGAGCGATAAGGAGGAACAATAAATGAAAGCAGCAGTTTTGTATGGCAACGAAGATCTCAGATATGATGATTATCCCACTCCTGAGGTAACGCCTGGTACGGTCAAGGTGAAAGTCCGGGCTACCGGAATCTGCGGTTCCGATGTGCCTCGGGTGCTTCACCATGGAGCCCATTTCTATCCCGTTGTGCTGGGCCACGAGTTTTCCGGCGATGTAGTAGAGGTGGGGGAAGGCGTAACCAAGCTTAAGGTGGGAGATACCGTGTCCGGAGCGCCCCTTCTGCCGTGTATGAAATGCGATGACTGCCAGAATGGAAACTTTTCTCTGTGCAAGCACTACAGCTTTATCGGCTCCCGGGAGCAGGGAAGCTTTGCGGAATATGTTGTGCTGCCGGAACAAAACGCGGTAAAATACGACAGCTCCATCCCCTATGAGCAGGCCGCTATGTTCGAGCCGTCTACCGTAGCCTTGCACGGCTTGCTCTGCAATGACTATCAGGGCGGCGGTAATGTGGCGATCCTGGGCGGCGGAACCATCGGCCTGTTTACCGCTCAGTGGGCAAAGATTTTCGGCGCCAAGCAGGTGGTGGTTTTTGATATTTTGGATTCCCGTTTGGATCTGGCCAAACGTTTGGGCGCCGACGCGGTGATCAATTCTAAGGAGGAAGGCTATCAAAAACAGGCCTTGGAGCTGACGGAGGGCAAGGGCTTTGATTATGTTTTTGAGACCGCGGGAAACCCAGTGACAATGCAGATGGGCTTTGAGCTGGCAGGCAATAAGGCTAAGGTTTGCTTTATCGGCACGCCTCATGTGGATATGACCTTTACGCCGAAGCTCTGGGAAAACATGAACCGGAAGGAGTTTAAGCTTACCGGCTCTTGGATGAGCTATTCTTCCCCGTTCCCAGGAAAGGAATGGGAGCTGACTGCTCATTATTTCGCTACAGGCCAGCTGAAGTTCGACCGGGAGCTGATCTATAAAACATTTCCTATGAGCCGGGCCCAAGAGGCTTTTGCGCTTTATAAAATTCCCGGCGAGGTAAAGGGAAAAATTATGCTGGTAAATGAGTGAGGCGGTTTCTATGATCACAACAGTAACGCTGAATACCTCGGTGGATAAGCTGTACCTAGTGGAAAAGCTGGAGGATTACACCGTAATGCGGGTAAAAAAGGTAAGCAACACAGCGGGCGGCAAGGGCCTGAATGTATCTAAGGTAGCTTATCTGCTGGGAGAAAAGGTATCTGCCCTCGGCTTTGCCGGCGGGTTTAATGGAAGCTATGTGTCCAGCCTGCTGGAAGCGCAGGGAATCCGGGCTGGATTTACCCGTATTCAGGCGGAAACCCGTTCCTGTATCAATATCCGGGAGCTTTCAACAGGAAGGCATACGGAATTTTTAGAGCCGGGAGCACCGGTCACCCATGCGGAATGTGATGAGTTCTTGAGCGGATACCGAGAGACTTTGCCAAATTCCCAGGTAGTAACAATTTCCGGCAGCGTTCCTGCCGGCGTAGAAGTGGATTTTTACGGAAAATTGGTTTCCTTGGCGAAACAGGGGGGGATTCCAGTAATTGTGGATACCAGCGGAGCTTTGCTGGCGGAGACCGTAAAGGCAAAGCCCACGATGATTAAGCCGAACACGGATGAGATTGGACAGCTTTTGGGAAGAAGAGTTCAATCCCGGCAGGAGGTCATCGACGCCGCTTGGGAGCTGCACCAATCCGGGATTCCTTATGTGGTGGTGTCCTTAGGAAAGGATGGCTCGGTTATGGCCTGCGAAGAAGGAATCTTCCAGGGGATCACCCCGGACATTCCAGTAGTGAATACCGTGGGCTGCGGTGACAGCATGGTAGCTGGGTTTGCGGCAGCTATGGCACGGAGAAAGGGGCCAGAGGAAATGCTGCGTTTGGCGACGGCGGTTTCCACCGCGAACGCTTTGACAATGCAGACAGGACATTTTGAACAGGAAGATCTTGACCGGGTTCTTCCCTTGACGGCAGTTAAGAAAATAAAATAGCGGGAAGATACGGGGCAGGAACGATAAAAGCGGCCTAAAGAGCGGAGAAACCTAGAATAATCAGAGGCTTCGCCGGCGGTTTCCTGAAATGGATAAAAATTGGCTTAACCAAGATTGGGGGAAAACGCCTTGATAGGACAGCTTGAATCAGCTTCTGTTAGAGAAGATCAAAATAAGGCTGAATGCGGAAAGCAAGAGATGACCGTATCTAAATTTAGTAAAAGCAAAGCAAAGTTAGAAGAAATAAAACAGATAGGAGAGAAGAGGATGAGCAAATTCATTGATCCGGCGAAGGTGCCGAAGCGCAGGCTGTATACGGGAGAGGAAATCCCATGTATCGGAATGGGGACCTTTGGTTCCGACCGTTTTAGCGCAGAGGAAATTTCGAACGCGGTTTACGGGGCGGTCCAGTGCGGCTACCGGCTGTTTGACTGCGCGTCGGTGTATCAGAACGAGGACCAGATCGGGGAGGTGTTTGAAAAAGCGTTTCGGAAAGGTCTGGTGAAAAGGGAAGAGCTTCACATCACGTCAAAGGTGTGGAACGATATGCACGGAAAGGGAGACGTTCTGCTTTCTCTGGCGAAGACCTTAAAGGACTTAAAGCTGGATTATGTGGATACTTATTTTCTCCATTGGCCATTTCCGAATTATCACGCGCCGGGGTGTGACGGAGACGCCCGGAACCCGGATTCGAGGCCGTTTTCCGTAGAGGAGTTTATGGCGACCTGGAGGCAGCTGGAGCGGATTCAAAAGATGGGGCTGGCGAGGAATATCGGCATGTCCAACATGACGGTAGCGAAGCTGGAAGCGGTGCTGCCGCTGTGCGAGATCAAGCCGGTTCTTATCGAGATGGAGCTGCATCCGTGCTTCCAGCAGCAGGAGCTGTTTGATTACTGCGTAGGACAGGGCATCCAGCCAATCGGTTTCTGTCCCATTGGTTCCCCGACAAGGCCTGAACGGGATAAGACGGCGGAGGACGTGGCGGATATTCAGGTGCCCGAGGTGGTAGAGATCGCGAAGGCTCACAACGTCCACCCGGCGGTAATCTGTCTGAAATGGGCGGTTCAGAGAGGGCAGATTCCGATTCCGTTCTCCATTTATGAGAACGAGTATGTAAGCAACCTGCGCTGCACAGTGGAGGATCCTCTGACGGAGAAAGAGATGGAGGTTATGAAAACTGTGGACCGCAACTGCCGTCTGGTCAAGGGGCAGGTATTCCTCTGGGAAGGCGCCAAGGGCTGGGAAGACCTCTGGGATTTGGACGGCACGATTACAAAGTGAAGGGATTTTTAGTAGTGTTATAGACTGCAACAGAGCGCTTTTTTGCAGTTTCACTATGGGGCCCATTAGGAAAACCTATAATTATGCGGCGCAAAAAAATTGGCGCCGGTACAGATGACCCTGTTTTACAAGTGATATCCATTTTTGTGCTGTCAGCTGGCGCGTAATAGGAAAGCCGGCTGACAGCTGTTTTTATTTTTTACTGATCAAGACTGCTTTTTGGCGCTGACTCTTCCTATTCCGCATAATAGCAGGAACGATAGGCGTCAGTTAGGTAATCCGTGAGCCCCAGCCTTGTTTAAAGAAATTTTAGAATCACAGATGTTGAAAATAGTTTGTCGGAGCGGCCGAGTTTATAAGTTTGCTTCTCCGATTTTTTTATTGTGCAATACCTGGCGATAGGGAGATATGCTTATGCTTTACAAGCTGCTCTTATGAAATATAAAGTCAGTTTTTTATAAAATCTAAAAAAATAAAGGTGCTTTTTCGCTTTTTTAGTTGAAGTTTTTTCTAGCTTTCGGTATACTAGTCCCATATCTATTTTAATTGCGGAGGGGAATTTAAGTGAAGAAGGGAAATCCTTGGGCTCTGCTGCCTATTCTTTGTTTTCTAGTTGTGTTTATCGGTATGGGAGTCTGGCTTAATGATTTTTACGCTATGCCGGCAATCGTAGGATTTCTAATCGCCCTAGGGGTGGCTTTTTGTCAGAACAGAAAACGCTCCTTTTCGGAAAAAATGGAGGATGTCACTCATAGTATGGGGGATTCCAATGTGATGATTATGTGTCTGGTCTTTGTAATGGCTGGGGGATTTTCCGGCGCAGTACAGGCTGCCGGAGGCGTAGACAGCACAGTAAACTTTTCACTCTCCATTTTACCGCCTTCTGTTGCGGTAGCCGGCTTATTTATTATTGGATGTTTTATTTCTACCGCAATGGGCACCTCGGTGGGCACCATTGCGGCCTTGGCTCCGATCGCAGTGGGAATTAGTGATAAAACCGGAATCGCGGGAGCGTTGTGCATCGGTGCCGTGGTTTCAGGCGCAATGTTTGGAGATAATCTTTCGATGATTTCAGATACCACGATTGCGGCCACTAGAACTCAGGGCTGTGAGATGAAGGATAAATTCCGCGAGAATTTCAAAATCGTGCTTCCCGCGGCAGTAATATCCTTGGTTTTATTTTTAATACTTGCCAGCGGCGGCGACTATACGTTTACAGGGGATCGTTCCTATAATCTTTTTAAAATCCTTCCTTACCTGGTGGTTTTGATTGGGGCGCTGCTGGGAATGAACGTCTTTGTGGTTCTGGCGCTTGGAATTGTTTTATCCCTTGTAGTCGGAGTAGCTACAGGTGCGTTTGCTTGGACGGATATGTTCCGCGTGGTATTTGAAGGACCTGATGGAGCCGGCGGCATCAAGAATATGTACGATATCACAGTGATTTCAATTGTAGTGGCAGGCATTATCGGCCTGGTAAAGGCAAACGGTGGAATTGATTTCATTTTAAACGGCATTAAGAAGCGGGTGAAAACTCCCAAAGGAGCGCAGCTGGGAATTGCCGCTTTAAGCTCATTAGTGGATATTTCCACGGCTAACAATACGGTTGCTATTGTAATGGCAGGGCCGATTGCGAAGGACATTTCAAATGAATTTTCTATTTCGCCTAAACGTACGGCGGCTATCCTGGATATTTTTACCTCCGTGTGGCAGGGAATTATCCCCTATGGCGCCCAGATTTTATATGCGTGCGCAGGTGCGGCCGCGGTGGGTATGACCCTGTCGCCAGTGGAATTGTTTCCTTACTTGTTTTATCCGATTTTAATGGGAATCAGTGCGGTAGTGTTTATCCTGTTTTTTGGGAATCGTAAAAAAAGTAAAAATTAGAGTCCGCAGCGGCAAATAAAAAATGGAGATGACACTGTCATCTCCATTTTTTTATTTGTTTTTTTATCTTTTTTGATGTATTTAGGCACAAATAGTCTTTTTAACTTTAACAGATAATCCAATTAAAGCGAAAAAGCGCTTGTTTTATGTCGAAAAGATAAAAATGGCTTAATACCGGGCTTTTTTAGACTTTTTTAGATGCAAAAAATTGTAAGGGAAAAATATATTAATATCAGTAAGTAAACAATATTTAATTAAACATTGTTTACTAAAGCAAGAAAGAAACTATTTTTTGAAATTATTATTGACAAATAAATAATAAAATTGTATACTAATACCAAGCTTAAAGGAGCTTTTACAAAAAAGCTTTTTAACTTTTTGAAAAACTAGTCAAATTTAGTAAATGTATCTGGCGAAGATAAAAAAATCTTTTTTTTAATTTAAAAAGTAATTACTAGATTATTACATTTAATTTTTGTTTAAACTGAATTTTACATCGGGATTTAATTACCTTTTATTAAACGATACAAATAAAAATTATGCAAATTACTATTATTTATTTCGATAAATAAAAATAGTTAAAATTGAATAAAATAATGGAGTTAAGAAATTAAGGATTATACCCCAGTGGGGTTTAGAAGGAAATTATGCTTAAGAAAGCGTTTTAAATTGAAATTTTGTTTAGTTTGTGAATGTATACTTTTGTGGACGAGTTTATTTAGGCAAAAAGGAAGCGTTATTTTGCCTAAATAGCAAAATAACGCTTCCTTAATCAGGGATTGCCTTTTATCTTTAAAAGTATAGATTTCACAATAGAGTTCTCAAGACTAATGGGTATCTTATGAGCAACTTTGGTAAAAATGTTTGTGATGGTTTTCTTTCTGCTTATCAGCATGCGTGGTGAAGACGTTCGCTGAAAAACGAATGGGAAATCAAAAACATTTTGGTATAGTCAATTAATTCAGAAAACAGGAGGAGAAGTTATGTTTAAGAAATTATTGGCTGGCTTACTTGCTGCTTCCTTAGTGCTGTCTTTAGCAAGCTGTAATAACGGCGGCGGAGAGACTTCCAGCACCGAGTCTACCGGCGGCGATTCTTCTGCCGCTGAATCTACCGGCGGCAATGAAGGCGGAGACGGAGAGTATTCCGGCACCTTGACCATCTGGGAAGGTGATCCCACCAGAGCTGTTTGCGGCGACGCTTACAAGGCTTACTTCGCTGAGAAATATCCGAATCTGGAAATCAAGATGGAGACTAAGACTGAGGATACCTATCAAAGCGCATTGTCGTCTGCTTTCGGCGCCAACCAGGGTCCCGATGTATTCTGGAACTGGGGCACCAAGAATGGTATCCTGGAGAGCATAGTTGCTGAAGATTATGTAATGCCTTTGACTGACATCGCTGATATGTCCTTGTTCGAGAAGGACGGCGAGAAGACCATGATCAGTAATATCTGCTATGTGGATGATACACTGTATGGTGTTCCTACCGCTGCTATCGATACCCGTACGATTTACTACAATAAGGATATCTTTGAACAGCATGGCTATAAGCCCAGCACTAGCCTTGCTGATTTTGAAGCCATGTGCGATCAGATGCTGGCTGACGGTATCATTCCGTTGACTGTTGCCGCTACCGAGTTTTCTTCTCTGTTCCATGTCTATGACTTTATTCTCTGTGCTGTAGAAGGCGGCCCGCAGTTTGTTAAGGACACGGAGGCCGGTACCGCGAAGATGAATGATCCCAGAGGCGTGGCTGCTCTTGAAAAGTATATGTCCTGGAAAGACAAGGGTTACTTCTCCACTGCTTCTACCGGCAACGATGCTTCTGCCGCTGTTCTGGAGTTTGCTCAGGGCGGCACCGCGATGATCATCTGCGGCTCTTGGCTGCTGTCCAACGTCAAGAGCGCCAACGAAAGCTTGAACTTTGACGTTTACAAGCTGGCTAACGAGGAAGACAATAAGACTTACTCTTGTGTAACCGCTAACGGTGCTTACAGCATTGCCGCTAATACTCAGAACCTTGACAATGCCAAGATGTTCATCAACTGGATGTGCACCGCTGAAGCTCAGAAGACCTGGATGGATGCCATGAACTCTGTACCTGGTATTCCTGAGGTTGAGGCTGCCGATCCGATCGCTACTGAAATCGGTACTTCCGATGAGCAGATTTCCGGTTACTATGAGCTGCTGTCCGGTACCGCAGAAAATGGTACTCCGAATAAAGTCTACGAGGAGAACTGGGTGCCGCTGTGGAACGGCCAGATTACTGTGCAGCAGTTTGTGGATGCTGTTTCCGAGCAGCAGGATGCTGTTAAATAATTGATAGTTATCTTATTTGGTTGAATGTATTGTGGCGGGCAGGGGCTTCACCCCCCTGTCCGTGATTCATATTAGGGATGCGGCTGATTAAAAACACCGTGTCGCCAAAAAGGAGAATGGTTCTATGAAGAAGTCAAAGCCTTATATCTGGTATATGTTACCCGGCTTGATTTTTTATTCGGCGTTCATGATTTTGCCGATCTTTTTGACTGCTTTAATCAGCTTAACTGGGTTTAACGGCGTTAACTGGAATACGCTGACCTGGGTGGGCGGAGACAACTATATGAGATTGTTTACCGATCCTAACAACTCTGCCACTTATTGGAATGCTTTGCTTAACAATTTGAAGTTTATCGCGGTTGAATATGTTATTATTATTCCTATTCAGCTGCTTGTATCTTATGCGTTTTACCGCAAAATTCACTTCCACAAATTTCTGGAAGGCGTTTTCTTCCTGCCCTATGTGTTCAGTGCCGCAGTTATCGGCTTTTTCAGCACAATCGTTTTCAACGAGAGTTTTGGCTTGATTAATAAGGCGCTAATCGCAATGGGTGTTTCAAGAATGAACTTACCGGTGTTCTATGCGGATACCAGCCATGCTTTCGCTTTAATGATGGGAACCGGTATTTGGTACAGCTCTGTTATCGGTATGATGATTCTTCTCTCCAATATGAAAAATATTCCTGCGGATGTTATGGAAGCGGCTACCGTGGACGGCGCCAATGAGTGGAAGAAGTTCATTCACATTATTTTACCTGACCTCGGACCTGGTATGATTAATATTATCGTACTGGATGCTATTTGGGGAATCACTACTTTCGATCTGCCCTATATTTTAGGCGGCCCTTATGGCTTAGGCGGCTCAATCGACTTTGTAAACATGATGTTCTACCGTACTGCGTTCGGCAGTGGTGCTGTAAGTACTGTACAAACAGATTACGGCTTGGCCGCGGCAATCGGTACTACTACTTTTGTGGTTATCTTAATTTTGACTGGTATTTTGCAGTCCGGCTTAAGAAGAGTAAAAGTGTGGAACGAGTAAAAGCGGATTGATGACTGACCCGAAACTGAAAACCGAGGTGTTACTATGAAAAAGAAGATTGGGAGGACCAGTTGGATTCCGACCATTTTATTTCTGATCTATGGTTTGATCGTTTTCATCCTGCTTTATGTAACGATCGTGTCCTCTTTTAAGAGCAAGACTGAAATTACCACCAATATGTTCGGCTTGCCTCAGCAATGGAGGATTGAAAACTATGTTAGAGTTATTAAAGACGAGCATTTCCTTACTTACATGCTTAACAGCCTGATCCTGTTGGTAGGTTCTGTCATTGGGTTGCTGATCGTATCATCTCTCTTGGCCTATGGACAATCCCGCTATCAATTTAAAGGCAAGGCGTTTTTAGAAACCTTTATTTTGTTCGGTATGATGTTTCCGATCCAGCTGGGCGTTTTGGTCAACTATCAGGTTATCAACGCTATGGGCTTGATCAGCACTCTGTTTGGCCTGATGCTGGTTTATATTGGAAATATGTCCCTGGCATGTTTTCTGTTCATGAAGTTCTTTAAGCAGCTTCCTGGCGAGCTTTCTGAAAGCGCTAAGATTGACGGGGCCAATGAGTTCCAGATTTTCTATAAAATCATGATGCCCTTATGTAAGCCTGTAATCGGCACTGTGACCCTGGTTTGCGGCTTGCAGATTTTCAACGACTTCTATATGCCTTTGATTTTCCTGTATGGCGATTCCAGAACCGCACCGGTTATTATCCAGACTTATGTGCAGAACTTCCTGCTGTTTATTGATGTTCTGTTCCCAATGGTAGTGATCAATATTATTCCGATTTTGATTCTGTTCCTTGTGGCGCAGAAGCAGTTAGTAGAAGGCTTAACTGCCGGCGCTGTCAAGAGCTAAATCTTGGAATTTGATGATTGATTTTAGTTTTGGATATCCCTTCGTCATTTGACTGGATTATATAGCGTTTGCCCAGAAAGCAGGGCGGATAAACTGCTTTTGCTTTTAGACAAAATAATAATTGCGTACGACGAGTAAATCATTCTCTTTTTGGCTTATCCATCAGAAGAAGGGTTTCTTCACAAAAGCGCGGCCACGAAAGCGGCCGTGCTTTTGTGCGTTCTGAGAGAGATCAAGACATGGAAGTGGTTAAGGTTGATTTTTGCATAAAAACTCCCTATAATAAGGATAGGTGAAAATGCTTTTATATGCCGGAGCTATAAAATGAATTGTAAAACGCTGAGAGGTGCTATTATGTATTATCCTCCTTATCCGCCAAGATCGCAGCAAGATTTAAGGAATTATCACCAGTTTGTGCCCAGCTATGAGGAATATGAAGAGAAAAATCAGATCAGAAGACAAGCCAATAAAATCGGCTTAACTATGGTGGGAAACCGCTTTTTTTATTTGATCTTTTCTCTTTTCAGCAGCTTTTTCCTGTTGCTCATCGGACTTATGAGCGTGGACTATTACAGCGGAACTTATGAATATGATCTAACTGGTATGACTCTTTTTTCCATGATTATTTACAGCGTATGCTTTTTTTTTCCCTTCCTGATTTTGGCAAAGGCCGGTGATGAGTCTATCAGCAGCCTTTTGCCTTTTGAGAAGGTAGGAGGAAGGGTTACTGCTCTCTTGGTGCTGGCGGGTGTAGGAATCTGTATGAGTTTGAATATTCAAACCAGCATGATGCTTACTATAGGGGAAATTGTGGGAATCCACATTCCTCTGCCCGAGAGTCCTTACGAAAATACGGTTTCCTATATCATTGTTAGTGTATTAACCACAGCCCTTTTACCAGCCCTTTTGGAGGAATTCGCTTTCCGGGGCGTTATTTTAGGTTCTTTGCGCAGATTTGGAGATGGCTTTGCGGTGATTATTTCCGCGATGCTGTTTGGGATTACTCATTTTTATATTACACAAATCCCCATGGCCTTTATTCTGGGCTTGGTGATGGGATTTATTGTCGTAAAAACCAATTCCCTCCTGCCGGGAATTTTGATTCATTTTTTTAACAATTTTTTTGCCGCAGGAATTGACGCGCTTTCCCATAATATTTCTCCGAAGCTTTATATTCTTATTTTTTATGTGGCTACCTATCTTTTGCTGGGAATTGGAATCCTTTGTGTGCTGAAGCTTTCAAAGTCCAAAAGCAGCTTGATCTCCTTTCCTGAAAGAGCAAAATGCGTGTTACCGCTAAAAAAGCGAGTGGCTGTTTTTTGCTCTTCTGGTGTGATGATTTCCGCTTTTGTTTTGTTTGGAATTTGCATCCTTTTGGGAAGCCTGGGAGTTTTATAAATGGAACCAGATAAGCTGACAGATTTGGAAGACAAAGCTTGGATGCGCGAGGCCCTAAAGCTTGCGGATTTGGCTGCGGCGGAAGGTGAGGTACCGGTAGGGGCCGTGATTGTGAAAGACGGCGTGCTGATTTCAGCTGGAAGAAATCGCAGAGAGCTAGGAAAAAATGCTCTGTATCACGCAGAGCTGGAAGCGATTGACGGCGCTTGCAAAGCCTTGGGCGGCTGGCGGCTGTGGCAGTGTGACCTGTATGTTACCCTGGAGCCATGTCCCATGTGTACCGGCGCTATCATCAACGCCAGGATTCGGAGACTTTGTTACGGCGCTAAAGATCCAAAGGCGGGTTCCTGTGGGTCAGTCGTCAATCTTTTTGAGCTTCCGTACAATCATAAGCCCCAGGTGATATCCGGTGTCCTGGAGGAAGCATGCGCTGAAAGGCTGAGCGGATTTTTCCGGTCACTGAGAGAAAGAAAAAAGAATGGCGAAAGATAAAAACTCCCCTCTTCGATTTTATCCAAAGAGGGGAGTTTAGCTTATCATCGATAATTTACATTTCTCTCACAAATTCGTTTTTATCTAAAAAGAACCGGTCGCCGTTAAAAGAAAAATGATAGGTATTGATTTGTTCTTTTCCAAGGACAGAATAACGAATTTCAATTGTGCCGTTTTCGTTTAAGACATAGGTTCCAGGAAAATCGACAAAGCCGTAGGTTGTAAGAATTAGATTTTGATCGTCTAAAAAGCTGTATTCTGTGAGGCCGTATGTATCCTTCCATTGGCCTTGCAAGGGATTCTCAGAATTCGGTTCCAACGTGGCGGAACAGCCGGCAAAGAGGAAAAGAGAAACGGAGAGCAAAATACCGGCAAGGAGTTTTTTGAATTTTTTTCGCAATCGGCACACCTCCTGACGAGATATATTGTAGCATATTGGCAGAATGGGAGCAAGGCGGAGTTTATGGGAGAAAAAGTGACAAAACTTGACAAGGGCTTTCGCCGCGGGTACACTTATACTATCGCGGGTATAGGAAAGGGGAGTGGGAAATGGTGGTACTGACAGAAAATGCAGTCTTCATCTCGAAGCTGGTAATCAGCTTTGCCTTATACAGCTTATTGGGATGGGCGTGCGAGTCAACCTATTGCTCAATTCCAGCTAAAAGGTTTATTAACCGGGGCTTTTTAAACGGCCCGTTTTGTCCTGTGTATGGGGTAGGAGCCTTACTGGTCATTTTTCTTCTGCGTCCCTTTACTCAAAATCTATTGGTGCTTTTTGTGTTTGGCGTACTCGTGACCAGCGTCCTGGAATATATCACAGGCTTTTTGCTGGAAAAATTATTTCATACCACTTGGTGGGACTATAGTAAACGAAAGTTTAATATTAAGGGCAGAGTATGCTTGAGAAATTCTTTGCTGTTTGGAATTTTATCCGTACTTTTGCTGCACTTTATTAATCCTTTTGTCGAGAAGCTGGAAGCTTGGATTCCTGAGTGGGCATTGCCGGCCATCGCCTTTGTTTTTCTCTTTTATTTTATTACCGACAGCGTGATTACAGTGCGCAGTATCCTGGCTATGAACGGTAAATTGGATGAACTGGAAAAGGTGCTGGAAGAGATAAAAAATAAGGGCGAGGAGAATCGGGAACGGCTTCAGCAAAGCTTTGAAAGTAAAGTCAACGCTACCAGGGAAGCGGTTTTGGAGCTGCAGGCCGCATCTGTTGAGCGCCTCCAGGAACGAATGGAGACAATCAGCAAAGGGCTTAATTCCGGCGCGCAAAGGCGTTTGCTGAAAGCGTTTCCAGGCATGAAAGCGGGAACCCGCCGCGCTTCTATTCTACATATGAAAGAGACTGTGGGACATCAGCGCGCGAAAAAAAGAGAACGAAAGTGAACAGAGGCCAAGGAAGAATCCTTGGCCTCTGTTCAGCTATTCTATAAATAAAAAACACATGAAAAATTTTCTGAATGATGGGCGTCCTTCATGGATTCTCCTTAAGGCGTGCATTAAACCGTTTCGATAATGCCGCCGCCAAGGACCAGATCTCCGTCGTAAAAGACTGCGGCTTGTCCTGGCGTAACGGAACGCTGCGGCTCCTGAAAGTCCACTCGGATTTTCCCGTTGTCCAAAGGAGTAAGCCGCGCCGGCGCTGGAGGCGCCTGATAACGGACTTTTACCTGAGCGGAAATGGGAGCCTCCAGAGTATCTGCTGAGATAAGGTTTACCTTGCCGGCAATCAGCGAAGAAGCGTATTGCGACCCATTTTCCCCTAAAGTAACTGTATTGGAAATCGGATCGATTTTTGTGACAAACATGGGCTTTCCAAAAGAAATGCCCAGGCCCTTGCGCTGGCCAATCGTGTAATGGGTGATTCCCTTATGCGTGCCCAGCACATTGCCCGCTTGGTCGATAAAATTTCCCGGAGGCGGTTCCTTGCCGGTATAGCGGCGGATAAAGGAAGCGTAGTCGTTATCCTGAACAAAGCAGATTTCCTGGCTGTCAGGCTTATGGGCTACCGGAAGGCCGGCCTCGCGCGCAAGCTCTCTGGCTTCCGATTTTTCCATACCGGCTAAAGGCATCAGCGTATGAGCCAGTTGATGCTGGGTTAAATGATAGAGCACATAGCTTTGATCCTTAGAGCAAGGAGCTTTCTTTAAAAGCCGGCGTCCCTCATCGTTCTGGGTGATCACCGCATAATGCCCAGTGGCCACGTAGTCATATTCCAAAGACAAAGCCTTGCGAAGCAAGGCGTCGAATTTGACGTGAGCGTTGCAGGCGATGCAGGGATTAGGCGTTCTGCCGGCTAAATATTCCGACGCGAAATAGTCGATCACCTTTTCTGAAAATACCTGCGTGAAATTAAGCACCAAATGCTCGATCCCCAGCCGGTACGCGACCCGGCGCGCATCGTCAATATCGTCTAAGGAGCAGCAGCCTCCGCTTTGGCTCTCCGTCATATATTGATCCGGGCGCAGCTTCATGGTTACGCCGGTAACATCGTAGCCTTGCTGCAATAAAAGAAGAGCGGCAACGGAACTATCCACGCCGCCGCTCATACCTAGCATTACCTTTTTTTTCATAAATTGAACCCTTTCTGCCTCATATCAAGGGGTAAATGTAAGATAAGTGTCGCTTGTGTAAAAATATAGGTCAGGATCGCTTATGGCTTCGTCGATCACAGCGAAAGCAGTGACCGAGCCGGATTCACCGGCCTTCAGCGATACGTTTTCCACTTCAACGCCGTTTTCCGGATAATTACCGATTCTTACATCGTCTCCGGATTCCACAATATCAAAGCGGAAATACTGGGGGTTAAACATGACAGCGGTAGAGGAATCGGTGCTGTGCAGCTTGATTTGAAAGGTCGCTGTCACATATTCCATTCCATCGGGCAGGCCGCTTAGATCCCCGCCCATTTCTAAAATTTTATCGGCGGCCTGGTCTCCTCTGAGATAAGAGGTTAACGTGACGTCCGCGTCAAAGGAGCAGGCGGAAAAAGAGAGATCGTAAAGAGTACCGCTTACCCCGGCTGTTTCATTTAACCCATAGGAATGGGCCGCGCCGTAGTTATATGGATCGTCATATTGGCTCCAGCTATTATCGGAAATCTCCGACGCTGCCATGCTGAACGCGGATAAAAAGACACCGGTAAAGATACCAAGGAAAAATGTTCCGAGGGCAATGAGTACGACAGCCCAGGCACGAAGGCCGCCCCTATGGGGCGGCTGAGCTCCAGACGGATCTCCATAGGGGGGATAAGGCTGCTGATAGGAATACGGCGGGCAGGGCGGTTGATAAGAGGAAGGCTGATAGGGGGGAGGGGGGATTTGCTGATACATAAAAAGCTCCTTTCCCAAAAGGCGTTATAAGCGGCTTTCAAATTGTTCGGTGAATCCAGAGATGTGGTCTAAGGAAAGCTTCTGCCCTGGAACGGAAAGCTTGCCGTTGAAGGAGCCGAATACCTGTTCATGACGGCAGAAGTTCATCAAAAAGCTGGAACGAACCTCATTTTTTTGCAAGACAGACATTTCCAGCCGGGAGCCGGATTGGGGAAACCGGAACTGCCAAGAGCCATTTTCTTCGGGAAAAATGTTGATTTCGTCCAGCTTATAAAATTGATCTCCATAATACAAGGCGCTCTCCAGAGGGCCGCCGGCAAATAGCGCAAAAGGAACCTGCTTGACCTGGCCAACCAGGGTCGCGCTGGTAAACCCGGTCCTGGTTGGAAATACCCCGCGGCACCAGCTCAAGGTACCAAAGCTGGATTCTGGCCGGAAAGAGTATTCCGCGCCGCCGTAACGGATCACGCCGGAAGCCGGCATACAGCTTACCTGGTATCGATAAGAAAAGCAGCCCTTTTTGCCGCCAAAGTCATCGGCGGAAGCGATGGCGTATCGGTCGGGTTCATCCAGAGAAAGATTTAGATAAAGAGTTTTTCCTTCACAGAAGTTTACATATTCGCAATTTAGAAAGCGGGATTTTGCAGAACGGGAAAAACGCATCCCTACCTGCTTGCTGGTGTAGGTGGTATCCCCTGATCTGGCGGAAAGGGGGAGACTCATGCGTCCTCTGGGGTAGGCTCTGGTGATGGTCTGGCTGAAGGTACGGCAAGGCTTTTGCGTAAAATCCGTTAAAGAGGCGAAAATATACCCGAGATTACCTAAATCCGCGATACTCAAGGTAACGGCGCAGTCCGGGCTTACCACGGTGTACCGGTCCCATTCCTTGATCCGGGCCAGGGGCGCAGCACAGTCAATTTTGTTATAATCCAGCAGGTTGCTGCTGGCCCAGCCCACAACCGTGGAGCCGTCTTCTTTTAATAGGGGAGTAGGTTTCGTAATCTCCTGGGGCATAGGGTTCCCTCCTGCCTGCTGATTTATCATTCAAAAAAACGGAAAGTCCATGCATCCATGCATATAAGATCGTTTGTTTCCAGAAATGGTTCCGGCAAAAGAAAGCTACGCCGCTGTTAAACGGCCTGAAAACACTTTCCTAATGAGTGCCTAAACATAAAGGAGGGTGAGCGCAAAAAGCGCCTGGCCTCCGAAATAGGCAATGGTATTGCCTATTTCAGCCCATTCCGCCTTACCGTTGAGGAAAAGCTTATAGCATAAAAGCAGGTCGGAAATGAGAAATAAAACCGCGCCAACGGCGGCGCAAAGAAAATAGGGCGAAGAAGCTTCCAGAGTAATGCCGGTAAAAAACAAGAAGCCGTTGGCGGCCATAAAGCCTAGGGCTGCCAGATAAATCAGTGAAAAAATGCTGAACCAATCAAGGCGGCGTTTCACCCGGGCCAGCATTCCCAGCTGGATTCCGGCCAGTCCCAGGGCCGCGATTACCGTGCCCCAATGAAATCCTCGATAATACACAAAAACAGCTGAGAACAATACGTGGGATGAAAAGAAGGAAATGCCCCCCAGGGTAAAAGGATCAAATTTCTTTCTGCCGGCTTCTCCTTTTTGCAGAACAAGAAAAAGATCACCCAGAGCGGAGAACGCCAGAGCGGCAAAGATCCCCCAGCTCCAGAGTGGTTCTTTCCGGAATCCTGATTCCAGACCGCAAGCCGCCGCTACAAGCAGGAATCCGACGGAACAGAGCATTTTAGAAAAGATACGAAGCCATCTTTGTGACCGGAATTTTTTCTGAAAACAATATATCGTTACCAAAACGGCATAAATCACCAATGAGAGCTTGAGGAGAAGAGACATGAAGCGCCTCCCTTCACATATACACTATCATTATACCAAATATTTGTTTAAATTCAAGAGAGGGAATCGATGATTTATCAGCGGCATGGCTGTAATGGCGGCGGTAAGGGCAATTGAAAAACGCAGGGAGGATCAATTCAGGCAGATGAGAGCAGATGAGACCGGGCGGAAAAATAAGGAGGAAGATAGGAAATGTGAAGGAGACGATTGGACAGGACAGCAAAAAAGGCTGTGTAAGGGAGAAATCGGGTGCTTCGAAAGGGTTCTGCGCTTTTGAGCGCTCCGTCTGGAGACTGCTCCCCGAAAGCAAATGGTAATTAGGAAAAGGAAAAGGCCGGACGCAGCAGCCCGGCCTTTTTTTCACTTTTTCATCGGGATATTATTAATCCTTGTATTTGTCGTCGTTCCAGGCGTACATTTTACGCAGCTCCGCGCCGACCTCTTCCAATTGATGAGAAGCCTTGATACGGCGGCAGGCGTTGAAGTGGGAACGGCCGTTTTTGTTTTCCGCGATCCACTTGGAGGCAAAGGTGCCATCCTGGATTTCTTCCAGAATCTTCTTCATTTCCTTCTTGGTATCCTCGGTGATAATCCGCTTGCCGGTCTCGTAATCGCCGAACTCAGCGGTATCGGAAATGGAATAACGCATCATCTTGAATCCGCCGGCGTAGATCAGGTCTACAATCAGCTTCATCTCATGGATGCACTCGAAATAAGCATTTTCCGGAGCATAGCCCGCTTCCACCAGGGTTTCAAAGCCGGCCTGCATCAAAGCGGTAACACCGCCGCACAGTACGGCCTGTTCGCCGAACAGGTCGGTTTCGGTTTCAATTTTAAAGGTGGTTTCCATAACGGCGGCTCTGGCGGCGCCGATGCCTGCGCCGTAAGCCAGGGCGATGTCAAGGCAGTGGCCGGTGTAATCCTGGTACACAGCGACCAAAGCCGGCGTTCCCTTGCCCTCCATATATTCGCTGCGGACGGTGTGCCCCGGAGCCTTGGGAGCGATCATAAACACGTCGATGTTTTTCGCGGGGACGATTTGGCCAAAGTGGATATTGAAGCCATGAGCGAAGGCCAAAGCCTTACCCTCGGTCATGTAAGGGGCGATATCCCTTTTGTACATATCGGCCTGGCGTTCGTCGGGAATCAGGATCATAACGATGTCGGCGGCCTTAACAGCCTCTGGAACCGTCATGACGGTTAAGCCGGCCTTTTCGGCTCTTTCCTTGCTCTTGCTGCCCTCGTACAGGCCGACGATTACCTTGATGCCGCTGTCATGCAGATTCAGAGCATGAGCATGGCCCTGGCTGCCGTAGCCGATAATGGCAACGGTTTTATCCTTCAGCACATTGATGTCACAATCGGGTTGGTAGTAAATTTTTGGCATAAAAATTACCTCCTGACCGCTTTTCGCGGTACAAATTTTGAATGATATCTGTTAAACCGTGGTCTTGCGCACGGTGGCGGCGCCTTTTTCGATGGCCACCGTCCCGGTGCGGACGATCTCACGGATACCATAGGGCTTAATAAGACTGATCAGGGTCTCAGTGCGCTCACCGGTGTCAGCGAACTGAAAGGTCATGCTGTTTGGGGTCACATCCACAATATTTGCCTGCATCAGCTCGGCAATCTTCATCAAATCAGGCCGCTGCTTTGAGGTACAGCCCACCTTAATCAGAGAAAGCTCCCGGCTGATCAGCTCCTCCGGGTTCAGGGTTTTTACCTTGATGACGGGAATCACCTTGTTCAGCTGCTTTTCTACCTGTTCCACAATGTATTCATCGCCGTTCACTACAATCGTCATGCGGGAGATGGTAGAATCCTCGGTGACGCCGACCGCCAGGCTGTCGATGTTAAATCCGCGGCGGGAAAATAAGCCGGATACCTTAGAAAGGACGCCGGGATGGTTTTCGACCAGAACGGAAATGGTATACTTCATAATCGGCGCCTCCTTATCGTGACGGGGTATCGGGATGGACGTTGCATACCAGTAAGTAGGGGCCGGGAGTGCTCATCATGATTTCGGCCTGCTTCAGCGCTTCCTCGTTGGAAGAAGCCATAGCGTGGGGGATTCCGTAAGCCTCCGCGATTTTGAGAAAATCCATGGTTTCATCGAGAATCGTGGCGGCGTGACGATGGCCGTACAGGTTGTCCTGAAGCTCACGGACCATGCCTAAGCGGGTGTTGCGCATAATGATGATTTTCACTCCGATGTGATTCTGGGCGATGGTGCCCAGCTCGCACATGCTCATTTGGAAAGCGCCGTCGCCGCAGATAGCCACTACCTCGCGGTTAGGCCGGGCGAGCTTAGCGCCCAAAGCGGCGGGAATAGAGTAGCCCATCGTGCCCAGGCCGCCGGTGGTAAGGAAACGGCCGTCCCGGATCTCAAAGTTATTGGCGCACCAGATTTGGTTTTGCCCAACGTCAGCCGCCAAAATCGCCTTGGACGGCATAGTGGCGGAAAAGCTGCGGATAAAGGTTCGGGGCTCCACATAGCCCTCAAAGGTAGGAGGAACCCGCCTTGGCTCGTGCTTCAGGTCATCCACAATGCTGGCCCATTCCTTGGAAACATGGTAATCTGTCTGCTCCGACAGGCTGGTAAAGACCTTATTCATATCCCCTACAATTGGAATATGGGCCTTCATGTTTTTCCCGATTTCCGCCGGGTCGATATCAATATGGATAATAGTGGCTTTTTCCGCGATCTGATCCGGGGACGCTACCGCCCGGTCGCCTACGCGGGCGCCGCACAGGATAATGCAGTCGGCCTGATGGATCGCTTTATTGGCGCAGGCCTTTCCGTGAGAGCCCAGCATCCCGAGATACAGAGGATGCTCCGAGGGCATTACGCCGATTCCCATCATGGTGGAAACCACGGGGATACCGGTTTTTTCCGCAAAGGCCAGCAGTTTCAGCTTGGTTCCAGAGGAAAGAACGCCGCCGCCCGAACAGATCAGGGGCCGCTTGCTTTCCTTTAGGGCCGCCGCCGCCCGCTTGATCTGCAGGGGATGTCCGCTGGAACGGGGCTTGTAGCCGATGATCTCAGCCTTTTCCGGATAGTGAAACTCGCTGGTTTCGTTTTGCTGAATATCGATGGGAATGTCGATCAATACCGGACCGGGACGCCCGGTAGCGGCGATGTGAAATGCCTCCTTGAAAACCCGGGGCAGGTCCGCCGTGTTTTTCACCAGGTAAGAATGTTTGGTAAAAGGCTCGCAGGCGCCGGTGATGTCCACCTCCTGGAACACATCCCGGCCTAAAAGATCGCTCCGCACCTGGCCGGTGATGGCGATGATGGGGATACTGTCCATATAGGCGGTGGCCAGGCCGGTGATTAAGTTGGTGGCGCCGGGGCCGGAGGTGGCGATGCAGACGCCGGGCTTTCCACTGGCGCGGGCATAGCCGCTGGCGGCATGTCCGGCATTCTGCTCCTGCCGGACCAGAATATGATGAATTTCAGACTGGTATAGCTCGTCATAAAACGGGCAGATGGCGGCGCCAGGATAGCCGAAAACGACCTTTACGCCCTCCTTTTCCAAGCATTTCACCATGATCTGAGCTCCGTTCACCATGAAATCAGGCCCCCTTTCTTTTAATTTCGCAATGAATTTTTAGAATGTTTTGTCTATACAATAATATAGAAATGAAAATATATGGAAATCAAACCTAAAAGCACCGCTCCGGGGAATTTTATTTTCCAGTATAAGCTCCTCAAAGCACTTTAACGAGTTAAATGATAAAATACCACTTTTCTTTATGATAGCATATCGTCCCTAAAGATTCAATTATGGTTATACACAAAATTCCCAAACTAAGAAAGCTGTTTTTTCGCAGCTTGAGCATGGACTTTTTCAGTGAATTTTCGAGGAAGCGATGGAATAGGCACTGGCAAATTTCCAACAAAAATTTTAAAATTTATTATAGCATCGTTTTTTTACGGGTGCAAGTGCAAATTTTACAATTAACCTAGATTCTTTGGCAATTCCTTGAAAATCCCTGAGAAATCGTTTATGATAAAGAAAAACAAAAGCTAACGACGCAAAGGGGCGCTGTCTTTGAAGCATTTGGATTTAAAAAAGGGGATCATCCTAATCACCTATGGTATCCTGTTGACTATGGTTATCATCAAATGGGATTTCTTTTCCGGGATGTTCTCCAACGTTTCCGGCTTGCTGGCACCGTTTATCTATGGGCTTGTGCTGGCGTTTTTGGTAAACGGGCTCTATGAGTTTTTCCGGCAAAAGGTTTTCCGCCGGTTAGGGGAAAAGAAGAATGGAAAATATATTAGGCAGGTGCGGGCCCTATCTGTGACGGTTTCCTATCTGTTGGTATTCCTGTGCGTAACCGCTATGGTGTGGATTGTTATCCCGCAATTGGTGGTCAGTATTTCTCAACTCGGCAAGAATATCGGCGGATATGCGGAATCCGCCGAAAAAGCGGTGACCGATTTTATTGCCGGTATGGGGTTAAACGCTGGCTTTCAAAAGCAGATAGATCTTTTTTGGAATCAGCTGGGGACTCAGATTACCAATATCGCCGGCCAGGTAGCCCCAAAGCTGATCGACTTTACCATGGATTTTACGACCGGCGTGATCAACTGGGTGATCGGACTGGTGGTGTCCGTTTATATGCTGTACAGTAAGGAGACCTTAATCCGACAGGTGAAAAAGCTGGTGGCGGCGGTTCTGCCCGTCAAGATCTCCGACAAGGTTCTGGAGGTAGGCGCTGTTTCCAACCGGATTTTTGTCCGGTATCTCCTGGGCAGGATTTACGATTCCCTCATCGTTCTGGTGCTTTGCTTTATCGGCATGTCGATCCTACAAATGCCTTATGCGCTGCTGATCAGCGTAGTGGTGGGCGTTACCAATATTATCCCGGTGTTCGGGCCGTTTCTGGGAGGGGTTCCCAGCGCGCTGATTTTGTTGATGGTAGACCCGATGAAAGGGCTTTGGTTCATTATTTTCATTATCGTGCTGCAACAGGTGGACGGAAACATTATCTGTCCGCTGATCGTCGGGGATTCTCTGGGGATATCTGGAATCTGGGTGCTGGCGGGAGTGACCCTGGGCGGCGGTCTGGGCGGCGTAGCCGGCATGGTGCTGGGCGTGCCGATTCTGGCGGTTCTCTACCTGCTGCTAAGCGAGTTCGTGAATAAGCGGCTTCAGAAGAAAGGAACTGTAGTCGCGGCGGAGGGACCTGCTGCGGCAGGGCCGGAAGGAGAACAGCCTCCGCCGTACCGGGAGAGCCTTCCGGAAAAGCAGATAGGGCAGGCGGCTTCCGCGGAAAAATCAGAGGGAGAAGCGGCAGTGCCTCAGGGAGACGATCCGGAAGATCGAATTGAAGATCACGGGGAAACGGAAGTGCGAAAGCCGCAGGAAGGGGAAGAACCATAAATGGACCGGTTAGCCGGGCAAAAGGAAGTGGCCAAACGGCATAGACGGCAGCATCCCAGCAGGCTGTTCAGCCGGCGCGTGGTGACGGTGGCTCTTCTTTTGGCATTTCAAGCCGCTTTTCCGATCGTCGGCCTTTACGTTTTATCGGATTACTTTATCTATATCAATACGGTTCTGCGCATCGTCAGTATCGCTGTGGCCGTTTATATTTTCAATCGTCCGGGAAATCCGGAATATAAGCTGGCGTGGGTAATTCCTATCCTGATTTTCCCCTTGTTTGGAGGATTGTTTTATATCCTTTACCGCCTTCAGGCCTCCATTAAGCATTTGAGACTCCGAATGCTGGCGATTTTAGAAGCGACTCAGCCTTTGCTGGAGCAAAATCCGGAAACTATGGAACGGCTGAGGAAGGAAAATCACGGCGCGCAAAGCCAAGCGAATTATCTTTTTCAGGATGCGGGCTATCCGGTGTATGATAATACCACCACAGAATACCTGAGCACCGGAGAAATTAAATTCGCCCGCCTGAAGGATGAATTAAGCAAGGCGCGGCACTATATCTTTTTAGAGTATTTTATCATCCAGGAAGGAATCATGTGGAACAGCGTTCTGGAGATCCTGGAAGAAAAGGTGAAAAAAGGGGTAGACGTGCGGCTTCTTTTCGACGGCATGGGCTGCCTGACCACCTTGCCGGCGGATTATGAGAGAGAGCTGAGGAAAAAGGGAATTCAATGCAAGGTGTTCAATCCCTTTGTTCCAGTGCTTTCCACTGTTTACAATAACCGGGATCACCGAAAAATCGCCGTGATCGACGGACACACGGCGTTTACCGGGGGAATTAATCTGGCGGATGAATATATTAACGCCTATGTGAAATACGGCCATTGGAAGGACAGCTCTATTTTGGTCAAGGGAGAAGGCGTCTGGAGCTTTACCATGCTGTTTTTGCAGATGTGGTACTGCGACGATCCCGCGGCTCTGTGCGCCCTGCCTCGTTCGGAATTTGACCAATACCGCCCCAGCTATTACCATCCCCAGGAGTTTGATTCAGACGGGCTTGTCCAGCCATACGGCGACAGCCCGATGGACAACCAGCGGGTGGGGGAAAACGTGTATTTAAATCTGATCTACGGCGCGAAGGACTATTTGTATATTACCACCCCTTACCTGATTATGGACAGTGAGCTCCGATATGCCTTATGCGTCGCGGCGAAGCGGGGCGTTGATGTGAGATTTATCACGCCGTTTGTTCCGGATAAAGCCTTAGTGCATATGACTACCCGCTCCGGCTACCAGGAGCTGGTCGAGGCGGGAATCAGAATCTATGAGTACACTCCGGGCTTTATCCATTCCAAAACCGTAGTGTGCGACGACCAGGTCGCCACGGTGGGAACCATTAATTTTGATTTTCGCAGCCTGTACCTTCATTTTGAGTGCGGCGTATGGATGTACCGCACCAAAGCTATGAAGCAGGTAAAGGCTGATTTTCTGGAAACACTGCAAAGCTGCCGGGAGATCACTCTGGAGGACTGCAAAAGGGTGCCGGTATACCGCCGGCTGTTCTGGAGCGTGCTCCGCCTGTTTTCTCCGTTAATGTAATAAACAGCCCAGGATTGAGATCCTGGGCTGTTTGCTGTGCAGAGGCAGCCGCCGAAGCCTATCGCCGTCAGCCCCACCAACGGAGGCCTCTCCTCAAGCCTATATCTCAAGCGCTGAGTAAAATACGACTCCGGCGACAAATATGCGGCGGATATGAAAAATAGAAATCCGCTGTTCATAGGCTTTCCGTTTAGGGGATAAAGCAATCGGCTTTGGGTGTGAGGCAAGCGATGCGGTTATTAAATTGATTCCTATCCCTTGAGCTTGTCAGCAGCCTTTTAGCGCCTGCTCAGACCGCTGAACGCCCACAGTGACTCAGAAAAATACTTTTTCATTTTCCGCTCTAGGGTCAGCGTCCGATTTGGCCGTTTCGCTTAGCGGCCTCTAAACGCTGGGGATCGTAGTAATGCAGGCGCTTGGCCTTTTTGTACAGGGAAAGCATCGCCTGCGCCTGGGCGTCCTTGGAAACTCCTTCTACAGTGCTTCTCACCATCCGGTGAAGCGCCTCCTTGCCGCTGTAATCCAGAGAGGCGATCCGGCGGACATAGTCGGTAAGCTCATTGGAGCTGGAAAAATAAAAGCCGTTTTTTCCGTGCTCCAGCTGGCCCGCGGGACGGCTTTTATCGCTGACGATACAAGGCAGGCCGGCCAATAACGCCTCACAGACCGCCATGGACATCAAGGGCGTTTCAGAAGCGCTGACAAAAAGGTCGCTGGCGGCGTAATAGGCGGGCATATCCTTATTCATGACCTCGCCGGTAAAAATCACCTGCTTGTCCAGATTTAAGCTTTTGCTGAGCTGCTGCAAGGCGGCTTTTTCTGGACCAGTGCCGACAATCAGCAGGCGCAGCCCCCGTTCAAGCTTTAGATGGCTCGCCCATCGCTGAAGAAGAATATCCACACCTTTTTCATACAGCAGCCTTCCTGCGAAGACCGCTACGGTTTTATCAGTGAGATGGTATTTCATTTTGACAGCGTTAACCTGGTCCGGGTCGGCGTTCTGCCGGGAAAACCGCTCAGGATCAGCATGAATGGGTATTAGGGAGAGTTTGCGCTTAATACCGGCACTGGCCAGATAATCTCCGGCTTTTTTGTTGGTGGAGGTGATCATATCGGCATAGTCCGCGATATCGCGGAACCTGGCCTTCTGCCGGAAGGCGGCCCATGGCTCTAGAAGCTTGGTGTTGGTTAAGTAGGGGATGGCATCCTCGTAAAAATCGCTGATGGAGAGCACCAGAGGCAGGTCGAAGCGATTAGCAAACTGCATTCCATGAACCGCCATTTTTCCGCAGGAAAATACGTGGACCAAATCAAATTCATAGGCTTCCAGAGCGGAAAACAGCTCGGCCTGATCCGCTTTCCGATTTTTTGAAGGAGCAAAACCATACTGGTTCGGGGCGGGCTTTCCCGGAACCTTGACCACTGTCCGCCGGGCTTCTATCTTCTTGCATTTTGGGTCGCAGGTGACAACGGCAGCGCGATGTCCCAGCTGTCGGTAGGATTGTGCCAGAAGAAAGCTTTCAGAGGGGACAAAGCCGGTGCTTGGCGCGTAGCTTTCTGTAAAAATAGCGATGTTCAAAAAGAGACACCCGCTTTCTTTATAAAATCATTACATCTTATTATAGCAGGTTTTCATCCTCATTGCACGTGAAAAAGAAATTTTGTGGTTTCGCTTTAAACTTGTCTCATCATGAGGTATAATAATAATATCCGGTTAGGTCTGCCGCAGCGGGGCTGGAGGGCGGCCGGCGTGGAGGCGGCCGGAAACGGCGATGCTGTGAAGAGCGCGATAAGCTGAAAACGACTGAAGGCAGGTGTGTTTTTTGAGTCAAACATTTACTGTGCCCCTATCCAGTGTGATGAAGGAGCTGGGCCTGGAAACGATTTATATGCCGGAGAATGGGGAAAATATCCTGATTTCGTCTAAGGATGTCAACCGCCCCGGCGTGGAATTTACCGGTTTTTTGGATTTTTATGATAACAAACGCATTTTAGTGGTTGGACATACGGAAAACGCCTTTTTAGGCCGCTATTCCCAGGAAGAAAGGGAGAGGGCTTTGGAAGGCTTGATTTCCAGAAAGCCTCCGGCTATTATTATCTGCCGGAGCCTCAAGCCATATCCTGAGATGATGGAAGCGGCGAAGCGGCACGGCGTGGCGCTGCTGGGCACAGCGGATACTACTTCCAGCCTGGTAGCGGCTTTGGTTTCCTATATGAACGTGGAGCTGGCTCCCCGGGTGACCCGGCATGGGGTGCTGGTAGAGGTTTACGGCGAGGGAATCCTCCTGGTAGGCGACAGCGGCGTGGGAAAAAGTGAAACCGCCATTGAGCTGATTAAGAGAGGCCACCGCCTGATCGCAGACGACGCGGTGGAAATCAGGAGGGTTTCCAAGAAATCTCTGGTAGGTACCGCGCCTGAGAACATCCGGCACTTCATTGAGCTGAGAGGCATCGGCATTATCAACGCCCGCCGGATTTTCGGTATGGGCGCCGTAAAGCTGACGGAAAAAATAGATATGGTCATTAACCTGGAGATTTGGGACAAAACAAAGGTATACGACCGAATGGGAATGGAAAACGAATATACGGAGATTTTGGGCCTGAGGGTTCCCGTGCTTACCATACCGGTAAAGCCTGGAAGGAACCTCGCGGTGATTATTGAGGTGGCGGCTATGAATAACCGTCAGAAAAAGATGGGCTACAACGCCGCTAAGGAGCTTCTGCAAAATCTGGGGATGACCTATAACGACGACGATAACGGCAATCCGAAAATCAATTGGAACCTATAACTTTCAGCGGAGAGACCGGGGTTAAGAAAACTAAGGCAGGAGCGCATTTTTACATTGAAAGGCGCCCTTGTCGGATGTCAAGCTTTTTCTGTTTGATAAAGCGTTAATAAAAGGATGATACTATGAGAATTATTGCGGATACACATTGTCATACAATCGCTTCTACTCATGCCTACAGCACCTGGATGGAAAATATTCATGCCGCCAAAGAGGCGGGACTGTCCTATCTGGCGATTACCGATCACGGCCCTACGATGCCCGGCTCTCCCGGCAGGTGGTATTTTAAAAACCTGAAGATCATCCCTCGTCAGGTGGAAGGGGTGTTCCTCCTTACCGGGGTGGAGTGCAATGTGGTGGATTTTGACGGAACTATCGACTATGTGGAGGATGAACACAAAAATTTGGATTGGGTTATCGCCTCCATTCACTCGTCTACTCTGCTGACAAAAGAGGCCCCCACGGTGGAAAGCTGCACCAACGCCTGGCTGCAAATCGCCAAGGATCCCAGAGTCTGTGTAATCGGCCACTGCGGGCAGCCTAAATTCAAATTTGATTATGAGCGGGTGATTCCGGAATTCGGCCGCGGGGGGAAGCTGGTGGAAATCAACAACAACTCCTTTCATGTTCGAAGGGATGCCGTCATAAACTGTAGAGAGATCGCTTTGCTTTGCAAAAAGCATGGGGTACGGGTTATCGTCAATACGGATTCCCATTTTGCCACTCAGGTGGGGCATGCCGGCCTGGCTCTGAAAATGCTGGATGAAATCGGGTTTCCCGAGGAGCTGGTGGTAAACTCCAGCGTAGAACGGTTCCGGCAGTATCTGAAGGAAAGAAATATACATTTGGAGGATTAAGCATCCATGACGCAGCAAAACCTACAACCGATCACCCGGGAGCTTATCGGCGCCCTGCGCCAAACAGGGGCGCAGGTTCAGGAAAATGAGCCTATGAGCCTGCATACCAGCTTTCAAATCGGCGGCCCGGCAGACGTGTTTGCCACGGTATCTGATGAAAGATCCTTGCGCGGCGTTTTGAAGCTGTGCAAGGAAGCCGGCGCGCCGGTGTACGTAATTGGCAACGGCTCCGACCTGCTGATCCCTGACCAGGGGCTACGGGGGGTCGTCGTCAGCTTCGGCGGAGACCTGTGCCGGCTTCGGCTGGAGAATGAAACAACCATCGTCTGCGGCCCCGGCGCAACTCTGGCGAAGCTCTGTAAATTCGCCCTGGAAAATTCCCTGACCGGCTTGGAGTTTGCCTGGGGAATCCCAGGCTCGGCCGGCGGCGCCGCCTATATGAACGCGGGCGCTTATGGCGGGGAGATGAAGGACGTTCTGATCAAATGCCGTCACCTGGACGAAAACGGCAATCCGGGTGAGTTCGCGGGAAGCGCTCTGGATTTCTCTTACCGGCACAGCGCCTATACAGATCAAAAGCTGGTGATCACGGGTCTGACCTTTCAGCTGGAGAAAGGGGATTACAGTGTGATCAAGGCTCAGATGGAGGATTATCTCGGACGTAGAAAGGCAAGGCAGCCCTTGGAATATCCCAGTGCCGGCAGCGTGTTCAAGAGGCCCAAAGGGTATTTTGCAGGTCAGCTGATCGAGGAGTGCGGCTTAAAGGGAAAAACGGTGGGCGGCGCTCAGGTCAGTGAAAAGCACGCGGGCTTTATCGTCAATACCGGCGGAGCGACCTGCAAGGATGTGCAAAGCCTGGTTAAGATGATTCAGGAAACGGTCAGACGGGAAAAGCAAGTGGAGCTGGAATGTGAAATTAAACTGATGACATAACAAAAACGGAGTTTGAATCTATGGATTTTATTATTGTAACCGGATTGTCCGGGGCGGGAAAGTCCCGGGCGGTGGACGCTTTAGAGGATATCGGCTTTTACTGTGTGGATAATATTCCGCCCAAGCTGATTCCGGTATTTTATACCCTGTGCGAGCAGGCGAAGCCGGAGATGAAGCGGGTAGCTATTGTCACCGATACCCGAGGCGGCGATATGTTCAGCAGCCTCTTTGAAACTTTGGATGCCCTGAGGCAGGAACAGAAAAAGTATAAGATTTTGTTTCTGGACTGCAGCAGCGACGTGCTGATCCACCGGTATAAGGAGACCCGGCGCCGTCATCCGCTTTCAGACTCCTTTGAGGGCTCCATTACCCAGTCGATTCATTATGAGCGGGAGGTTCTGCGGCCGGTAAAGGAGGCGGCGGATTACCTGATCGATACCACATTTTTATCGCCCGCTCAGCTGAAAAACCGGATTTCCGCCCTGTTTTTGGAAAGCTCCGATTTATCCTTATTGGTCAACTGTGTTTCCTTTGGCTTTAAATATGGGCTGCCCAATGAGGCGGACTTGGTATTTGACGTGAGATGCCTGCCCAATCCTTTTTATGTGGAAGAGCTGAAAAACCTGACTGGCTTAGATGAGCCTGTGAGAAGCTATGTGATGAAATGGGAGCAGACACAGGGATTTCTCCAGCGTTTTTTGTCCTTGATCGATTATATGCTTCCTTTGTACCGCTCGGAAGGGAAAAGCCAGCTCTTTGTGGGAATCGGGTGTACCGGCGGGAAACACAGATCTGTGGCCCTGGCCCAGCTTCTTTATAACCATCTTCTGGAAAAGGGCCAGCGCGCCAGCGTACATCACCGGGATATTAAGAAATAGAAAAGCCCCTGCTGGTATCGGTGGGGGTGCCGAAGGAGGGAACCGTGTGTCGTTTTCTTCTGATACCAAGCGGGAGCTTTCCGCTTTAAAGCCCAACGGAGCGTCTGAGGATGCTCTTTCTTTAAGACGGTTGTTTTTAGAAAAAGGGACGATGACCAATCCGGCCCGGGACTATCACATGGAGTTTGCCTGTGCCTCTCTGGAGGAGGCGCAAGCGCTTTGCTCCTTTTTGGAATACCTGCCTGAGCTTTCGATAACTCCCGGCGTGACGAAACGGAAGGGCCAGTATGTGGTTTATGTCAAGGGCAGTGAGCAGATCACGGATTTACTGGCGTTCATCGGAGCGAATAAAGCGGCGATGGAATTTATGCAGGTAAAAATGGTGAAGGAGGTTCGGAATTATGTGAACCGAACCACAAATTTTGAAACTGCCAATATTGGAAAAACCGCATCCGCGGCTGCGGGACAGCTGGAAGCCATTCGAAAGATACAGCAGGTAAGGGGACTGGCGTCTTTACCGGAGGAGCTGAGAGAGCTGGCGGAGCTGCGGCTGGAAAACCCGGAATTTTCCTTACGGGAACTGGGAGAAAGTCTTACGCCTCCGATCACCCGCAGCGGTGTAAACCACCGGATGAATCGGCTTCTTCAAATTGCCGATGAAATTTTTCCGTAATAATGGGTTATCAAACATAAACAGCCGAATGCTAAAAAGCGTTCGGCTGTTTTTATGTCATTTATCAGAGGCCGCCTAAACCATTGACGGTGCTGACGGAGATATCATACATTAAGTTTGGAGCAAAACGAGCGGATTATCACAAGCCTTTTATGGCACAAAACTAATGCTTAAACGGTGCTCCTCCGGTTCTTACGGTCTCCATGAACGGAGGAGCACTTTAGGAGCTTTCAAGCATCTTTGGCAGTGCTGGTTCGCTTCCAGCATCTCCGCAAGCCACCAGCTTTTATATTAAGATTTAGAAGATTTTTTAGGCTGGAAACAGCCTTATCTCTTTATGAATTATTCGCCGAGGAGCCCTTCAATCAAACGGGGAAGCTCACTGGCATGTGCCGCCGTATGCTCCACCTGTTCCATTTCATAGGGGCGGAAGCCATAAACGCATCCAATGAAAGGAATTTGATTATCCACAGCGGCCTGCCGGTCTAAAAGAGTATCACCGACCATAACCGCTTTTTCCGGAGAAACCTCTCTTAAAAGCTTGCCCAGGCTTTGGCCCTTGTGATCCATTCCAGCCTCCAGTTCCTGAAGATAATCCATTTTGTCCTTCAAGCCAATGGCACTGACACACATTTTGATATAGCGGATGTTGGAATTGGAGCAGACTGCCGTTTCGTACCCTATGGCGTGAAGGCGGTCCATAGCTTCCGGAATACCATCGTAGGGCATGGCGCGGTCCAGATACTTTGCCTGTATTTCCCCGCCATGGGTAAAATAGAAATCATAAGCCTTTTGATCCCAGCCGGGAAAAATAGCATCCATAGTGTCCTTATAATTGGTGCCAAAGGAAGCGATAATATGAGAAGCCTCCTGGACGGGATAGCCCAGTAACCGCTCCATCTCCTGGGCTGCGGGAACGGAGAACAGCTCCGTACGGCTTAGGGTGCCGTCTAAGTCGAAAACAGCCAGTTTCTTTGTCATAGGGGATTCCTCCTTTACAATCAGAACCATGCTGTTTTCTATTATACTGTTTTTTTGTCAGGATGAAAGAGAAAAATAAAAATATTATGGTTTTGATAAAATCGGAAATCTGGGAAAAGAAAATCTTAGAAGATGTTGCCGTTTTTAGGGGCTTATGGTAGACTAAAAAGGGGGGATGCCAAATGAAAACAACGGATGAAAAACGTGACCGCCGTTCGTTATCAGTACACGAAGGGCTGGAAGCATTAGAAACATCTGAAAGCTATGCGGAACGGCGCTTGCAAAATCAAATTGCGGCCCTCCTCGAAGGCAGAAAAGAGCTGAATAAAGAAATTGAGCGTCTTCAGGAAAAATGGTTGAACGCCCAGCGTCAGGATGACGAATTAATACGTAAAAGCCGGCAGTATGATGATATCCAGTTTCACCTTTATGAAATTCATCAAAAGGCAGAGGCCGATGCGCAGGAAATCCGGGATTCGGCCAAAGAACAGGCTATGGACGCTGTTTTTGTCATTGACGATATCAAGGAAGCGGTGGCGGTTTTTCAGCAGGATCTCAAGGCTTTAAAAAAAGATTTGGAGATTGGAAGTGATACGCTGGAAGACCGAGTTACATCGTTTCTTTATTCCTTAGAAAGCTTTGAGAATACATTGGACCAGATTAAGCTGCGTTTTTACCAGGATAACCATTTGCCGTGGGAGAAACCCGAGCCGTTAGAAAAATGATAAAATACTTGCAAAAGACAAGGCTTTGTGCTATCATATTTTAGCGTGAAATGAGGGCCACTAGCTCAGTTGGTTAGAGCAACCGGCTCATAACCGGTCGGTCCGGGGTTCGAGTCCCTGATGGCCCACCACAACAAATAAATCCGAACCTTGTGCCAGTTGGCAATGGGTTCGGATTTATTGTTTCTTTCTAACTATCACAAATGATCATAATATTTCCGGTTTAAAAGGTTGAAAGCCTCTTATTGTTAGTAAGAAGCTATCGACCTTTTTTATTTGGAACTTTCTTGTCAAAAAATATCGCATATGCTATACTTGATTTGGTAAGGGGGCCTTTTATAATGGAATTTCATGATCTAATAAAGGTTATCCGCAAAAATATGGGGATATCCCAGAAAAAATTCGCTGAAAAGCTACACGTCAGCTTTTCAACTGTTAACCGTTGGGAAAATGGTCATGTGATGCCCAATCAGCTTGCACTAGCTACATTAATTGAATTATGCAAGAAGGAACAAGTCGAACCAAAACTTTTGCAGGAATTAGAAGCGCAGAAAAGTTGAGAGGGATTTATTTATGGCTATTAAGAAAAGTGAAATTTACAGCCAGATATGGGCTGCTTGTGATAAACTGCGGGGCGGTGTAGAACCGGCTCGGTATAAGGATTACATCCTGACACTGCTATTTGTGAAGTATGTATCCGATCGCTACCACGCCGAGATTGATACGATTCCATACGCTTAAAAATGCCGTGAAACCGCCGTTTCTGGGCGGTTTTTTTATTTCCAACACTGTGGTGTGGCATAGACAGAATGGCAACCTTACAAGGGCAATTCACGCTTTTTGGCAGTATTCTGTAACGATAGAAAAGCTATCGTTAAGAAGCATAGGCCTTCACCCAAAAATAGGCACAAGAATCGCTGCCTTTCAGCAGCAAAACTATAAATATATACTTGACAATAAGCAGCGAAAGTGATATGCTATACAGTGAGGTGAGACTATGCCCAATTTAGGTGAAATGATAAAGAACAAGCGAGAAGCCGCTGGGCTGTCTCAGAAGAAATTAGGTACTGCCTGCGGATTGAGCGACAGCGAAATCATGAAGATTGAAAATGGACAGCGCAAAACGCCAAGTTGGAAAAATTTGTGCAAAATCGCACAGGCGTTAGACTTCCATCCGTTCGAGATTTTGTTGGTAGCAGGATACATTACTGAGAATGACATCAATCCTGAAGTAAGGCTTCATGGACTAGATAAGTTGAATGAGAATGACATAGAAACCATTCAGCTGTTTGTTGATTTCGTGATTTCAAGAAAAGGCATCGACAGGAACCCAGAAGGAGGGCTTTAATATATGCCATACAGATTAGGAGAATTGTTCTGCGGTCCTGGCGGAATCGCCTGGGGCGCACTCCATGCAGATATAGGAAATCCAGAGTATACAATAGTGCATCAGTGGGCAAACGACTATGATGCGAGTACTTGTGACACATACCGCTATAATATTTGCCCGAATGCCCCACAGACTGTTTACCACGAGGATATCAGGAAACTTGACATGAGCAAGCTGGCACCAATTGACGCACTGGCTTTCGGCTTTCCATGCAACGATTATAGCGTTGTAGGTGAACAAAAAGGAATGGATGGCGTTTACGGTCCTCTCTATTCCTACGGTGTTGCCGCATTGAAACTGTTTAAACCTCAATGGTTTTTAGCGGAAAATGTCGGTGGGTTGAGGAACGCCAATGAAGGCAGAGCCTTTACAAAAATCCTCACAGAATTGAGGAAAACCGGTTATACAATCACACCTCATCTGTACAAATTTGAGGAGTATGGTATTCCACAGGCACGACACAGGATCATTATTGTTGGAGTCAGAAACGACATCGATGTGACATTTAGGATACCCTCAACAGAGCCATATAAGGGAATTGACAAATCATGCAGAACCGCTATTGAAAATCCGCCTATTCCGGAGGATGCTCCAAATAATGAGCGGACTCGTCAATCAGAAATGGTTATTCGAAGATTGCAACATATCCTTCCCGGCCAGAATGCATTTACAGCGGATCTCCCGGAAGATCTGCAACTGAATATCAAGGGTGCGAGGATTAGCCAGATATACAAACGCCTCGATCCAGATAAACCATCTTACACAGTAACGGGAAGCGGCGGAGGCGGAACGCACATCTATCATTGGATAGAACCACGGGCATTAACGAATCGGGAAAGAGCCAGACTTCAGACATTTCCGGACACCTATATTTTCCAAGGAAGCAAGGAAAGCGTCCGCAAACAGATAGGTATGGCAGTTCCATGCAAAGGGGCTCAAATAATCTTTGAAGCGATTCTGAAGTCCTTTGCAGGCATTGAGTACCCATACACAGAAGCAAATATTAATGAATAATAACAGCCGGAGAGTAGTATCACTGAATGTTGCTCCCCGGCTGTTTTCATTTATTGTTTACGATGTCCTCATAGAGTTTTTTTAGATTGTCTTCGGCCACAGCTCGCTTTAATTGACACTCCCATATCGTGATAACATTCCATCCTTGGGATTCGAGCTGTTTAATATTTTGTTCATCACGTTCTACATTTCTGGTAATTTTCTTATGCCAATATTCCTCGTTAGAAGTGGGCCACACAAAGCGTCCACAATCATGGTGATGCCAGAAACACCCATTCACAAATACAACAGTTTTGTATTTTGGAAATACTAAATCTGGACATCCAGGAAGCCGGCGATCGTTTTTTCGATAGCGAAGACCACGGGCAAACAGATACTTTCTAACTTTTTCCTCTGGTTTGGAGTTGGTGCTTCGAATATGTGACATATTCATACTGCGAACTTCTTTTGAGTGATTATCTGCCATAAAACTATCCATTGCCTCCAGACGAAAAATCCATATAATACTGTTCATCATCGATTTTGTAGAAAATCACATCCGTCCGTCCATATGCCTTCAGGTCGCTGGTATGCACATATGCACCATTCGCCAGTCCGAGTCGATTACGAAAATACTCACCAAGTTGGGCGTTGCTTGCCGGTGTCGTAATTGCCTTGTTGTTCTGTTGTTCTACACGGAGTTGCAACGTATGATGGTCATCTGTAACTACGAGAAAATGCTGTTTATTTAGTGGGAAAAAGCCGCTCTTTGCTATCCTGCTGGGGAGAGGAATGTACGCCTCATTTTTATTGCGCTTGTTCCGTTGGCCCCAGTTCAAACCAGAGCGTTTTCCCGGTTCCCCTGTCTTGGTTATGAGGGGCAGGTGAACGCAGTTGTCATGAAACTTGGCATCAGTGGAAGAAGGAGAAGTCGTTGACGAACGAATTATGATATATTCTTCAACCTCCGAATGATTACAGAAAATAGAACGGGTAACAGCGTTTTCATATGATTTATAGGCGTGTGCCGCCGATTGCGCTGTTATGGAGCCTCCGTTACTTCTTAGAAACGAGGTTTGCATAAAATCATAAGTACAGTCAAACGCCTGGACGGGCATATCATCCTGAAGCCAAATAAACAGATTACTTTTGGATGTTGGCGGCTGGAACAAATAGTTGCAGGAAATGCTACACTTATTAGAATATCTGCGCCTATGAAGTTCTTTGAATCCCTCGTGGGAAATGCTATCAATACCATTGTCCATCACGGCCTCTATAATAAGTTCAATTGAAATACCAGTGATGCCCTGCTCCTCATAGGTTGTAAGAAGCCATGAAGCCATACTCGGTGTTGCGTGAGATGAAAGTATACAAAGCCTATTTGCTCCAGAGTCTATGGGATCAAACAAGATAACTTTTGCTATGCTTTCTGTATATTGCGATTCCATATCACTTAACCTTCCTCTTCAAAAACATTGTAATACAGGGTGTTGTCGGGGAGTTTTATGTTCGGAACCCACAATGGCTTTCCTCCCCATCCCTTTGTTCCCGTAACCTGGTACATAGTCAGAACAGTTTTATCAGAGAATGAACCGCCAAGCTGCCAGTCGTTAGGGGACAGCAATGCACCAGTCCCTTGGGCAACATTTCTGCCTCTGCGGACAATAAGGATTCCTTGTGCTGTGGGCCGTTCGGCAAGGATTGTATCCATAATAGACTGAAATGCCTGCAGTTTAAAATCAGGACTTGGTATTATGTGCGAGAGTATCTCTTTAAGCAACCGCAGACTAACTTGATAATATGGTTCTGTTTCTGAAAACGATTCAAGCAGTTTGGAGATGGCTTCAATAGAATCATTATCAGGATAGAACGGATAATAGTTCGTTCCTCCTGAAATGATTTCGACATGATCGTTATCAAGAACATTTTTCCTCGTAGGATTCAGTCCGTTGGGGTAATACAGTTTAACATCATCAATACCGCGTTCTACTTGAGCAATAATTGAATTGTTTGTAGCATTGATATCTGCAAACAACTTATACAATTTTTCATCAATAAAGACCATCATCATACCAGAATCACGGTCATAACCGAACATCCTACTATGTTGCCACATAGTATCCGCTTGAGGCTTCTTACTTGTGCGAGTGTAGTAAATGGTTTGAAGTCCAGGAAAGGTCACACCACGACCAAGAGTATTGCCCCCTATAATAAAACAACAGCCATTAGAATATTCGGCGCTGTCAATATCTGTCTTTCCATTCATGACAAGAACCTTTATGCTTTTTTCTGTAAGCAATTCAACTGCTTTTGAAAAAATAACTTCGAATGGCTGTTTTTCAGATTTGGATGGGGTTAGCCCTTCATATTGTGACTGTAGTTCTGTCTTGAATTCTGAATCTGCATTTGCGCGGCACCAATCCAGTTCTTTTTCTACTTCGTCAGCAAACCTTTGATGAGTTGCTACTCTAACACTTGGGTGGAATAAGCAATTGGATACCTTCCCACCTGAAGACAGAATTTGAGCGGATACCGCCAAATGGCGCAATACGACAGTATGGGTGGGCTTTTTAATAGTATCCAAAAAAGAGATACAATCTGGCTTTCCAGAGACAGGGAAAAAGAAATCCCCGCCAAGATAAGCATCACCTGGCTGAAAATAGTATGTAAAATATGGATGCCAACCAGAGGCAATTGTCTGAAGGAAGATTGCCTGCGGCGTACCTGTCACCTGTAGATACAGACTGCTCGAAGCACCATTCTTGATAATATCAAGATACTTGTTGATAGACGATTGACGATCTCGATTTACAAGTGTATTGAGGGATGCTGCATCAGCCTCATCATCAATTATGAAAAGAGGATTCCCTTTCATAAATCCTGTAGAATTCAAAATATTTGACCACAATTTCAGAACCCGTGTATTTTTCTTCAAGACAATAATTGAGGGCTGGATCAGGCTGTTGTCGGCAAAAAGGCGCGAATCATTCTCGCCACAGATACAAAACCCTTCTAAATCGGACTTTACTCGATCTAAAGTCTGTTGCTGGAGTACGACATTATCAGTTGTCAGCAGGACAAAAGCTGGGAAACCAAGGTCTGCGGCTTTGCACATGATGCCAAACATTTGCCCAGTTTTTCCAGATTGAACATTGCCAAAAAGAAGACCAATCTCGTGACTCGAAAATGAGAATGTTTTTATATATCGATTTCCGACATCTTCAGCTGTTTTCTGAATAGACTCAGCAAGTTTTGTATTTCCACGGTCTGTAATTTTCTGTAAATATGTTTTTAGATACTGCATTTTCATTCACCTCACTTCGCTTCATCCACATTGCCTATAAAGGCAAGAAGCCACACATCCAAGGCTTCACCATTGCTGTCTAATGCTGTCTGCCCGGTTTTCTTAAACAGAAGCCGGTCACAGCCATATTCGTCTAGCATTTCCTGTGTAATCATCCCTTCGCGGTTTCTGTCCTCTGCTGTGTTGTTGACTGGTTTTACAATCCCGGCGGCGGCTAAACGGCCTTTAAGCCAGCGCCCCATGATAAGCTCATCACCAACCGCACTGAATTGCTTGTTGTTGTCACTCGTGGTATGTGCTTTAAACCAGTATCCATCATCGGTCACAACGAAAAAAGGTTTATTCTTTTCAGGATAACCTTCCATGTGGTATATTTCTGATCCTACGGTCAGCTGTGTTTCATACCAATCCCGTGCTTTCCTCTTGCTACGAGGAGCGGCATAGCATACATTGATGTTTGATTTAGTAAAATGCTTGCCATCATCTAAGAAGCGTTCATCAGCCTTCGGAACTTTAAGTTGCAGGAAAAATGAAACGGATGTTTCACACTGTTCATAGAATGCAACATTGGACTGAGGAACAGATGTGACTAATTCAATTCCATTTAACGCTGTATTGATTTCACGGATGAGAGGCATACCGTTTATGTCAGCAATATTTGCAGAGCAAAACGGCTGTTTGAGTTTTTCAATATGTTCGGCAATATCTGAAATTTCAGTTGTGTTAGTCGTAAGAGCTGATATTTCATATTGCCGGCGGTTTGCGGCTTCAAGTTTTATTGCCCCAAGGTTTGCCGAGCCTATAATGGCAGCAAAAGGTTTTTCATGCTTATAAAAGCAGTACACTTTTCCGTGGTATTTAAATGGTTTTACAAGCCGAATTTCACCGATTCCCATATCATGCCATTTCTGGTTCAACTTCAGTGCTGTATGATAAGCTCCTTCAGGCATTCCTTCGATGTAATACATACCAATTGTAAGGCATATGTTTTTTATCCCATATTTTTCCACCATGTTCGCCAATTCATTGACGGAAGCGGTGGAAATATACCCCACTGCAATTTCGACACGGTCAGCCCGTGACAGTTGTTCTGTAAAACAGTCGATAATTGTTTGCTGGGTATCTTCGATTCCAAGGGGAAGGATATTTGAATAAAGCAACTTCATAGCAGTCCTCCATTAATCTTTTACAGTTTCCATAATATCTTCTACTATGCAGTCCAAGGCCTCGCAAATTTTAAGCAACACATCCGTGGTGATGTTTGCGCCTTTACCGAGTTTCGCAACAGATGCGGCGCTAATTCCAGCGGCATCTTTTAAGTCCATTTTGGTCATGTTCTTATCAATAAGAAGTTTCCATAGTTTATTGTAGCTGATACGCATTCGTCTGTCCTCCTCGTTATTTCATGCCTATCATCATTTCATAATGCTGATCCTGCCCCATGTGATGGAAAATCATTTGGAAAGTATCTCTGCACTGCTGTATCTATGCAGTCGTCAACATAATGAATACCGTCATTTATGCCAGACGAATTGGCGGCAATGTACGAAAGCATCGCGGAGGCCAACTCGAATTTAGAATAATCCTCGTTGCCAAAATCATCGTGAATAAAAGCGACTTTATTCTCTTCAAGTATCCGATTTCGCAAATCACTGCCCTTATACCCACAACGCCGCATAAGAATTTTTGACAGGGTTTACATTCATTCGCTCTGAAGGGCAGTCAGGGTCTTAGTAGGCACACAGCCTTATGGAGGATTTGTTGTCCATTTTACGAATCGCTGATGTATTCGGAAAATCCGAATGGTTCTACATAGGTGCTGATCTTCTTTACCAGACCAGTGCTTTGAGTGTTTCCATTGTAATATGCCTTGAAGGATTCCTTATCGTACCCGTCAAGAATATCCAAGCTATTCTCAGTGACGATTGCTTCAAATAAAGAACGAGCAAAGGCGTGAGTTCTGTTCCCAGCCCCGATGACAGGAAAAAGCATATGTGCAAAGTCCTTAAATTTCATCCTCTCATTCTTTCTGCCCAAGCCTACCCATGCCAACCTGAGGGAACTCGCCTTAACCGACCGAGTATTTCATAATGGACTCGACCCTTAGGTAAGGGACGCGCCTTCTGAAAAGAGAGGGCGTAAGGAAGTCGGAAATGTGTTTTCAAGAAGTATGGAGAGATATTTTTTATTGTATCACAATCGTGTGAAACTTTCTACCGAAAACTTGAAAATCTCATTTGCAAAAGCGAGTTTATTTTTGCATTTGCAGAACTGACTTCCAGGAATCAATCTCAATAGTCCGAGATGGCCATTAGGACGATGGGATGCATAGGATCTTGGAACGTAGTAGTAAAAACTGTGTTTCGAATGAAGAAGGAAGATGTCTCCGGCCTGTTGACAGACCGTTTAGACAAGGCCAAGGAACAGCTGGAGGATTCGCTGGAAGCTCTACGTGCGCTATGCGAACCTGTAGCTCCGCCTAAAGATATGGTGGACTACTATCATTATTTCTGCGGTGCCAACACCGAGGCCTTTGACCTAGATGAATTGGAAGAGAATATGCCCAAGCGGGAACAGCTTTACAATCTATCAGCGACAGCTCTCCGCGCTTTTGGTGAAGTATCGGGCGAATTGCCACTATACCGTGGAACAGATCAAGGCGCGCGACGATGTGCGTCTGGCCAGTGGTGACTAATACGTGCTTTGCCACCTGATGGAAAGGTGCAGATTACCGCTCCAAATTCTACAAGTGATGATGCAATCCGGATGTTTGCAGTATCCAGAATTTCCTGGATTAAAAAACAAAGGAAAAACTTCAAAAAACAGGCGAGACAAACAAAAAGGCAGTATGTCACTGGCGAGAATTATTATGTCTGGAGACGGCGTTATCGTCTGGATCTTCAATATTCTAATGTTCGAAACGCAGTTAGAATTTCAGGCGGAAATTTAGTCTTACAAGTTTGCAGAGAAAGCACACCGCTACAAAGAGAAAACATTTTAAACGAATGGTATCGCGAACAATTGAAACAACAAATACTCGTAGTTTTGGAAAAGTACAAAAAAATTGTGGGCGTGCATTGCAACGAATGGAAAATTAAGAATATGAGAACAAAATGGGGAACTTGTAATATAGAAAAAAGAGAATTTGTCTAAATCTTCAATTGCCTAAAAAATCCCCACAACGCTTAGTTTACGTTATTATCCACGAACTTGTTCATTTGCTGGAGCGCAAGCATAATCAGAAGTTTCGGGTATATATGGATCGATTCTTTCCCAATTGGTCTGTTATCAAAGAAGAATTAAACCGGCAAACATTAGATTATTTTGAAAATCTTCCCTCCCCTTCATCTTTATGATTGGTTGGCTATCCAACTTTTCGAATTCTGAGATATATAAAAGGGCAGGCTATCCACATGGATAGCCTGTTCCTTTTAACGCTTAAGCGGAAAAGAACCCCCGGTTATACCGGGGGGTAGAAAAGCT
>OHAY01000419.1_pt1 | contig 44532 bp, 49 predicted proteins | sample 1577191 | NCBI WGS metagenome assembly OHAY01 (sample SAMEA3541504, study PRJEB24748) | human gut metagenome | biome: human gut; feature: human-associated habitat; material: faeces | place: China | collected 2012 | reverse complement strand
CTGAGTCTGTTGCAATGAAGATGAGAATCAAGGAAAAGAAACCGCAGATGATGCCTGTACAGCAACGTACGGTTGGGGTTCTCCAATCATGGTAGAATCCTTTCGGGCTTGCTCGCCCCTCCCCCTTCGTCGCCAAACTTAGTTAGGGAAGGGCGGGCGGCTTTTCAATCAACGACCGAGAATTAAATAACTCCTTTCAGACCAGCTGGTCAGGCTATTACCTAATGCCATTATACTATTTCGCACGGTGATTCGGTATTTTAATCTAATTTCTTTTCTAATTCATTTTCTAACGTCATAGATTTTTACGTCTAACTGAATTACAATCATATATGGAGATTGGAGTTATCATGGGCCGTTTACCATTATCCGGAAGCAAGATGAAAAAAATAAAGTACGGAACAACTGTTCTGGAAACCACACCCAAGAAAATCGACGAGCTGCGCCGTAAAAACCCTGAATCGATCAGGAGCACCGGCGAGGCGATCGACTATCTGTGCAATTTGCTTACAGGGCTTACGCCCCGATTTGCAAAAGTCCTGGAAGACACTTGTGCCAAGGAGATCCAACTCATCACTAACGAGATGAGAGCCCTTCCCATCGACGGGACAGAAGAGCTGACGTTTAGCACTAAAGAGTTGGAACGTGAACAGTTCCAGCGCCTCTACGACCATCTATCCCTCTACTATAAAGAGGCAGAAGAGCCCCAGGGCATGAAGCGTGTCAATCTTTTGGGCGGTGATTACGCGGTCTTTCCCTCCTCATGGACGCTTCTGGAGCCGGAAGATTGCGCAGAATCGTGCAGCCAGGTCGGAATTATCGAAATTCGCGGCGGAGCAAAGTACGACGCTCCCCATTTTGTCTTCTTCCACAATGGCGACTTTAGCCCAAAGGATAAATTGCAACGCGCAACCAAACTCTGGCCCCGCATGGCCGATGTGATCCGCGACGAGGTCAAACTGGTCACAGATGACGAGGGGCATTACCTAAATAAGGACGAGCACCTTGCTGCTCCCATCATTTGCTATTTCAATCTTCTAGATGCCAGCTACTATCAGTCAATGGAGCTGGAGCCGCCATACGGCGCGATGATCTGCCGCAACAATGCCGCTTAGAAAAAGAGGCCCGATGGGGCCTCTTTTTCTAGCCTTTCAGCAGATTGTCCAACGCAGACGCAGCCTTCTGGTCATTGGCCTCGATAAAGTGGCTATAGATGGACAGCGTCGTCGATGGGCTGGCGTGGCCCAGACGCGCTTGGATCGTCTTGATATCCGTATTGGCCCCAACGAGCAGAGTCGCCTGCGTATGCCTCAGTTCATGAGGCTTCAGCCCGCTGTAGCCCGTATAGCGCGTGCGAGCGGCGCCGTCGCTGCCAACGACCTCCCTGCTCTCTTTAAAAGAACCGAAGCCGTTTTTCACTGCAAACAGCCTAAACGCCCTCGAATAGTTATGTCCGTCCATCCGGGTCACAAAGGCCCGTTTGCCGCCGGGGACATCGGCAATCCCAATGGAATGGACAATCGGCGTTTCTCCGGTCTGCCCCACTGCAAATGAATCGAACTCACTCCGCTGAATGTCTTTCCATCTGTCCAAATAGTCGGCAAGCTCATCTCCCACCGAAATCTTGCGCCTACTCATCTTTGATTTAGGCGGCCTCAGCGTCCTATCGTTCGTATATTGCTTCACTATCCTTAAGGTCTTGGCATCGGGGTCATAATCCTCCCACGAGAGGCCCAGGGCCTCCCCTTTCCTTAAGCCGCATAGAAGCAGAAGCATTGTGCACGTGATGAAGGAAGATGGCTTCTCTTCCAAAAGGACCGTAAGCAGCCTTGCCGCCTCCTCGGCGCTCAGCGCCTTACGAGCCTCGACATTCTGCTTGGGCAGCTTCACTGCCCTGCACGGGTTCTTTCCCACAAGGTCGTTATCGACGGCGTCCTCCATAATCTGTTTAAGCTTGATGTGGATGCGGCGAATTTCACTCTCGCTGAACCGCCCGTCTTTTCTAGCCTTGGCATACACGGCACGAATGTCATCCGATTTAAGCCGATCGAGATTGGGATTGCCGAACAGCTCGCGTATATGGCGGATATCCAATCCTTCACGTTCATAGGCAAGAGGCGACCCCATAGTCGACTCCCTATTTGCATGAAACCTGTCTGCATAATCCGATAAACCCAGAACGTCACTCTCCCGGCTGGAAGCACCCTCAAGCTCAGCCCTATAGGCCTCTAGCGCCTTGGCAACCTCACTCGGCCAATTATTCGGGTTCTTGCTCCTGCAATGGACTCTACGCGATGGACTGCGACGGTACCGGCCCGTATCAGGGTCCTTTCCCAGAGAAAAGTAGATTCGATAGACCCCCTTGGCCTTATCGATGCACTCCGAAGTTCCGCGTGCGGTCTTTTTTATCGATCCCTGAATCATATCCCTCACTAGGTTTTCCATTAGGCTTGATGGCAAAGCTTTAAAGGCTTTGCCATCAAGCCTAATGGAAAGATTTCACACTTTCAAGCGTCGATAAGTGTGAAATTGGTGGGAAATCTAGTTCTAATAGCTAGCTCGATATTTGCTATATACATATATTTACGTGCAGTTATTTTTAACTCAGTGAAATTCGCACTATCTGGGTAAAGGTTCAATTCACGTACTCGTAAAGCGGGGGTCACCGGTTCGAGCCCGGTCGCTGGCTCCATTGAACAAGATAGCCGCCTTCGGGCGGCTTTTTTGTTGCCGATTTCGGGCGCCCATCCACCAATTCAAGCACAACGCCGCCGGCAACTCCCCTACTCAACAAAAAGCCCCGCTAACCACAATCCCCAAAGGAACCGCGATCAGCGGGGCTCAAGCGCGCTCCTCAATGGAATCACGCCAGCATACGAACAGCTCAGCCGAGCGGCTCGTTACTCCTCCCAGTAAGCATCTGCAAGCAGCTTAAAGCAGATCTTCTTGACCGGCTGTGCGCCATCGCCCGGGAACTCGAGCGTGGGCATGTGAGGCTCGCCGGCAACGAACAACGCGAACTTGTCGTCGGCAAGATCGCCGGCGATCGAAGCGTCGGAATCGACCAGATCGTAGTCGTCCTTCTCGTCAAACTCCTGGACCAGCGTCAGGCTGCCCGTGGCGACCTTAAAGGCCTCACGACCCTCAACATCGATCTGCAGGTCGTGATAGCGCTGATGCGTCTCATAGTGAGCCTCGGTCTCGGGACGCGTCGTGGGGGCCATGACGTTCGCAAAGACCTTGTCGCCCAGAATCGGATGGCTGCCGACCTCGAGCTGCGCCGGGTCGTTTTCCTCGAGCCAGTCAATCAACACGTCGAGGCCCTTGAGCATTCCGCGGTACTCCTCGATATCGCCCAATGCACCGTAAATCATCTAAATCCCCTCTCGGATCGTTTCTTTGGCGGCTACTCGGCAAACGCATTGCCGACGCTGTTGCCACCCACATACGTCTCGACCAGGGTAAGGTCGGGATTGAACACGACAGCATCGGCGTCGCGCCCCGGCATAATGCTACCGCACTTGTCGTCGACTCTAACCACAAGCAAGCAACCGATGCCGAGGCCGCGGCACAAGCTCCTACAGCTCGGTCACGACAACGCCGTTGTAGACCTCGTCCCAACGGTCCATGACCAGATGGCCAGTCATAGGATCCATGGCATTGAGCTTGCCACAGGTGTTGGCGGTACGTAGCACCGTCTCGTCATCCGCGCCAGCAGCAATCGCATGCGCGAAGCCGGCGATAGTGGAGTCGCCAGAACCCGTAGCGTTAACGGCAGGAATATCGGGGGTCTTTGCGCGGAACGCGCGGCCATTGTGGAAGCCAACGGAGCCGGCAGCGCCCATGGATACGACGACCCAGGGGATATCGGAGAAGCGGGCGTCAGAGGCGAGCGCGGAACGGAGCTCGTCCACATCGTCGGTGGTAAAGCTCGTGCCCAGAAGGCCGTTAATTTCGGTCAGGTTAGGCTTAACCAGCTCGGGCTTGACCTCGGACTTGAGCGCAGCCTCAAGCGAGGCACCCGAGGTATCGAGCAGCACCTTGGCGCCGGCGTTCTCGGCAATGCCCGTGATCTTGGCATAGTAGTCCGCCTCGACGCCGCGGGGCAGCGAACCCGAGATGGTAACGACATCGGCCTTGCTCGCAAGCTCGGCGAACTTGGCGGTAAAGGCATCGAGCTCCTCGGGGGCAATCGTCGGGCCGCTCTCGAGCAGCTCGGTCTGGTTGCCGGCATGAAGGATATTGAGGCAGATGCGGGTCTCGCCCTTGATGGGCACAAAATCATTCTTAATGCCGTTGGCATCCATGAGCTCGGCCATATAGGCGCCCATATGACCACCAAGCAGGCCGGTTGCCACGACATCGTCGCCCAGCTGGCCCAGGACGCGGGCCACGTTGAGGCCCTTACCGCCGGCGGTCTTTTCGGGCGTCACGCGGTTGACGTCGTCGATAATGAGCTCATCGAGCTGATAGCGCGTATCGACGGACGGGTTCATCGTAACGGTGAGGATCATTTCTAGCTCCTTATCTCGCAGGCTCCTTATGCCTTGCAAAACGAATTGGCTACATGCGACTACAGAATCTCGATTGTGAACGAGCGCACGATGGTTTCTTTGGGCTTGGCGATAAGGCAGCCGCGCTTGTGCTCAAGCACGTCATCCTCATCGGAACAGGTCGAGAGGCCGCCCCAGGGTTCAACTGCCACAAAATCGCCCTCGGGCTTGCTCCACACAATGAGGTACGGGAAGCCCTCAAAGCTCAGGCGAACGCCCTTGTCCTCGCCCTTTTTGGAAAGCGTGACCTGACGGCTCTCGAGCACGTCAAAGATGGTCTCCGCAAAATCGAAGAGCTCATGCGACAAAGGCAGCGTCTTTCCCACCATGGGGTTCTTGGAGCGCCTGTCCACATCAATCAATCCGGTCGAGGGAACGGCGGTGCAGAGCTCCGCAGCCTCGTCTTTCTCAAAACGCAACTCGTAGTCCGTATAGGACTCGCCCTCGTCGAGCGGACACCTAAAGCCGGGATGACCGCCGATAAAGAACGGCATGTCCTCGGTTCCCTCGTTGGTCACCTCATAAGAGACGCGCACGGCATCCCCCTCGAGCGTATAACGAGCGACAAGCTTAAACGGGTACGGATAATCGCTCAGCAGCGCGGCGTTATCCTCGGAAGCCAGGCACATCGTCAGCTCGTTCTCGCTTTGGCTCAGCAGCTTCCACTCCTGTTTGCGCGCAAATCCGTGGCGAGCGAGCTTTACATGATGCCCGGCGAACGTCATGGCGCTGTTATCGCGCAAGCCTCCGCAAATCGGGAAGCAAATCGGTGCCTGGCCGGACCACACGGCGGGATCGCCCTGCCACAAGTACTCTCGACCTCCAGCCTCAATCGAGGTAAACGAACCACCAGCCGTGGACACCTTAATAGAAATCGAATCGTTGGAGAGAGCGTATTCCATTGCCCATCCTTTCGAACAACTGCTTTTTGCTCGCAAGTACCCGTCTCGGCCCTAACCAAAGGACAAACCCGCACGTTCATCGATGCGTCCGGTATCCCAGCCGTGCAACGGGGTACCATACAGACATTGATGCAATTACAGCTGAAAGGCCTTCTTATGCGAACCATCATCCTCTACGCCTCGCGCCATCACGGCAATACGAAAAAGCTCGTGGACGCCATCGTTGAGGCACACCCCGAGATCGATACCCTCGACGTCAAAGCGCTCGGCAAAAACGAGTATCCCAACCTGCACGAATATCATCTGATCGGTGTCGCCACGGGCATCTATTACTCCGAGATCGACAAAGATATGGCACGCGTGCTCACTAACGTGCTGCAACCGCAGGACAAAGTGTTTGGCCTTATGACCTACGGTGGCAAAAACAAGTGGTACGGCAAGGATATCGATGGCATCTGCCGCATGAGGCAGGCCATCTTTATGGGTGTCTACGGCTGCCCCGGCTTTGATACGTGGGGACCGTTCAAGCTCGCCGGCGGTGTCCAAAAGGGACACCCGACCGCTGAGGAAATTAAGGGCGCCGTCGACTTCTTCGACAAGATCGAAGACGAGTATGGCGACATCATCGTCGAAGAGTACGCCAAGCGCGAGAAGCGTCTAGCATACGAGAAGGAGCATCCTGCGGGAGGTCTTGTGGCCGGCGTTAAGCGCACGGCAAAGAAGATTGCTAACAAGCTGTAACTGTTAAGGTGCTTTTGAGCGTTTAACCCATACGGCGGGTCCGAGCAATTTCGGGCCCGCCGTCTTTTTCTATCGTTACTCGGTAAAGGCGTTGCCGACGCTCTGGCCGCCAACATACGTCTCGACGAGGGTGAGCTCATGGTCGAACACGACAAAGTCGGCGTCGCGACCCGGCATGATGCTGCCGCACTTATCCTCGATGTGTGCAGAGCGAGCCGGCACCTCGGTTGCCATGCGAATGGCGATATCGGCGCTGGCGATGCCCCAATCGACAATGTTCTTGACGCCCTGGGCAAGCGTGAGCACCGAGCCGGCAATGCTCTTGCCGTCAGCGAGCCAGCACAGGTTGTCCTTCATGATGACGTCCATGCCACCACTGGTGTAGCTGCCCTCGGGCATGCCGCCGCAACCCAGGCAGTCGGTGATGAGCACCGTGTGCTGCCAGCCCTTTGCCTGCAGCAGTGCCTTGATGGCGGCAGGGTTTACGTGCTTGCCGTCACAGATGATCTCGGCGTAGGTATCGGGCGTGGACATGGCTGCACCCACGACACCGGGCTCGCGGTGATGCAGCCCGCGCTGGCCGTTATAGGTATGCGTAAAGCAGCTGGCACCGGCGTTGATGGCGGCGATGCACTCATCGTAGGTGGCGTCGGAGTGACCAATGCTGGTCACCACACCCTTGGCGTTCAGAGCAGCCGCATAAGCAGCGGCACCGTCGCGCTCGGCCGCCATGGCGCTCTTAACGATGCGACCACCCGCAGCCTCCTGCCACTGATCGAAGACCTCCTCGGAGGGGTCGATAAGATAAGCGGGGTTCTGCGCGCCCACGTGCTTCATGGTAAAGAAGGGGCCCTCCAGGTAGATGCCCTGAATGCGAGCACCGCAGAAGTCGGGGCCGCGGCCCTCGTCCGCCTTGGCGATAGCAGCGCAGGCGTCCTTGATCTGCTCGACGCCATCGGTGAACGTCGTGGGCAGCCAGCTGGTGGTACCGCGACGGGCGAGCTCGGTTGAGCTGATATCGATGCCCTCGGGATCGTTATCGGTAGTTGAGTGGTTGTAGAAGCCATGGATGTGAGTATCGACCATACCCGGTGCGATCCAGGATCCCGTGTAGTCCTTAATCTCGCAAGAGGGCTCGTCGGCCTGCCAGGCACCAAAAACGCCATCCTCGACCATAAGATAGCCGCCCAGTTGCGGGCCTGCCGGCAAGAAGAACTTGTCAGCCTTAATTGCGTACGTGCTCATATGCACTCCTCGCTTCTAAAGCAGTTGACTGTGGTAATGCTTATACCCAGCTCACGTAAAACAAAAAGCGCCCGCCCGCCGTTATGAGCGGACGGGCGCCCTTACAGGGGGACGCGATTAAGCGGTGAAGGGGTGAATCGTCACGCCCTTAACCACGCGGTTGACCGTGCCGGTGGGGCTCGGCGTATCGGGCGTGTTGCCCACGCGGACGGAGTTGAGCAGGCTGATAGCCTGGGCAAACATCACGAACGGCAGAGCAAGGTAACCCTCGGGAAGTGCCTCGTAGCCCTTAAAGGTGAAGGACTCACCCTCATAGACGGTGGCACCTTCCTGCTGAACGGCGATGGTGTGCTGAGCGATCTCGTCGCCACCGATCTCGTTGAGGATGTCGATGTCGTACTGACGGGTGTAGGCGTCGTTGTTGACGAACACGAAGACGAGCGTCTTATCGTCGACGAAGGACTTAGGTCCGTGACGATAGCCCATGGAGGTGTCGTAGGAAGTAGCGACCAGACCGTGAGCGAGCTCGAGGATCTTGAGCTGGCTCTCCTGAGCAAGGCCACCGAAGGAGCCAGAACCCAAGTAGGTCACGCGGTTGAAGTCGCCAGCCAGGTAATCGGCGATCTCGGGCTCACGAGAGATGACCTCCTCGCCCATCTTGGCAATCGTCTCGACCCACTCGGCCTTCTGCTCGTCAGAGGCAGTGTCGAAAATAAGGGTGGAGAGCAGGGTCATGCAGGAATAAGAACCGGTCATGGCGAAGCCCTTGTCGTTGGCGCGCGGAATGAGCAGCGTCAGCGCATTGGGATCATCGGCAGACTCGACGGCAAGCTTGCCCTCGGGAGCGCAGGTGATGTTGAGGAACTTGACGTTGTGGACGAGCTCCTTGGCAACGGCAACGGCGGCAAGGCTCTCGGGGCTGTTGCCAGAGCGGGCAAAGGAAACCACGAGCGTGGGATCCTCGGCGCGCAGGAAGTCGCGCGGGGCGCTCACGATGTCGGTCGTGGCGATGGGCTTAAAGTCGTAGAGATCAGTGTTGCCAGCGTGACGCAGGTACGGGGCGCAGGTATCGCCAACGTAGTCGGACGTACCGGCACCGGTGAAGACAACGGACAGACGACCCTCGCCCATAGCGCGAGCCTCGGCCAGGAAGGCCTCGATGGCCTCCTTGTTCTCGCGATAGATGTTGAGCGTATCACGCCAAAGCTCGGGCTGCTGAGCAATCTCGGCCGTGGTGATCTGGGCGCCGAGCTCGGTGAGCTCCTCGACACTCTTCTCGAACATTTCTAATACCTCTCTCTAGAAGTAATCCTCTGACGTGCAATTATACACTTCGGTTGGTTATCTGGTAGTAACCAGTTAAATGCAAAGAATCACCATATGGAAACGATGCGAGCACTAGTTACTGCGCTGGTGGTAAACCTTGTATTTAAACTGATCGGCACGAGCAACCGAGAGTGTGTACTCCACTACCTCGTTTGACTCGTTATACGTAGTCCTGACCAAATCGAGCACAGGCGAGCCCTCGACAATTCCCAAAAGGTGGGCATCGGTGGGACGGGCTATGCTCGCATAGAACTCCTCTTCGGCCACGCGAATCTTTTGCTGAAAGTCCTGCTCAATCACATCGTAAAGCGGCTTACGCTCCAGCAGCGGTCGCTTTAGGGACAGAAATTGACGAACCGGTAGATAGCTGCGTTCGACCATCATGGGCATGTTGTCGGCAGAGCGAAGGCGCTTGAGCTTAAAAATGCGATCACCGATGCGCAATCCCATATGCTCGGCCAGATTCTTATCGGCCTCCATCTCGCAAAACTCGAGAATCGTGGTCTCGGGTTCTCGACCCATCGCGCGCATCTGCTCGGTAAAGCTGTAGGACTGCATAAGATTGGTTGCTTTTGCCGAACGGTCGGTCACAAAGGTACCGCGACCGTGCTGCCGAACCACCAGTCCTAAACGCTCCAGTTCCTGCAGAGCCAGGCGTACCGTAGTGCGCGAGAGACCATAGCGCTCCGAAAGTTCGCGCTCGGAAGGAATCATGTCACCGGCGCGATATTCATGGTCAATCTTTTCGGTCAGAATATCGACCAGCTGATCGTACAGCGGTTGCTTACGCGCTCCGATCGCCATCCTATCCTCCCTTTTGCTCGAATTCGGCTAACTACCTAGGGTGTTATGCATTATCTGTCTGCCACACCCGAATCATTAAGAAAACAAAAGCCGCGCGCTCTTTCGAGCACGCGGCTTTTAACATACACATGGCTTAAGGGGTCGGGGTGTGAGCCGCGTAGGGACACACCCCTCAAGCTAGAGCCTTACCAGATGCTCGGCCAGAGACCAAGCGGGCCAGCGCCCAGGATGCCAAGGACGAAGAGCAGGAGAATGCCCTTGGTCGGGGTCCAGCTGTGCTTAGCGAACATGTAGTAAAGCAGCAGCGTAAGCATAAGCGGGACGAGCTTCGGGACGATGGTGTTGAGGGTGTCGGCAACAGAGAAGTTGACCGGATCCTCGGTAACGGTGCCGTAGGTCACGGACTCCATGCCGTTACCCAGATCGGTGACGCCGCACTCGACAGCGTTGCCGTCGGCATCGGAAGCGGTAAGGGCGTTGCCGTCCTTATCGGTCATGGCGATGGTACCGGCCTCAGCGGTCTCGGTATCGATGCCCTCCATACCGGTGAAGTTCTCGGCCTCCTTCTCGGAGACGATCACGGTAGTAGCGGAGAGACCACGGGTGGTGCCATTGGGGATCTGGAGGTTGATCTGGGTGCCACCCATGGTGACGACCAGGCAACCGACGACGAAGACGCCCATGATGGAAGCGGCACGCGTGAAGGCCTGCATGTTGGCGGTCAGAGCGTCAATAGCGCTGGTGCCAAGCTTGTAGGACCAGTTCATGAGCCAGAAGCGCAGAGCGAACTGGACGACGTTGAAGATCACCAGGAAGATGATCGGTGCAGCGGCGTTGCCGTTGATGGCCATGTTGGAGGTGATGCCGGCCGTGATAGGCACGAGCGTCAGCCAGAACAGGGCGTCACCGATACCACCGAGCGGGCCCATTGCGGCGACGCGGACGGCGCGGATCGTGGGGATGTCAACCTTGTTCTGCTCGAGCGAAAGCACGATGCCCATAACAAAGGTGACAAGGAACGGGTGGGTGTTGAAGAACTCCAGGTTGTGGCTCATGGAAGCCGCGAGGTCGTTCTTGTTGGTGTGGATCTTCTCCAGACCGGGGATGATGGAGTAGAGCCAGCCAGCGGCCTGCATACGCTCGTAGTTGAACGAGGCCTGCAGGAAGCAGGAGCGCCAAGCCATCTTGTTGAGGGTCTTCTGGTCGAGCTGCGGAGCAGGAGTGAGATCCTCGTAGTGCTCCGGGATTACATACTCATTAGATGCCATCTTCGAAGTCACCTCCGTCAGAAACAGCTGCACCCTTCAGCTCGGTCTGCTGCTGGAAGTCCCAGAAAGCGATGCCGAAGCCGATGAGAGCGAGGATGAGCAGAGCAGGGGTTGCCAGAGAATCGTTGGCAACGGTGATGAGCGCGAGGCCAAAGCCCATGAGGAAGAAGCCCCACATATCGCGGTTCATCATAACCTTGAGCAGGACGGCGAAGCCGACGAAGCGCATCATGCCGCCTGCAGCGGACAGACCGGTCTGCAGCCAAGTCGGGATGGCGGAAGCGATGGTCTGACCGATGGTAGCGCCAGCGATGAAGAACAGGGTGACGACGACGGCGAAGATCAGGCCGAGCAGAGCCATGGCGAAGTAGTTCAGGCGCTCGATGCCCTTGGTGTCCGCGTTATGAGCCATGTTATCGGCCGTGGACATAAGCGGGGACATAAGCGTGAAGACCAGGGTAACGCCGAGCTGACCAAGCAGGGCGAACGGAATGGCAAGGCCGACTGCCGCGTTGGGCTCGAGACCCGTAGCGATAGCGAGAATGGCTGCCATGATGCCGCCAATGACGGCGTTAGGCGGCTGAGCGCCTCCGATCGGCATGTTGCCGATCGTCATGAGCTGATAAGTACCACCCACGAGAAGACCGGTGTTGAGGTCGCCAAGGATAAGACCGATGACGGCGCCGGTGACGATGGGCTGATAGAGAGACTCGAGGAAGTCAAACTGGTCGATTGCCGCGATGAACGTGACGACGAAGACCAGAGCGATCTGGATGATCGAGTATTCCATCTTGCTCCTCCTTTCAAAATGAATGTACGCACTTTGGATATCACGTACAGAACGTCAGGATTTCACTCCTGACAACGTGGATCACGAGGATTACGAGAAGAGCTTGCTCGTGTCCTCAACAGGCGTGCTCGGAACGCGCCTGATCTCCAACTCCACCCCCAATTCCTGCAGCTCTTTAAACGCAGCGACATCCTCGTCGTTAACTGCGACGGAGGTGGCGACTTGGCGCTTTCCTTCCGACATGTGCATGTTGCCGATGTTTACCTTCTTTATAGGCACACCGCCCTTGACGAGCGTAAGCACGTCTTCCGGTGTTTCGGCCACGATGAAGATCTTCTGGCGCGGGCTCGCCTTGCCAATGACGTCGATGGTCTTCTGCAGAGAGAAGAAACGCGTAGCGACGCCGGCGGGAGCGGCCATCTTCATGAGGTTCTGGCGCATGGTGTTGGTCGACACATCGTCGTTGGCGACGAGAATGAGGTTGGAGCCCAGGGTGGAGTTCCACTGGGTAGCGACCTGACCATGGACCAGTCGGTTATCGATGCGGGTAAGAAGAATGTTGGGTTCTGCCATGTTGATCAGCTTCCTTTCGTTATTTGCTGACGACAGTTACTTGATCTCCTGAATCGCGTAACGCGAAACATCTACGACGGCTCCGGATCGGACTTTGATCTGGACCTTTTCGCCTTCGATGCCCTTGACGGTTCCGTAGATACCGCCGGCGAAAAGGACCTCCTGACCCGGCTTGAGCTCCGTGTGCAGCTCCTTAAAGTACTTCTGCTTCTTCTTCATGTTGATTTGCGACCAGATGGTGTAAATCAAGCCCATGATGACAAGCAGGCCTAAAAGGGCAACCGAGGAGCTCAGGACGTTGGCTCCGAAATCGGCCATTAGATGCCGTCCTCGTCGCCGAAGATATCCTCATCCTCGGAGCCGGCAACGGATGCGACCGTCTGGGCGGTGATGCCCGTCTGGCCAACGGTCACGGCCTGCTCGCCAAGCTCGGCGAGCGTGGCGTTACCGCGGAGGAACAGAAGCTCAATAACCATGGGAAGGTTGGTGCCGGTCAGGACCTCGACATTGTCGACATCCTGGGCGATCATCATCGACTGGTTGAACGGGGTACCGCCAAGCAGGTCGGTAAAGACGAGCACGCCATCGCACTCCTCGCGCATGGCGGTAATAGCGGCGCGGAGATCCTCACCGTAGGAAGCAGCCTGGTCGCCCTCGAAAGGAACAACGGTAAAAGCGGGCTGGTCACCAGCGACCATAGCGATAGCGCTTGCAAGGCCGGGTGCGAACTGTCCATGACCGGTAAGAATAAAGCCAACCATTCAAATTTCCCTTCCGAAGGTGTGTACGATCTGAGTCCGATGATGTTCGGAAGCCAACGGGCAATCGCCCTTAAAGCTTCTTGGAAAGCGTTCTTTGAGAACCAGTGGTCTCTCAACTGGTAGTAACCACGTGATGTGTTGTTGTCACTATATCACCACAGAAGAGGTTGCTTTCGTTGATTCATACAGTAAAACGTTTTTGCACCGCTCACGGTTAAAATTCGACCGTTTACCGCTCGTTAACACTTCTACCTGCGGGTTTGAAACCGTTTCGAAATGCTTTGGCAAAAGATCGGAACTATTTTTATGTCTAAACAACGCAAGGCGGCTAAAAATAGCGTGTAGAAAAAATGCAGGTCATTATGAAGATTTGTGAATTGGTCTTTTTGACTTAATACCAGTTAGAACCAGTTTAGAAATTATCGGTGAACGGTAGTTTTCGACCGCTCAGCGGTTATTTCCAATCGTTTGCAGCTCTTTTTCCATATGAATTAGGGAGACCCGATGAAGCACTTGCGCGGTTGCGGGAAATTTCGATACTCGTCCATTCCCCACGTGCCAAACTCTCACTCCCTGAATATGCCATAAGCTCTCGCTATTCGTCTTATAAACATTACTTACTCTAATCTGTAATTGTTTATCGTTTATCATTAAGTATGTTATATAATTTAAGTATCATCCAAGACATTGGTTGGAGGAGCTATGATCCGCTGGAACGTATCCAAATCGAATGAAGCCATCGACCGTGAACAGGCAATAGCCAATCTGAGGAAGCTCACTCGCTACTGCAAATGGGCCACAATCTGCACCGCCGTGGCGCTCGCTCTGGGACTCCTCGCAGTCATTGCAATCTACGATCTACTCATATTGCCTAGCCTCTCCCAAGGGTTCTGTCTCCAATCCGTAGGGCTTGAGGCTGGCGAAGGGCCAATTCTCGCTCTCGTCGGCGCCGATGAACACACCCCTCTTATGCTTGTCGCGCACGACGGTCATACTGCCATAGGGAGCGCCATGATGACATGCCTTGCGTTTGCCATCGTGCTAAGCGCATACAGGTTTTTCTCCGCCATTGAAAAGGCGGGCAGGCCCTTTGACCTCGAATGCATCCGCATACTACGTCAAATAGGACATTTGTTCCTTATTGGCGGCGTTGCTGTGAAGCTTCTTGGTGCCATAGTCACGGGGCTGATACTCTCAGGATTTGGCGGCAACTTTACGGATGCGCTTGGCGGCCAGCACCTCGACCTCTCTATGGTCTTTGCAGGCCTGATTATTAGCCTGATTGCCAGCGTCTTCCAGTACGGGTGTATCCTGCAAAAACAAGATGACGAGTTGCTCTAGGGGGAATCCATGATTATTCTGCGGCTCGACCGCATGCTCGCCGAACGTAAGATCTCATCCAAAGAGCTTGCGGAACGCGTGGGCATCTCCCAGGTCAATATGTCGCGCATCAAGACGGGCAAGGTTTCTGCCGTGCGCTTTTCAACTCTTGACGCGATATGCCGGGCACTCGACTGCCAACCGGGCGATGTGCTGGAATATATATCCGACGATGAAGCCGATAGCCTTTTTGGACTTAAAGATTAATAGGCATAATGTAGCCACCAGCGCCTAAACGCAAATAGCCCGCTAGAACGATGATTGTTCTAGCGGGCTTAATCAGATAGTTCAGCTACGCGATCGGTAAGCTCAGGCAGATCTTACGCAAACAGGCCGTAGATGCTGATGTTGGCCTTGGCGTAGAGACCGTTAGCGTACTCGGTCCACTTGGAGCTGGCGCTCGAAGCCTGCGAGGAATACTGCTGATAGGCAGTGTAGTAGGCGGTCATTGCCTGCTTATAGGTCGCGCTATCGGCCGTAAAGGCATCATCGGCAAAGGCCTTGGCATAGGTGCTGTCGGCATCCTTCCAAGTGCCCTTTGAGCTATCCCACTCGTCGCCGGCAAGGTTGATGATGTAGTCGGCGTAGTCCTTACTCGCGGTCTCCTCGTTGCCGTCAGAAGGCTCGGTCGGGGCGGTTGGCATGCTTGCGGAGCTATCGCCCACCTTCTTCTTGTAGAGCTTCTGCAGCGTCGCGGACTGACGGACGATCTGCTTGGCCTGGTCCTTGGACACGCCGTACTGCGTGGCCATGGTCTTGTAGTCGGAGGTGCCGATGGACTCCTCGGCGTACTGCTTCATCTCCTTGGAAGAGACGGTAATGCCCTCGTCCTCGGCAGCATCGAGCAGGATCTTGTTGCGCACGTAGGACAGGATGACATCGGCAGAAGGAGCGGTGTAGTTGCCATCACTATCCTTGACGGTATCAAGGCTGTACTGGCTCTCGATGGCCTCGCGCGCAGTGATGTCGCTCTTCTTGCCGTTATAGCTATAGCTTGCCACGGTCGAATCGAGCTGATCCTCGGTCAGGGTCGACGAACCGACGCCCTTGCCACCAAAGCCACCATTGCCAATAAAGAAGCCGACCACGGCAGCGATCACGACTGCGACCACAAAGGCGGCAATCATCGTCTTCTTGTGCTTGGATGCGCAACCGCCCTCATTAGATGCCGGGATATCGTCGTCCTCATCCTGGGCCTCGGGCATGAGGTTCTCGTCGGCGGCGTCCGCGGCGATCTGAGCCTCCAGACGGGCGTCCTCCTCCTCGGCCGTCGTGCCGGCGGCAATGTGCTCGGCAGACGTACCGGCGACCAGATCGATCTTCTCGTCCTCGTCACCGTTGGGGCCTTCGCCGCGCTCGATGATCTGGATGCCGTCGATCTCGTCCTTTTCGTCCTTCTTCTGAATCAGACCCATATCAATTACTCCTTGTTAGGAAACATAGTCCCCAATAGAATACGCCCGACGAGGCGCCGGGCGTATTGATTCTTAGGTTATACGCAAACACTTAAGTACTATTTAGGCGTTTGCAGCGCGCATACCTTAGGCCAGGTGCGCGATAACGGCATCGGCAAAGGCCTGCGTGCCCACGGCCCCCTCGACGGAGCCGGTCTGGGCACGCCGCACGTCGCCGGTAACCTGCTTGCCCTCGTCGAGCGTGGCGGACACGGCGGCACGAATGCGATTGGCAGCGTCGTTCTCGCCCAGATGATCGAGCATCATCGCGGCGGAGAGAATCTCGGCCGTGGGGTTGGCGATATCCTGGCCAGCGATATCGGGCGCGGAGCCGTGCGTAGCCTCGAAGATGGCGCAGTCGGCACCGATGTTGGAGCCGGGGGCCATTCCTAAGCCGCCCACCAGGCCGGCACACAGGTCGCTCACGATGTCGCCGTACAGGTTGGTCAGCACCAGGACATCGAAGTCGTTGGGGTTCTGGACCAGACCCATGCAGGTGGCGTCGACGATCTTGTCGTTGAACTCGATATCAGGATAGTTGGCTGCCACCTCGCGCGCCACGCGCAGGAACAGGCCGTCGGTCGCCTTCATGATGTTGGCCTTGTGCACGGCCGTCACCTTTTTGCGGCCGCAGCGGCGGGCATACTCAAAGGCATACTCCACAATGCGACGGCTCTTGGCGATGGAGATCGGCTTGATCGAAATCGCGGAATCGGCGGCGAAGGTCTTTTGGCCCGAACGCTCAACAAGCTGCGAGAGCTCCTCGACCTCGGCAGCACCCTCATCGAACTCGATGCCGGCGTAGAGGTCCTCGGTGTTCTCGCGCACGATAACCAGGTCGACGTCGCGGAAGCGCGAGCCGTCGCCCGGCTGCGACAGGCAGGGGCGCACGCAGGCGTACAGGTCGAAGTGCTTGCGCAGCGCCACGTTAACGCTGCGAAAGCCCGTGCCGACCGGCGTAGTGATGGGGCCCTTGATGGCAACCTTGGTCTCGGCGACCGCATCGAGCACATGTTGGGGCAGCGGCGTGCCAAACTCGTCCATGACGCCGGCGCCGGCCTCCTGGACGTTCCAGTTGATCTGGACACCGGTGGCCTCGACCACGCGGCGCATGGCCTGCGTAATCTCGGGACCGATACCGTCACCGGGAATCAGGACTACATCGTGCGCCATAATCTGTTACTCCTCGTCTTCGGCGTCGTCAGATTTTTTAACGCTAGCACGCTTCTTCTTTTTGGAGAGATCCAGGCCAAAACGTTTAACAAGCATTTCGCAAATCTCGCTCGAACGGGCCTTGAGATAGCTGCCCTTGCCGTTTTCGGCGTCGAACTTAAGGCGCAGCGCGAGCTTCTCGGCAACCTCGGCGTCGATCTCACCCTGGCAAAACTCGTACAGGCAACCGAGCATGTCGCGATACTCAAGGTCGCCGTGGTAGCACTGGATGGCCTCGTCCAGGATAGGCCAAGCCTCGCGCGAACGCTCGACACTCGTGGCGCCCCACACGCACAGCAGGCGGAAGGCGGCATAGCGCAGCGTGGAGGAGATCTCGTCGAACAGTGCGGTCTCGGCGCCCTCAAAGGCATCGCCCAGCTGCTCGGGGCTTGTTCCGTGACAATCTTATTAGTCAAAAGTAATACCTTAGCACTTGTTGCTGGATCAAGAGCGGCTGTATGTTCATCAAGTAAGAGAATCTTAGGCTTTGTGACAGTCGCCATTAATAATGTTAAGGCCTGTCTCTGTCCACCCGATAATAAACCTACCTTACTAGTCATTCTCTCTTCCAGACCTAAATTTAAGGTCTTTAAGAGGTCATAATACAACTTCTTTTCTTCTTTCTTGATACCCCACTTTAAAGTACGTTTCTGACCACGTCTTTTAGCCATAGCAAGGTTTTCATCAATCTGCATATCAGCTGCAGTACCCATCATCGGATCCTGGAATACACGACCAATAAGACCTGCACGTTTATATTCTGGATATAAAGAAATATCTTTATCATCTAGTTTAATATGACCACAATCAATAGGGTAAACACCTGCAATCATATTCATTAAAGTGGATTTACCAGCACCGTTACCACCAATAACAGTAACGAAGTCTCCATCATCTAATTGAAGATTAATATCAATCAAGGCTTTCTTCTCATTAATAGTGCCAAGGTTAAATGTTTTTGATACATGTTCAATCTTAAGCATTTTTCTCATCCACCTCTTTTGTAAGTTTCTTATAGTTTGCAGTCTGTTTTCTATTGGCCATTAATACTGGAATAGTTAATGCGAGAGCTACAATAAATGCAGTGAGTAGCTTTAAGTCATCAGTTGATAAACCTAACTGGATAACAATGGCGATAATAATACGATAAATAATTGAACCAACAATAATCGCAATGAGTCTCTTTAAGAAACTGCCATAACGACCAAAGATAACTTCACCAATAACGATAGAAGCAAGACCCATAACGATTGCCCCCATACCGATCTTGACATCACCATAACCAACTGACTGACCGACCATGGCACCACTTAAGGCGATTAAGGCATTTGAAATCACTAAACCAAGCAGCTTAGTATAATCAGTATTGACACCAACAGCTCTTACCATCTGTTCATTATTACCAGTAGCACGTAGTGCATTACCTAATTCAGTTCCAAAAAACCAATAGAGCAGGGCAATCACAATAGTTACTGCAATAACACCTACAACAAGTGTAGACTGAGATACTGTTAAACCAACCATTGGTCCCCAGTCATATAAGCTTTCTGTCTGAAGTAATGGGATATTTGATTTACCCATTATACGTAAGTTAATAGAATATAAGCCTAACTGTGCAAGAATACCAGCAAGGATGGCAGGAATCTTACACTTAGTATGTAATATACCAGTCACAAATCCAGCTAAAGCACCTGCAAGAGTTGCGGCAAGAATCGCAACGATTGGATTACCATGATTTGTAAGAATAACAGCACACACAGCACTTCCTGTTGCGAAAGAACCATCACATGTCATATCTGCAATATCTAGCAGACGGAATGTAATATAAACACCAACTGCCATGATGCCCCATAAGACACCCTGGTAAGTCGCACTTTGTAATGCTAAAAATAAAGACATTCTCCTTCACTCCTTAAATAAGTTCAGCCTTATCTAATACTTCCTGTGGAACTTTAATACCAAGCTTTTCCATCTGAGCTTTATTGACCTTTAATTTACAATCACTCGCTTTTAAGTATTCAATAGGCATAGTAGCTGGTTTACCTTTACCGGTTAAGATCTTAATAGCCTGCTTACCAGCGATACTACCTAAGTTATAGTAATCAATACCATAAGTAGCTAAACCACCTTTAGCACACATACCTTCTTCACCAACAATAACAGGGATTTTAGCCTGATCAGTTACTTTTACAACTGCTGGAATATTAGAAGCAAGTAGGTTATCAGTTGGAATATATAAAGCATCTGCTTTACCTACAATAGAATCAGTAACTGACTGGATTTCATTAGATTCAGAAACAGTCTTAACTAATGGTGTCATACCCTGAGCTTTGATTTCTTTGACAGCCATCTTACCCTGGATTTCAGAGTTAGATTCATTACCTGCATACATAACAGCAACAGTCTTTGCGTTAGGCATAATCTGTTTTAATAATTTAATCTGTTCTTTAACTGGTGTTAAATCACTTGCTCCAGTAACATTTCCACCAGGTTTTTTATTTGATTTAACTAATTTACTACCAGCTGGATCAGTAACAGCAGATACAACAACTGGAATATCTTTAGTCTTTTTTACAACAGCCTGTGCTGCAGGAGTTGCAATTGCGTAAATTAAATCATTTCCATCATTCACTAAACTTTCTGCAATAGTCTCACAGTTTGAGTTTTCACCACTGGCATTCTTTAAAGTAATATTAGAAGCCTTATAACCTGCTTTTACAAGAGTATCCTTAAATCCCTTATATGATGCATCCAATGCATCATGCTGCATATACTGGATGACTCCAACTTTTACATCAGCCTTATCTTTGGTACTAGACTGACTACCACAGCCAGTTAATGCAAGACCAACTGCCATCAAACCACATACAATCTTCTTCATAATAGATTCCTCCCTTTTTTCTTTCCCCTAAAAACAAAAAAATTCACCCCAAGAGGGCGAATTATCGCGGTACCACCTCTAGTTCATTAGTCATAGACTAACCTCACTAAATAGCGATAACGGGCAACCCGGGAAGTATTTTGTACTTCCAACTCCATGGTGAATTCAAGAATGTCTGCGTATGATTCGCACCAGCCATCATATCTCTTATGCCTCACATTTCTTTACTATGTCATTTCTCTGTTTTTATAATATAAAAATATAATATAGAAATATTAAGGAAAAGTCAAATAAAACTTTTAAAAGTTAGGGAAAAAACAAAAAGAAATATAAAAAAAGAGCAGATGTTTCTGCTCTTAGTAGTTGATTTCTTCGTAAAGAACTTTTAAAAGGACAGCCTTAGAACTCATCTGCTGACGCTTTCTATCATAAGTCTTGATTACGCTGTATTCAACAACGTCATACTTTTCAACTTCTTCATCATCAAGGAAATCAGCCTGTCTGAAGAATAAGTTTTCTTCACCATCCTGGAAGATACTACCAAAATTCTTGTCATGATTGTAGAATACTACTTTACCTTCATGACGAGTAATGTAGTTTTCTAGATGATAAACAACTTCACTATATACACGATCAAATGCATCGCTGGCAGTTAAATCGGCATAATCAGCTAAATCAACATCAGCTTCATATGTTTTACCATTTTCTTCTTCTAGCTTCTTAATGAGGCATTCTGCAAGTGCATGAGCCTTATCCTGACCCTTAGCCTTTGCCATTGCTGAAATCTTCTTGTAATCTTCGATATTCTTATAATCGAATCCACTCTTGAAGAATTTATCGATTAGAAGTGTATAAGCATCATCTTCACGATTTGTATTCATATAAAGCTTATAAAGGATTTCAAATGAATTTACTGCATTGAAATGACCCTGTAAAGCGATGAATTCATTTTCAGCTTCTTCATAACGTCCAAGTTCAACTAGAGAGCTTGCACGATAATATTTAACCCAGTTAAGGTTGTTATAATGCCACTTTAAGTTATAAGTGAAAGCAATGTTCGCAGTTTCAACACATGCTCTATATGATTCAAGTTCATATAATGCACGTACTTTCATACGATACCATTTTTCTTTCTTGCTTTCGAATTCTTTACCATCTTTATTCACAAATGGCTTATCTTCTAGAGCAGGTGCATCTAAGTAGTCTAATAATTCAGATAACTTCTTATAGTCTACTGGATTAGCCTTTAATACATGTTTAATAGCCTTATTGACTGCAGCTTCAAGTGGAGAATATCTCTCCTGCTTACAATATTTAGCAATTTCTTCTAAGATACCATAGAATAAACTTTCGTTCTTAGAAATTTCTTCATCATCGATGTTGATATACTTATTATAAAGAGCATAGCCAAAATAATTGATATATCCTTTTAATTCTGGTGCCATTTCAAGGAATGTTCTTCCTACTTCAATAGCTTCATCAGTCTTACCCTGATTCTTTAATTCTTTAACGAAATCACGTGCCTGGAATTCGCTGAATGAAGAGGCATCCTCTTCGAAACGGTTCTTATAAGCCGTTAAATCTTTTACTTTTGATTCTTCCACATTATCACCCCTACGAGATATTATACATTTTTTTATTATTGATGTGAAGAAAAAACGAACGGAGTTCTCCGTTCGTTATTCTACAGTTACTGATTTAGCTAAGTTACGAGGTTTATCTACATCGCAACCCTTAATGCATGCTGTATGGTATGCGATTAACTGTAATGGGATAGCTACAAGTACACTTTGTAGTAAAGGATTGATATCTGGTAAGTAATAGATATTTTCTACACCACTGACTTCCTGTCCTTCTACAGTAAATAGGATGACTTCAGCACCTCTTGCGATTGTTTCCTGAATATTAGAAATAGTCTTAGCTGCAACATGAGGCTGAGTGGCTACTGCAATTACTACAGTACCTGGTTCAATTAAGGCAATAGGACCATGCTTTAATTCACCAGCAATATAAGCATCAGCATGTACATAAGAAACTTCCTTAAGCTTTAAAGCACCTTCTAATACACTTGCATAATCTAAACTTCTACCAATAAAGTAGCAGTCATGTTTATCCTTCAATGTTTTTGCGTAGTTTTCGAAGATTGCTTCATCATCAATTAACTTAGATACATATTCTGGAAGGTTATTTAACTGTTCCATTAAATCAGTATCTACAGTATCTCCTCTTTTATCTGCAATATATAATGCGATTAAAGTAAGTAATACTAACTGAGTTGTATAAGCTTTAGTAGATGCAACTGCAATTTCAGGTCCTGCACAAGTATAAAGTGTATGCTGTGCCTCTCTAGAAATTGTAGAGCCTAAGACGTTAGTCACGGCAATAGTTGTACATCCTTTTTCATTAGCAAGTTTTAATGCAGCAAGAGTATCAGCTGTTTCACCAGACTGTGATACAAAGATACATAATGTCTTTTCATCAATGATTGGATCATTATAACGGAATTCACTTGCTACCTGAGTAAGAACTGGTAAACGTGTTGCACGCTCTAGGATAGATGCTCCACATAATCCTGCATGATAAGCAGTACCACATGCAACATAATAAACCTTATTAAACTTATTGAAATCAACATCTTTTAATTCATCTAATACGATTGAATGTTCAAAGATACGACCTCTTAAAGTTTCCTGAATGACATGAGGCTGTTCATTGATTTCCTTTAACATATATGTATCAAAACCATTCTTCTGAGCTGCTTCCATATCATAAGGAATAGTAGTCATTTCTTTAGTGATTTCTTTACCATCTTTATTATAGAAAGTAATGCTGTCTTTCTTTAATACAGCCATTTCTAAATCATCTAAGAAATAAACATCTTTAGTATAAGCAAGTAAAGCTGGAATATCACTAGCTGCAACACTTGCATCTTCAGTACGTCCAATAACGAGTGGACTTGCCTTTTTAGCAACAACAACTTCATCAGGATGCTCTGTAGAAACAATACATAAAGCATAGCTACCATCAATACAGTTTAATGTTTTCTTCACTGCTTCTAGAAGATCTCCTTCATAGAAATAGTCTAAACACATAACAACAACTTCTGAATCTGTTTCACTCTGGAATGAATAACCTTTTTCTAGCAAAATATCTTTTAATTCTCTATAGTTTTCAATGATACCATTGTGTACAATAGAGATAGTGTTACTTGGGTTTGTATGAGGGTGTGAGTTTAAGTTAGAAGGGACACCATGAGTTGCCCATCTTGTATGACCAATACCAACATGACCAGTCATATCATGATCCTTTAACTTTTCTTCAAGGTTCTTTAAACGACCTTTACATTTTACAGTTGTAAGTACATTATTTAATACTGTTACACCTGCAGAGTCATATCCTCTATATTCTAATTTTGCGAGTCCCTGCATTAAGAAAGGTAGGGCTTCACCATTGCCGCAATAAGCTGTAATACCACACATAATCTTGTCCTCCTTGTTTTGTGGAATAAAAACGTTAAAACAAAGGAGTACCTGATGAAATCTGTTCATTGATCACTCAATGTTTTTGTTCATCGCTTAGGCAGTACTATGCCTCTAGACCATCCGCCGAATCATTCGATTAATCTAGTCCTCGTCAACTTATATAAGTCCTGGCGCTATTTTTAACATCACTTTATCTTAACGGTGAATATTATATACGTGAATTGGGATAAATCAATTGGAAATATTGATATTTTAAAAATATGAAAACTATATATAACTTTATATATAAATTAGGGAGAAATATAAAAAAATTAAAAGTATATATATAAGTAGGAGGGGATTTTTATATGAAAGAAGATCTAGAAGGAAATATTGAAGAAATGAAGAAGTACTTGAAGAAGTTAGATGAGAGTGGCCTATATGATGCAGAGAAGTATTCACGTTCTTTATTACATCAAACAAGTCAGTTATCTTATTTCTATTGTTCATTAGTAAAGGATGGTTCACCATCAGATACTTATTATCATGTCCATAAGCGTCCAAAAGAACATCAGATGGCTTATTTTAATATTGGTAGGGGATTTCCTAAGGAACTTATGGATGGACATTGGTGTTATGTTGTAAAAGATTTAGGCTATAAGATGTTAATTATACCTTGTACATCCATAAAAAAAGAATCGTCACCGGTCAATCCACACTTTGAAAAGGACTTAACAGTCCTAGATGAGCATGGGATGATTACGCATTCTAGAATGCAATTAACTGATTTACGTACAGTAGATATTCAAAGACTTGATTGTCGTAAACCATTCTATAACGTCTGTGATGATCAAGAAGAAATTAGAAAATTCATAATAGAACACTTATTTTAAGTTCTATTTGTGCTATGATACTCGTGGTGATGAAATATGAATGAAATAATGAAAGGAATGAAGAAAAGTATTCCAATTGCACTTGGATACTTCCCAGTTGCCTTTTCTTTTGGAGTATTATGCGTCTCAAGTGGCTTGCCTCTAGGACTGGCCACTTTTATATCTCTTACAAACTTAACAAGTTCAGGACAGTTTGCAGGAGTACAATTGATTTTATCTGATAGTACTTATTTAGAAATTGCGATTACGTTATTGTTGATTAATTTTAGATATTTCTTGATGAGTCTCTCTTTATCGCAGAAGATTGATGAGAAGATGAACACAATTGAACGTATGATCATCTCTTTTGGAATTACAGATGAAACATTTGCGTTAGCCAGTCTGCAACCTGGTAAACTCACATTTAAGTTTATGCTAGGTTTTATTCTAACACCTATTATAGGATGGGTAGGAGGTACTCTTGCGGGAGAATTTATTATGGGTTTATTGCCTTTAGCCCTGCAAGGTGCTATGGGAATTGCTTTATATGGTATGTTCTTAGCTCTTATTGTACCTGCAATGAAAGATTCAATACCAGTAACTATAGTGGTATTAATTTCTATTGGAGTCCATACACTCTTTACCTATGTGCCATTATTTAATGTTATGAGTACTGGAATACGCTTGATTAGTGCAACACTCATTGCGACATGTATGGGTGCCTGGTTATTTCCAAGGGAGGATGAAGCATGACAAGATATCAGATACTAGCTGTCTTAGTGATGGCACTCTTTACTTATCTGCCTCGTTTTCTACCACTTACTTTCTTTAGAAAGAAGATTACATCTCAGTTTATCAATTCAGCTCTTTATTATTTGCCTTATGCAGTATTAGGAGCATTGACTTTCCCAGGTGTCTTTAACTCTACACCTAACTTAGTAGAATCTTGTGTAGGTATTATAGTTGCAGTGTTTTTTAGTTATAAGGAAAAAGGACTTGTATTTGTGGCTGTTGCAGCCATATTAGCATCCTATATTGTACAGTTTGTGATTTAAAAATTGGAAGTTGTAGGTGTGAATGATGAAAACTTTATATATGGTTGGTGGCACTATGGGAATTGGAAAAACAACTGTGTGCCAACAGCTCAAACAGGATTTGCCGAATAGCGTATTTCTTGACGGAGATTGGTGCTGGGATGCAAGTCCGTTCCAAGTAACCGATGAAACAAAAGCAATGGTGACAAATAATATTTGTTATTTACTCGATAATTTTCTGAAGTGTTCTGCGTACGAGAATATCATTTTTTGTTGGGTGATGCACGAGCAGAGTATCATCAATTCCATACTTGAGAAGCTGGATACACAGAACTGTGAGGTGAAATGCGTCTCGCTTGTAGCGGATGAAAAGACTCTGTGTGAAAGATTGGCAATGGATGTAGAAAGAGGTATCCGTTCTGAAGATATAATTGAGCGAAGCATAGCAAGAATACCGATGTATCAAGCACTCAATACCATTAAAATTGATACCAACGCCAAAACTGTGGCTATGATTGCCAATGAGATAAAGCTGTTGTGATACCGTCAAATTCCAATTTGTTGAAGGGACGTATAGAAACTATACGTTCTTTTTCGATACAAAAAAAGTGAGCATCGCCTTAAAGCGATGCTCACTTATCTTATAAGTTTAATAATTCTTTTGTATCTCTTGCAATCACTAATTCTTCATCAGTTGGTACTACGAATACCTTGATCTTAGATTCAGGTGCAGAAATTAATCTTTCACCATGACCTTCTACATTAGCCTTATCATCTAATACGATGCCTAATGCTTCTTTTATTAGATCAATAATTGCTTCTCTTGCGATAAAGCTGTTTTCACCAATACCAGCTGTAAATGAAATTGCATCAACATGTCCAAGTTCTACAAAATAAGAACCAATATAATCAGCAACACGTTTTCTAAACATGTTAAAAGCTAATTCGGCTCTTTGGTTACCAGCATCTTTTGCATCAATGATATCTCTCATATCACCAGACACTCCAGATACACCTAATAAACCAGATTCCTTATTTAACATCTTGAATACAGTCTTCATATCATATCCAAGATTTTCAATTAAGTGATCTACAACAGATGCATCAATATCACCAGAACGAGTTGCCATCATGACACCAGCAAGAGGTGTAAGACCCATTGAAGTATCAATAGATTTACCATCTTTTACAGCACAAAGTGAAGCACCTGCACCTAAATGACATACAATAATATTAGCATGTTCAGGGTTGCCTAATAATTCCTGAGTACGCTTTGATACATAGTAATGAGAAGTACCATGTGCACCATATTTTCTAATCTTGTTTTCTTCATAGAACTTATATGGAATTGGGTAAACTGCGTTTTCAGGCTTAATAGAGTGATGGAATGCTGTATCAAATACTACAACAGCACCTGCAGTAGGAATAGCTTCCTTAAATGCTTTGATACCAATAATATGTGCAGGGTTATGAAGTGGTGCAAGTGGTGATAATTCATCAATCTTAGCGATTACATCATCATCTACAACACAAGAACCATCGAAATAAGGACCACCCTGTACGACACGATGACCAATACCCTTGATTTCATCTAAATGTTCAACAATCTTCTTTTCAATTAATGTATCAAGTAATACTTGTACTGCTTCCTTGTGAGTAGGAACTGCAAAGACCTTCTTATCTTTAGTACCGTTGTACTTGATAGTGAAGATTGAATCTTCCATACCGATTCTTTCAATAATACCAGAAGTGATAACACTTTCAGTATCCATTTCAAATAACTGGAATTTCAATGAAGAACTTCCACAGTTAACTGCTAAAACTTTTGACATGCTTATATCCTCCTAAACACCCCTATTATAAACAGAAACCCCTAGCATTTCTACTATAAATTTAGATTACGTGACAAAAAGAATGTTCTGTAATATAATCATTACTGCCAGGGGCGCATTTATTGCTGAGATAGGTGAAAGCCTTGTCCCTTAGCATCTGATCTGGGTAATACCAGCGTAGAGAGGCCGTACTTTTTTAGTGACTTCTTTGCGTCATCTTAGTCATTGGAAAGGGGAGATTTATAAATGACTAAGAAGACATTATCCACTAGAGCAATTGCTTATGTTGCGTTATTTATCGCTATGCAGTTAGTTCTAGAAGCACTATTTAAGGTGATTCCAGGACAGCCAGAGGGTGGTTCTATAACTTTAAGTTTATTACCAATCGTACTTGCAAGTTATTTAATGGGTGCACAATATGGAGTTATTGTTGGTGTTGGTGCCACTGCTATGCAGTTTGTATTAGGTCTTGCTTTATATTATGGACCTTGGTCTGTTGTATTAGACTATCTTGTACCATTATCAGCACTTGGTATTGCAGGATTTATTCCTAATTTTAAATTAGGTAAGACTGAAGTATACACAGGTATTTTTGTAGGAATGATCCTTAAGTTCATTTCACATTTATTATCTGGTGCTGTATTATTTGCAAGCTATGCACCTAAGAACATGAATCCTTGGGTTTATTCATTCTTATACAATATTGGTTATAATGTAGGTACACTTATTTTAACTTATGTAGTGTTTGCACTTATTTATCCAAAACTTCAGAAAGCATTTAAGGCTATTTAACAGTGGGAAACCACTGTTTTTTTATTTTAAAAACAAAACAATAACTTAAAAAGGCTTTATTTAGGAAAAAACAGGTGAGGTTTATGTACATTTCACCTGTTTTTTGCTATGATATTCGATAGGTTGAAAGAGGTTTGATTATGAAGAATTCATTAGTGGGGCAGGATGTGCTCATCCATTGCTATAAACATGACGGTAAACCACATCGTACGTGGTCACGCTGTAAGATATTAGAAGAAACAGATCGCCATTTTATCGGTATAAATAATAATACATTAGTTACAGAATCAGATGGTCGTTCCTGGGTCACTAAAGAACCAGCTATCTGTTATTTTCCTAAGGATAGATGGTATAATGTCATTTGTATGATTAGAAGTGATGGTATCTATTATTATTGTAATATTGCCTCTCCTATATTATATGATGGAGAAGCACTTAAATATATTGATTATGATTTAGATTTAAAGGTATGGCCTGGCTATCGATATAAGGTATTAGATGAAGGTGAATATGCGGCTCATCGTATTAAATATCAATATTCAGATGAATTAGATGAGATATTCCATGAACAGCTCAATCGTTTGATTGTGATGACGATGAATGCATCTGGCCCTTTTCGTGCAGGATTTGCCCAGGAGTGGTATAATAAATATCAGCAGATGATGAAAAATAGAGGAACTAAAAATGATAAACTTAAAAAATGAAGCTGAAATGATTGCTTTTGGTAAACGTATTGGAGAAACAATCTTTCCCCATTCTATTATCACATTAACAGGTGATTTAGGGGCCGGTAAGACTACATTCACAAAAGGAATTGGACAGGGACTTGACATCAAGAAGATCATCAATTCTCCTACTTTTACTATTGTGAAGGTTTATTCTGGACGTATGACTCTCTATCATTTTGATGCATATCGCCTAGAAGGGGCAGATGATGATTTAGGATTTGAAGAGATGTTTGAAGATGATGGCTTATGTGTGATTGAATGGCCACAGTTTATTGAAGACATTATTCCAGAAGAAAGATTAGAAATAGAAATAATAAAGAATGAAGATGAAACACGTTCTTTAAAGCTTCATCCTATCGGTGAAAAGTATGAGAACTATGTGAGGGAGGTTACACATGATTAGTTTAGTGATGGATACATCAAATAGTTATTTAGCTGTAGGCTTATATCAGGATAATGTGTGTCTAGAAGCCTTCCAGGAAAAAGGTTCTAGAAGACAATCAGAAAAAGCAATTCCTACATTAAAGGAAGTGCTTGATCGTCATCATATTGCATTAAAGGATGTCAATGAAATGATTATCACATCAGGACCTGGCTCTTATACAGGTGTCAGAGTGGCTATGACTATCGCCAAGACACTTGCTGCAGTATCTAATGTAAAGATTAAATCTGTTAGCTCTTTAGCCGCTTATGCAGGTATGAATCAGGCATTAAGTGTTATTGATGCAAGAGGACATAAGGTCTTTGTTGGTGTTTATGAAAATGGTCTTCCTTTAATGAAAGAACAAGTGATGACTTTAGAAGACTTTGCACAATTACGTGCTGAATATGAAGACTTTGAACTTGTAGGTGAAGTAGGCTGTCTTGGATTAAATGAAAAAGAATGTGATCTTTGTGCTAATATTTATGCATTAGGTCAGATGGCTGATCCAATCAAGAATGTTGATCTATTAGTACCAACTTATATTAAAGATGTTGAGGCTAAGAAAGCATGTTATTAAGAGAAATGCAGGAAGAAGATCTTGATGAAATTGAAAGACTAGAAGGGGTATTATTTACCCCTGCCTGGTCTAAAGAAGATTTTCTTCATGAATTAAAGACAAATGATTATGCTCATTATTATGTTCTTGTAGATGACAAAATTGCTGGTTATGCAGGATTCTGGTATGCTTATGAAAACTGTGAACTGACTACAATTGGTATTGATCCAAATTATCAGGGAAAAGGCCTTTCTAAGTTATTGATGGATTATGGATTAAAAGAAGGACATAATAAAGGATGTATGAATTATAGTTTAGAAGTACGTGTATCAAATGAACGTGCGATTCGTTTATATAAGAAGTATGGCTATGAGATATGTGCTATACGTAAAGATTATTATGCAGACCATGAGGATGCCTATCTCATGGTAAGAAAGGAGGAAAAATAATGGCTGTTATTCTTGCTATTGAATCAAGCTGTGATGAAATGAGTGTTGCAATTCTTAAGGATGGAAAAGAGTTATTAAGTCATGTTGTTGCATCACAGATTGATATCCATAAACAATATGGTGGTGTTGTTCCAGAAATTGCCAGTCGTAAACATGTTGAATGTGTCAGCACTGTTTTAAAGGAAGCACTTAGTCAGGCAGATATTTCTATTGAGGAGATTGATGCAATTGCAGTCACTAAAGGACCAGGACTTGTAGGTTCTTTGCATGTTGGAATGCAGGAAGCCAAGACATTGGCTATTTACTTAAATAAGCCTTTGATTGGTGTACATCATATTGCGGGGCATATTTATGCCAATGAACTAGTAAATGATATTGAATATCCTGCAATGGCATTAGTTGTTTCAGGAGGACATACAGAACTTGTTTATATGAAAAAAGAATTTTCTTTTGAGGTCATTGGTACAACATTTGATGATGCGATTGGAGAAGCCTATGATAAGGTAGGACGTGTTTTACATCTTCCATATCCTGGAGGACCTGTATTAGATAAAATGGCACATGAGGGAACTCATAGCTATACACTTCCTAAACCACTTGATGATGGAAGCTATAACTTCAGCTTCAGTGGCTTAAAGAGCGCTGTCATCAACTTAAAGCATAATGCAGACCAAAGAGGAGAGGAAATCAATGGCAATGACTTAGCCTGCTCATTCCAGGATGTGGCTATGGATACGATTGCTTCTAAAGCTTTAGCAGCTGCTCATGATCTTGGTGTAAAGCAGATTATTGTAGCAGGTGGTGTAAGTGCCAATAAAGGTCTCAGAGAAAAAATGAGTACAAGTGATATTCCTGTTATTTTTCCACCATTGAAGTATTGTACAGATAATGCAGCAATGATTGCATCTGCTGCAAGTATCATGTATAAATATAATATGTTTGCCCCTTTGGACTTATCTGTTAAGCCGGATTATGACTTGGAGGCGGAAAGTGTAGGAGATAACTATGAGTAATGAAAAGAAACAGAAAATTTCACGTGCGACGATGACACGTTTTCCTGTTTATTTGAAGGCTTTAAGAGTTATGGGACATGAAGGTAAAGAAAACTTCTTATCGAGTGAACTTGCAGAAGTTACTCATATCCAGGATACGACTATTCGTCGTGATTTTGGCTTTTTACCTCAGAAGAATACACTTGGTAAAAGAGGCTATGGTTATGATACAAAAGAGATGATTGAAACGCTCAGTGATTTCTTAGGTTTAGGACTTGATGAACCTATTATTCTCATTGGTGTAGGTAACTTAGGTTCAGCTATTTTGAAATATAACCGCTGGAAATATACAGTGGGACAGATTGTCTGTGCTTATGATAAAGATGCTAATATTGAAGGTGAACGTTTTGGTGTCAAGATTCATAAGAGTGATGATTTGGAAAAAACATTCCCTAAGGACTGTAAGATTGCGATTCTTGCGATTTCTGATAATGTTCAGGAAATGGTGGATCGCTTAGTTGCATTAGGGATTAAAGGCATTGTAGACTTCACCCACTCTCATTTTATTGTGCCTCAGGGAGTAGAAGTACAGAATGTGGATGTTGTTGTCGCAATACAAGAATTAGAATTAAAAATGAAATCAAATACAAAGGAGTAAGAAGGATGTTTGAATTTATGACAGTAAGAGAACTTTATGAAATCTGTCGTGCAGATAACGCTGTAGAAACAGATAACGTAGAGTATGTAGAATTAGAAGGATGGGTAAGAACAAATAGAGATAGTGGTAAACTAGGATTCATCGCATTAAATGATGGTTCTTATTTTAGAAACTGCCAGGTTGTTTACTTAAAAGAAAAATTAAAGAACTTTGATGAAGTTTCACATATCTCAACTGGTTCAGCTATTCATGTATTAGGTAAATTAAAATTAACACCTGATGCAAAACAGCCATTTGAAGTAGAAGCCACTGAAATTATTCTTGAAGGTGACTGTGATAGTGATTATCCATTACAGAAGAAGAGACATTCTTTTGAATTTATGAGAGAAATCCCTCATTTAAGACCAAGAGCAAACTCATTCTATGCTATCTTCAGATTAAGATCTGTATTATCTATGGCTATTCATGAGTTCTTCCAGGATCAGGGATTCGTATATGTACATACACCAATCATTACATCTAATGATGGTGAAGGTGCTGGAGAAATGTTTAGAGTCACAACTATTGATGATACTGATTTCTCTAAGGATTTCTTTGAAAAAGAAGCTTACTTAACAGTAACAGGACAGTTACATGTAGAAGCATTCGCTATGGCATTTAGAGATGTATATACTTTTGGTCCTGCATTCAGAGCTGAAAACTCAAATACATCAAGACATGCCAGTGAATTCTGGATGGTAGAACCAGAAATCGCATTTGCGGATCTTGAAGATGATATGTGTTTAATTGAAGAAATGGTTAAATATTGTATTCAGTACTGCTTAGATAATGCTCCAGAAGAAATGAAATTCTTTGAACAGATGGTTGACCATGATTGTATCAACCGTATCACAAAGGTTAGAGATTCTCACTTTGCACGTATGACTTATACAGAAGCTATTGATCATCTATTAAAAGCTGATGTGAAGTTTGACAACAAGGTTGAATGGGGTATTGATTTAAATGCTGAACATGAACGTTATATCTGTGAAGAAGTTGTAGGTGGTCCTGTATTCTTAACAGATTATCCAAAAGAAATCAAAGCGTTCTATATGCGTTTAAATGATGACAACAAGACAGTTGCAGCATGTGACTTATTAGTACCAGGCATCGGTGAATTAGTTGGTGGTTCACAGAGAGAAGAACGTTATGATGTTCTTGAAAAGCTTATGGATGAAAAGGGCATGAACAAAGAAACACTACAGTGGTATATGGATTTACGCCGCTTTGGTGGATGTAAGCATGCTGGATTCGGTTTAGGTTTTGACCGTTTCTTAATGTATTTAACTGGTATGGCTAACATCAGAGATGTAGAACCATTCCCACGTACACCACGTAACTTAAAATTCTAAAAGACCACATATGTGGTCTTTTTTCTTAAAGGAAGTACTATTATGGATGAATTTAGTGGCATTAATGCTTTTTTTAATATGATTTATCATCATGACCGTGCTTTTTCTCGTGCTTTATTGGATTACCAATCTTTTAATGATTATCGACAGTGGTTAAGAAATCATCACATAGAATTTAAAGAACTTGATATGATTGATGAGTATTCATTCAGTATGATTCGTCCTGGTATGACAATCAAGGACGTATCCATGCTGACACATACTAATTTACAAGAAGGCTTACAACGTATCCGTTCTTTCCTTAAAGATAAGATTTTCTTATTTCTTATTCCTGGTATTAATAAAGAAATTAAAGACTATTCTTTTACAGGAGTGGACTATATCTTTACAATAAGCAAACCTTTTAAGCAGGAAGATTTGTCTTTCTTAGATCCATTTCCTGGACTACTCGAAGCTTTATTTTATGCAGATGAATGGCCTGGAGGACTCATATTTAATTCTAAACATGCAGCCTTTTACCCATTACATAGTATTTCCCAGGCAAAGGCATTACAAAAGAGAATCGATGAGAAGACAATGTTTAATAAAGAAGGTCATTCTTCATTTATTTATCAGTTATCTGATTTACATCTAGGCCCTAAAAAAAAGCTGAAAGCAGTCTCTAATTTACTAGATTCATTAGATGAATGTGATCAATATACACATAGTTCTCATCAAAAGCAGGTCTTTATTACAGGAGATCTTATGAACTCTCCTAATACAAAGAATATGTATCAGGCCAATAGCTTTATGACAATGATTAGGAAGAGATATAAGGCAGATATCAGCTTTGTGTTAGGTAACCATGATATGATAGTAAAAGGCCTGAGTATTGGTGGAAGACAACGTACAAAAGTCATAGCCTATTTACTAGGTGAAAAGATCAAGGTTATAGAAAAAGATAAGATTGTACTTGTAAAGATAGATTCTAATGCTGGTGGTAACTTAGCTAGAGGAATGATCACAAGAAGACAATTAGACCAAATAGACTCAGAACTTGCAGGTATAGAAAATCTAGAAGATTATACGATTGTGGTCTTACTACACCATCATGTATTTAAAGTCTCTAAGTCAGACTTCTTAAAAATACAATGGCGTGAAAAATCTATATTTGGAACTATATTGGATAAATCTAAAGCACTTGTAGATGCTAATATGTTTGCCACATGGCTTCAACAGCGTCATATCAAATATGTGCTTCATGGTCATAAGCATGTGCCTTATTTCATGAATAAAAAAGGTACATACTATATCTCAGCAGGAAGTGCAACAGGCGGTTTAAAAGAAAGTGAAAGTCATTACTATTCTTATAATGTATTGCGTTATGATTATATGGATAAGAAGATGAAAACATGTCTGATCTTCTATGATGATAAAAAGAAATCAGAAAGGCAACGTGTTGAAGTATATTTAATGGAGGAAGATGAATGAAATTAGTTGATAAAATGAAAGATGAACGCTTAGGGATTGCGATTTTATATAATTTCTCTAAGGGATATGAAAAACCTGTTCCTATGGAACTTTATGATATTGTATTACCTTTTATCTATCATGATGCATTTAGAAAAGAAATTTTAAAGCATGAGACATTAAAAGATGTTATTGAAGCATCAATTGAAGCAGATCCACATTTTAAAGAAGTGATATTAGAAGCCGTTAATGATGATGAAGGCATTACTTCTAAAGCATTAGGTATGGCTATGATGGGTGGAATGCTCACATATGAGATGATTGATGGAAAAGTTTGTGGGAAATTACATGAAGCTGAAGTTTTAGACTTTAATGAATGTATTATTTTTGGTAAGATGATGCAGGACCATACAAAAGAAGAAATTCTTGATTTATTACATCAGGAACTTCGTATTGTCTTCTTGCAGGTAGAAACACTTGGAAAAGATGTGGATACACATATCTTTGATGATCTTGGAAGAGTGACTTATCATGAAAATGTAGACCAGTTAGATGTCATTTCTCTTTGTAAGGATGCAGATATTGTTATTACAAATAAGAATCTGTTTAGAAAAGTAGAAATTGACCGCTGTCCATATCTTAAGATGATTGCTGTTACAGCCACTGGTACAAACAACATAGATTTAGATTATGCAAAAGAAAAAGGAATCCGAGTAGCTAACGTAAAAGGATATTCTACTGAAGCTGTTGCCCAGCTTACTCTTGCATTATGTCTAGAACTTATTGAACATACATCACGCTATGATAGTTATGTAAAATCACAGCAATATGAAAAAGATAAGGTCTTCTCATTCTTTGGTTACTCGTTTCATGAATTATCTACTATGACTTGGGGAATTGTTGGTCTAGGCGCAATCGGTCAGCGCGTTGCACGTATTGCGGAAGCATTAGGATGTCAGGTGCAGTATTATTCTACAACTGGACATCATCAGGATGAACACTTCAAGCAGGTGGATTTTGATACATTACTTAAAACAAGTGACATTATTTCTATTCATTCACCTCTTACAAAAGAGACAGAACATTTATTTAATGCAGAAGCTTTCAAGAAGATGAAAGATACAGCTTATCTCATTAATGTAGGACGTGGTCCTATTGTCGATGAAGAAGCATTAAGTGATGCATTAAATAATAACCTTATTGCTGGAGCAGGTTTAGATGTATTTGAAAAAGAACCACTTCCTTCAACAAGCCCTTTATATAGTGTTGATCCTCAAAAGGTCGTTTTCACACCACATGTTGCATGGGGTTCAGTAGAAGCAAGGCATCGTTTGATTCTTGAAGTACGTGAAAACATTATCGCTTTTATTAAAGGTGAGGACCGTAATAACTGTTAAAAAAGAAAAGGAGGAGCCTATAAGAAGGCAAGTGTACGGTCAGAGATGATCGGAATTAACGTCTGTGGACTAGCGATAGGTTGAAACAGAAACATTTGTTTATTGTAGCATTTAAAAAATGATTCAAATTATTATTGTATGTATTTTAGTATTACTTGGTATTTACTGTTTTAAGGTTTATCCATTAGAAAGAAGAAATACCAAAAAGCTCGCATTTAGTGCTTTGATTATTATCATCACATTGATTCTAAAGAGACTTACTATTATGGTACCGTTATTTGGTGCTGAAAGCTTAAAGATTGGTTTTGAATATATTCCTGTTATGTTAGCAGGTGTGATTCTTTCACCTAGCTACGCTTATCTCATTGGTTTAATTACTGATTTACTTGGTTTAGTAATATCTCCAACAGGATTCCCATTCTTTGGATTTACACTCAATCAGGTACTGATTGGTTTAATCCCATCATTGATTGCTGTAAAAGTAAAGAATGTAGATGGAAAACGATTCAGTAAGATTGTATGTCTCATGATTGCATTATTTGGTGGAGCAGGATCGCTTTTTGTTGCTTTACAAAAAACAATCTCTATCGGTAAAGTCATTTATACATTAACATTTTTACAAAAAGGTGTTATGATTGGGCTCTGCCTTATTGCCTCTATAGGTTTTATTTTGTTCATGTTGAAACGCACAAAGAATATGAAAGACAATGATGTGTCATTATTTGGTACTTGGCTATTAAGTGTTATTTTAGTAGAACTTGCAATTACATTCTGTTTAACACCTTTCTGGCTACAGATCATGTATGGCATTCCATTTGTGGTATCTGTAAGTATTCGTGTGATTAAGGCATGCTTTATTATTCCATTAGAAATCATTATTGGATTCCCATTATTGAAACAGATGGATAAATTATATAAATAGGAGTAAAGATATGGAATACCAGGTCACTGTAGACCAGTTTACTGGGCCGCTTGATCTTTTGCTTCATCTAATAAAAGAACATGATATGGATCTTCTTGATCTTGATGTAGCGGCTGTATGTGACCAGTATCTCGCTTATATTCAAACAATGGATCCTTCACTCTTAGAAGCTGTCTCTGAATATTTAGTTATGGCAGCCTGGCTTATTGAAATGAAAAGTAAACTATTACTTCCTAAGCCAGAAATAGATGAAGAAGATGATTACGAAGCAGAAAGAAAAAGAATGATTGAAAGACTGATTGAAAAGAACCGTATTAACGGTATCTTAGAAGCATTTGAAGCTTCTTATGACAAACGTCAGACAATGCATTCTAAAATACCTTCAGCACTTGAAGAATATCTTCCTAGTGGTGAGGAAACTATTCCTGAGGGAATGGAAGTATATGATCTCATCAAGGCAATGCAGAGAGTGATGCAAAGACGTGCATTACTCCAGCCCCTTGAATCAAAGATTGCACGTGTAGAAATATCTATTGATGAAAGAACAGAACAAATCAGAAGCTATTTCTTACGTCATAAAGATAAAACTGTTGATTTTGAAGACTTGTTTGATGAAGGAGATCGCTATTTTGCGATAGTAACATTCCTTTCTATTCTTGTCTTAGTGAAAAACAGTGAATTATTGATTACTCAGAGTGGTAATTTTGAAAAGATTTATTTGAAAGGAACAAGCTATGGACAAGAATGAGTATTTATCAGTCATAGAAGGTATGCTTTATATCTATGGTGATGAAGGTGTTACAATTAAAGATGTTGCGGAAGCATTAGAAATCACTAAGAAAGAAGCATATGAATTGATGGATGAATTACTCTCTCTCTATGCTTCTAAAATAGTTAAGGGTGTAGATATATGTGATTTTGGTGGTACTTATAAGATGGTCACATTGCCTCAGCATGATGTCTATTATAAGAAGATGATGACTACAAGTGGTAGAAAACTATCTAAATCAGCCTTAGAAACATTAGCTATTGTGGCTTATTATCAGCCTGTTACTAGAATTCGTATTGAAGAAATACGTGGTGTAGGCTGTGAATCAATGATTCGTAAGCTTTTAGCACAAGCCCTTATTAAAGAAGTAGGACGTGATGATTCACCAGGTAAACCAGTCTTATATGGTGTTACTGATGAATTCATGGATGCTTTTAACTTAAAAAGCTTAGATGAATTACCAGAACTTAAAGAAATTGAATCTGAATTTGATGAAGAAGATATCTTCAATACAAAATATCAGGAAAAGGTAGAAGAAAAGCCAGAAACGAATTAGTTTCTGACTTTTTTTATGATTTACATTCTTTTAATAGTTTTAAACGACGTTTATAATATTCAATCTTTTCTTTAACCTGTTTCTTTACAGCTACAGAAGTTGATTCTGCAAGAGAAATGGTACCAAGCATGATCAAGAGTGTCACGATTGGCATTCCAAATAAGAATAACTTAGAATGACTAATAAAGAAAAGGATACCTAATACGACAATACTTATTAATGCATATCTTAATGTACGCATACCTAAGCAATAGCTATATATTTCTGCTCTCACATTATTGTAGGAATTCTCTAAGAAAGTAATGACCTCCTCACAGCTTTCTACATCAAGTGAAGCATCATCAATATTTGTTTCTATTTCAATGTGAAATGCCATAGTTCTACCTCCAATTCTCTACCATTATAACATTGAATTATAAAAAGAAAAGACATATACTTAAGAATGATTTTGTGTTATAGTGGTAGACACACAGAAATGAGGAAAATACAGTGCATATATGGGGACATTTTAAAACAATCACAAAACATAAGATATTAGTAGGAAAGCTATGCTTTAAAGTACATTTATATAAGCAGGGCTTATTACATGACTTATCTAAATATACTCCTACTGAATTTATTACAGGAATCAAGTATTATAAGGGTACTTATTCTCCTAATAGTGCTGAAAGAAATGAAAAGGGCTACTCAACAGCCTGGCTTCATCATAAAGGCCGTAATAAACATCATTGGGAATATTGGGTGGATTTTACAAGAAAAGGGCAGGTACCTGCCAAAATGCCTTATAATTATGTACTAGAGATGTTCTGTGATAGAGTTGCAGCAAGTAAGATATATGAAGGAAAGAATTATACAGATGCCTTTCCTCTACAATACTATGAATCAGGACAATATTCATATATATTACATCCTGAAACACGTGCCTTACTTCGTTTCATGCTTGTCTATTTAAAAGATCATGGACTTGATGATACAATCAAGATGATTAATAGACATCATGATTATGATGAATATTTTGTTGAATTTAAGGACGATTTCATGTAGATTAATTAATGGAAAAGAAAGGGTGAAAGCAATGGAAGAAAGATTACAAAAAGTCATTGCACAGAGTGGTTATACTTCACGTCGTAAAGCAGAAGAACTTATTCAGCAGGGTAAAGTCACTGTGAATGGTGAAGTGGTAACAGTGCTTGGTACTAAGGTCACTAAGAAAGATACAATCTGTGTCAATGGAAAAATTATTAATAAAGAAGATAAAGTTTATTATTTATTTTATAAACCAGAAAAATGCGTGTGTACTATGAGTGATGAACATGATCGTACATGTGTAGCTGATTATTTTGCAGATAGTAATGAGAGAGTTTATCCAGTAGGAAGACTTGACTATGATACAACAGGTGCTTTATTTATGACAAATGATGGTGAATTTGCGAACCTTATTATGCATCCATCTAGTCACTTAGAAAAAGTCTATGAAGTATCTGTTAAGGGATTACTTACCAAGGCTGAAAAGAACCAGCTAGAAAAAGGTATCTATCTAGAAGGTGTTAAAACATTACCTTGTGAAATTGCGATTACTGGAAATGATGAAGAACATGGTACAACTATGTTGATGATCCGTTTGGTAGAAGGTAAGAACAGACAGATCAAGAAGATGTTTGAAGAAGTAGGACATCCTGTGAAGCGTTTAAGAAGAATTATGATTGGTCCAATCGACTTAAAGGGATTAACTCCTGGTACTTATCGTCGTTTAAAGCCTAAAGAAGTCAATGTACTACGTACTACGGCTTTAAAAAAGAAGAACGCAAACAAAAAATAAAAGAGGATGCATCGCATCCTCTTGCTTTATTATTCAGCTTCAATTACGCCAACTGGGCAGCCATCGATAGCATCCTGAACAGCTGGATCTTCAGTTTCTTCAACGATTACTTTTGCTAATCCTTCGTCATCTAATTCGAAAACGTCTGGACAGATTCCTGTGCAAGCACCGCAACCTAAGCAGCCTTCATTAACTTTAACTTTCATTTACATATCCTCCTTATTTCATATACATCTATTATAACGGATTGTGAGGTTTTTTGAAAGTTATTTTCTTAATTTTATAGGTATGCTATAATAGATACGATTAGGTGGTGAAATTATATGTCAGAACAGACAAGAATGTCTAAGTATAAAGATTTACGTAACAATATTGATGATACGAGTTATGTACCTCGCGAAGAGGATGATAGTGATGATGATTTCTTATCATTTATTCCAAAATCAAATCATCATGAAAGTCTAGAACCAAAGACATACGAGACACTCAAATATGAAAGCAATCCATTTGAATCATTACATGAAGAATGTGATAGTGTGGCTAGAACACGTACTGATACACGTCTTGATATTTTGAATGCAATGAAAGAGGATGCTTCTTCACAGGATACTATCTGTGATTATCATACGTCTGAGTTAAGAAGAGGACATGCAGTAAAGGGCGGTAGTTTGATGGATAAGCTTGCTGCAATGTCACCTGAAGAAGATGTTGAAGCTTTTAGAAAGTATAGTGAAGAAATACCACATCGTGAACCAGTAAAAACTGAACCAGTAGTAAGAACTACAACGCACGCTGAGCATGAGAGAAGACATGCACAAAAAAGAGCACCATTACCAGAAAAACAAGAAGATTCTAAACTTACAAAGATCTTAAATGGTGTTGTAGGATTACTTGTTGTTGCGGTGATTGTATTTATTATTATGACTTTTCTGAATATTTAGGGGGATTTTAGAATGAAGAAAATTGCTATTGCGATTGATGGACCTGCAGCTGCAGGTAAGTCTACGATTGCTAAAAGAGTTGCAAATAATCTAGGTTATACTTATATTGATACAGGCGCAATGTATCGTTGTGTGGCATATTATGCACTTGTTAAAGGCGTTGATTTTCATGATGAAAATGCTGTCTGTCGTTTATTGCCAGAAATCAAGATTAAATTGATGCCTGATAACACTGTCTATTTAAATGATCGTGATGTAACTGCAGATATTCGTGTCAATGAAATTAGTGCAGGTGCATCTATTGTTTCTGCTTATTCTAAGGTAAGAACATATTTAGTAGCACAACAAAGAGAAATGGCCAAAGAAGGTGGCGTTATTCTTGATGGTAGAGATATTGGAACTGTCGTATTACCAAATGCAGAATTAAAAATTTACCAGGTAGCATCTATTGAATGTCGTGCTTTACGTCGTCATAATGAAAACTTAAGTCGTGGATTGAATTCTGATCTTGATGAAATCAAGAAGGAAGTGGCTGCACGTGATGAAGCAGATATGACACGTGAGATTTCTCCATTGAAGAAAGCAGATGATGCGATTGAAATTGATACTTCAGATATGACTATTGATGAAGTTGTTGCTCATATTATGAATTTAGTTGAAGAAAAGACTCAATAAGGAGGCGAAATATGAAAAAAGGTATTGTTGCGATTGTAGGTCGTGCAAATGTAGGGAAGTCTACATTATTTAACCGTATTATTGGTGAACGTGTTTCTATTGTAGAAGACGTACCAGGTGTTACAAGAGACCGTATTTATGCGAAAGCAAGCTGGCTTACAAAAGAATTTAGAATTATTGATACCGGTGGTATTGAATTAAAGAATGCTGATTTTAGAGAACAGATCAAGACTCAGGCTGAGATTGCGATTGAAGAAGCTGATGTTATTATCTTTGTAGTTAATGGACGTGAAGGTTTAACAAGTGAAGATAACTTTGTTGCAAGAATGCTTCAGAAGTCGGGTAAACCTGTACTTTTAGCTGTGAATAAGATTGATGATGTCGCGTTTAGAGACAATATTTATGATTTCTATAGCTTAGGTATTGGTGAACCAATTCCTGTATCTAGTGCTCATGGTATTGGTGTAGGGGATCTTCTTGATGAAGTCATTAGAGTACTTCCAGATGAAGAAGATGAATTTGAAGAAGATGAAATTAAGGTATCTATTATTGGTAGACCAAATGTTGGTAAATCTTCTTTGACTAATGCAATCCTAGGTGAAGATCGTGTTATTGTTTCTAATATTGAAGGAACAACAAGAGATGCCATTGATACAGCATTTGAAAAAGATGGTTACAAATATAGAATCATCGATACAGCAGGCATGCGTAAAAAAGGTAAAGTTTATGAGAATATTGAAAAATATTCAGTACTACGTGCTTTAAAGGCTGTAGAACAGAGTGATGTCATTCTTTGTGTTGTCGATGGTGAAAGAGGTATTATTGAACAGGATAAGCATGTAGCTGGTTATGCACATGAATTAGGTAAATCTGTTGTTTTAGTTGTTAATAAGTGGGATGCTGTCACTAAAGATGAAAAGACAATGGCTAAGATGGAAAAGACTTTAAGAGAACAGTTCAAGTATCTTGACTATGCACGTATTGCCTTTGTTAGTGCTTTAAAGAAACAGCGTATTAATACATTATTTGATTTAATTGTAGAAGCTTATATGAATGCTCATAAACGTGTGACTACAAGTGTATTAAATGATGTTATTGTAGATGCTCAGGCAATGAACCCTACAACTACATTTGAAGGTGGAAGACTTAAGATTTATTATGCCAACCAGGTTGCAGTACAGCCACCAACATTTGTATTATTTGTAAATGATCCTAAGTTCATGCATTTCTCATATAAGCGTTATCTAGAAAACTGCTTAAGAGATCGTTTTGGATTTGAAGGAACTCCAATCAATATTATTTGTAGAAAAAGAGACTAAACTGACCATAAAAGGTCAGTTTTTTTGCGCTTGTTTATCTCTGATAAGCTTCTATAAAGTAATAAACATATCCTAACCTCATTGATAAATATTATAAATAATCTTTAAAATATTAACTAAAAATTAATGGGTTAATTGTGGTTTAAGGGGTGATTATTTAATGATTAAGTTAAAAAAGAAAAGTATTATAGCCATTATGTGTATCATTGCTGTGGTTCTTTTAGGTGGTATAGGTATCTATACTCTTATAAGAGTTCCTAAGTTTGTCTTAAAGGATAATAAAATGCTTAAATTAGAATATGGTAAGAAGTTTCCTTATGATGCAATGGAATTATTAGATACTAAAGACATGGATATAAAAGATCAAAAGAAATTAGTAAAGGAATTAAAGGTTAAATCTAATTTTAAATATGAAGAAGGCAAGAATTATTTTGCGATTGGTGATTATAAGATTACAATGACCTTTAATAAGAAAAACTTATTAAAAAGGTAAAGGTTGTTGATACAACTGCACCAGAAGTCAATACTGATTATGCAAGTATTGATATTGTGAAAGGAACAGATTTAAGTAAATTTGATTTTAATGCGCTTGGTTTATTTAATGCTTCAGATTTATCACCTGTAGAACTAAGTTATGATTTTAGTGCGATTGATGCAAATAAAGAAGGGACTTATACATTAAAGGTGAATGTGCAGGATAGTTCAGGTAATACAACTACAAAAGAATTACCGGTAAATATCACTCCTGTAGCTAATTCAAATCAAGAACTTGTGACTGAGACAATCACTAATGAAGAAGGTAAAAAAATCATTCGTAATACCTTAAAAGACAAAGAAGTGCCTCAAGAGAAGGCAAAAGCAGAGACAAAAACTGAAACACATTCTAATAATGCGTCTCAAGCTAAAAAACAGGTTTCTTCTTCAAATAACCCTTCTGTATCATCTCAATCACCATCTGTAAGTCAAAGTTTTGTCGCTAATATATCTATATCAAAACATACAACTCAAGCTATTACAGTAGTGGGAAATGGTGGCAGTTCTGCAACTTTGACAGTACATACGAAACACAATGGTGTTTGGACAGAAACACTTAGCTGCAGTGCGAGAGCAGGTAGCAGAGGAATTACAGGAAGTAAACGTGAAGGCGATAAAAAGACACCAGGAGGTGTTTATAGCTTTGGACATGCCTTTGGTATAGCAGGTAATCCCGGTATTTCTAGAAGCTATATTCAAGTCAACAACAACCATTATTGGGTGGATGACAGCAATAGCTCTTACTACAATAAATTAGTCGATGCAAGCCAGACAGCTATCCAATGGAGCAGTGCTGAACACTTAGTAGACTATCAAGAAGCTTATAGATATGCTATTGCGATTAACTATAATACATCTTGTACTCCGGGAGCTGGTAGTGGTATTTTCTTACATTGTTCTACTGGCAGGGCAACAAATTGCTGTATCAGTGTCTCTCAAGGGGATATGATTCGTATATTAAAAATGCTTCAAGTAGATGCATTGATTGGTATATATCAGAACAAAAACAGCTTATATTAGATAATATGAAATGACCTCCTAGTTGTCAAAACGTGGATTTAAACTCATAATA
>OHAY01000411.1_pt1 | contig 45220 bp, 39 predicted proteins | sample 1577191 | NCBI WGS metagenome assembly OHAY01 (sample SAMEA3541504, study PRJEB24748) | human gut metagenome | biome: human gut; feature: human-associated habitat; material: faeces | place: China | collected 2012 | reverse complement strand
GGATGCGTCGGAAGCCAGAAACAGCACGGCGCCCATAAAGTCTTCCACTTCCGCGATGCGGCCGAGAAGATGCTGCTTGCGGACCGCCTCCATGACAGGACCTGCTGCAAAGTCCACCAATGTGGTATTGATCCATGTGGGTGCAATGCAGTTGACATTGATGTTATAATGCGCCCATGCGGTGGCGAAGGATTTGGTCAGCTGATGGACGGCTGCTTTGCTTGCTTCATAGGGCATGGAACGGTAGGAATGGCACTCAAGACCGCCGATAGAACCGATCTCGATAATGTGGCCGCCGCCGTTGGAGATCATAGTCTTGCCGACCACCTGCGTAACAAGGATGATACCAGTCACATTCACATCCATCATCCGGCGGATGCCCTCTTCCTTGAAGTCTTCCGTGTCCTCATTCCAGCACAGCGCGCCGGTGGCGATGAGCACGTCGATCCTGCCGTGCCTGCGAATAATATCATCCACTACGGTCTGGATATCTTCCTTGCTGGTCTGATTCATGGTGTAGGCATCACAGTTGGTCAGGCCATCAGCAGCAAATTCTTCCTTCAGCCGCTGCGCTTTTCCCTCGGAGACACAGGTCGCGACCACATAGGCGCCATTTTCCAGAAAGCCTCTGGCCATATAGCCACCCAAGGCACCTGCACCACAGATTAGAACGACCTTATCCTTTACGCTGAACAACTCTTCAACTCTCCGACTGCGGGCAATTTTTTTTACAAACATTACAAACGGTCTCCTTTACTTTAAGAATATTGATCATTTATTTCATTTCCTTTGCTACATTATTAACAAAATTTCCAACTTCTGTCAATTACAAGTTTCACATAGATGAACGCAAAAAGGCTGATATTTTCACGATTGTGATTTTTTTTGCAAAAAGCTCGGTTCTTACATAAAATAATACATTTCTTCAGAGTGAAATTTTCATAAATGTGAAAGTGGATACCGATAATATAATTGTATCCGATGGGTGAAGGCATACTTCGTATTTTTAAAACTATGAATCATATGGAAATGACTGATGCCGTCAAGAATTGGATTTGTTGACAAAAGCAAAAAATCTACCGAAACCCGCAGAGGTCCCGCTGGAATAAGTAGATTTTAAGATTGCAAAGTTTTCCCTTTAGATTCCATCAGGCGATAACATCAGGAGACATGAATTGACACTTATCTTCTTGCAAAGCGCATGCCTCAGTGTAAGAAAATAAGGGGTACCACACCCCGTTTTACCCATCAGCGAGTTCGAATCTCGCCACTCGGACCAAAATCCCTCTGAAATCGTTGATTTCAGAGGGATTTTCTTATTCTTTGTTTATTGCGGCGCAAAATTTGAGGGCAAATAGTATAGTTTCGATATATTCTTGCCATTTTCGACTTATAGAGCTATAATTAATGTGCACAGCTAATTGAATAAAATTCTCCGGGGAGGTAAACATATGAGAAATGAGATTCCTGATTCTTGGACTTATACATCCGATTTGGAGAATTTGTTATTCTTTTTTCAAAACTCCGAAGAATTACTATCATACAGTTCCCCTGATAGTTTTAGGCTTCCGGTTTGCAATAGCATGACACTTTGTTACGAACTGCGTAGAATTTACGGATTCTTGTATAGGAATAAACAAATTGAGAGGTATTATTCTAAATATATCCCTTGCATTATTGATGAATTAATCAAAACTATACAAGATGATCAGATTTTAAAAAAAGCACTGGGTCTGAGATTGGAAAATACTGTTTCTGGATTAACTGTAGCCAAAGAAAGGCCGCAAGAGCTTCTAAAATGGGTAGATATAATTAGCCACTCATGCACATTGGAGCAACATTTGGAATCCTGTAAATCCGGGATCATTAATAATGTAAAAGCGGGCAATAACAAAAATCAGCTTATCTGGCTTATCCAAAACTATTATATTGATTTAGTTACTCTTGGATATTCTCAGGAGTATTTGTATCAATCCGTTATTAGATTTTTTGATAATCGGGGCATTTCAATCACATCCGCCGCTTGCATATCTTCATTTTTAGATAAGTTTGATTCCAGTTACGAAACTTATGAATTCTACGTTATTGCAGATACCTATAAACTTGATAATCTATCCCGTATCAATCCTCAGTTTGGAAAAAGTTTCGATATCAAAGAAATTGAGGAAACTGAAATTATTGCACTTAAGAAGACTGATGGACGGATTCGACGGTTTTATTCCACATTCGAAGAACTAAAAAAGCGAGGCGATGCCAACATCAAAATGCTTTCTTGTAAAGCGGAAGATGTAGATCCATATAGCGCTTTCGAGAGCATTTCACGTACATTTGACTTGGCTCAGTGTTTTGAGGGATATTTTAAACACAAAGCAGAAAAACGAATATTCTTTGATATTCTATTAGTTTCCAACTCAAAGTATATCCCAATAAAACTTAGACGTATAATTCCCAATAGACCATACATTGATCAGGCAGTTATCGATAAAAGAATCGATACAATGATGCGTTCTGATTCGTGTCCAATCGATGTGGTAATATCAATCATAAAGGCAATGGATATGCATCTTGATGCTTTGAACTGTAAGAACGCTCAAACCATGCTGCGAACCTTTTGGACAGCTCTGGAAGCACTTGTGTTTACATCAGATGAGGCAGAGCAAAAAGAAAGTACGAAGTTTGCTCTCTTGCACATCATACAGAAAACATACATTTTGAAGCAATTTAGACTTATCTACGAGCAGCTAACAGTTGCAATTACAGATAGTGATTTTTGGAAAGAAATGGGTGTTGAAAACTTCGCTCAGTTTGTTTCCTCATTCATGTCTTCACAAGCCGATGATGAAGGATTTAAAAAATATACTGCACAATTGTCCGCGAATCCTTTGCTACGAACCCGAATATACCGCTTTCGGAAGGAACTTTCAACCGCTAAGAATATTCTTAAAAAAATAGAAAATCACAAAGAAAAAGTTTCTTGGCAGATTGACAGAATTTATCGCACAAGGAACCTGAGTACACATGCCGGGGTTTCCATGCCCTATGTTAACGAAATACTCTTCAATGTCCATAACTACTTTGATTATGTTGTCAACTATATTGTTTGCAAGCTGGAAAACGGGCATTATATTCAGAACATTTCGGCATTAGTTTTTGAAGCAAAAACGGACAACCAAATCCATAATGAGTTTCTAAAAAAGGCTGGTGAGATTACGGAGGACAATTATCTCCATGCACTGTTTGGCCCAGATGTCAATATTATCGATTACAACTTTGAAGTCGTTGTATATGACGATGGTGTCGAAAAAGAAGAAGCCTGATTTTACCATTTTTAGATACTCCACATGACCAAAACAATATCACTGCCAAAGAGTCCATGTTTGGGCCCTTTGGCAGTGATTCTTTTTACTTCCCCTTTTCCCCCGTTTGCCTTTCTTCTCCTCGGTCCTGTCAAGATGGTCCCGTCAAGATGGTCCCGTCAAGATTTATGCGCAAATTTGTTTGCAGACTCCGGCTGAGTGAAGTCAGCCGGCAATAGAGGCGTCATCCAGAGCTGCCTCCTCCGGCGGCTGCCCATCGCCCTCGCCCAAATCCATCAGCCGCTGTGCTTCCGCAATCTCGTCCTTCATCTCCAAAATCAACACCTTCAGCTTTTCCTCGCACTCCTCGCGGATGTGGGCATGCTGTACCACAAAAACACAGAATTTCGCGCTTCTGACGCAGCGTCCGCAATTCGCGGCTATCACAACCAGCATATCCGCTTTCAGAGCTTGCTGCAGTATTTCACCTACATAACGAGTCACGATGCATACCGGATGCATCACCCGGGAGCACCCCGCGCTGCCCTTACGAAAAAGCCGCCGAAGCAAAAGGAACCGCCCAGAAAGGGCACAAAGCGCTGGCACAAGGAGCAGACGCGGCGCAGAGCGGCCGAACGCAAGCGCGCGATCCGGAATGTGCTGGCGCTCATCGATTCGCTCGATGCCGGTTACACCGCGCGCCCGGCAGTTTGAAGCTGCGCTTCCCACAACACAAAAAGACAGAGCCAAGGGCGGATTGCCCTTGGCTCTGAAGTTTTTCCGCTCACCGCAGGCCGTGCATGAAGCCGTCCATGGCGGTCGCGTGGATGTCGCCGCCGATGACGCGATTGCGGTAGACGAACAGCTGCGCGAGCACCGTGTCCGATGTCCCGGCGTAGTTTGTCACGCGATAGGTGTAGACGCTGCATGTCTCGCCGGCATAGATGGACAGGTCGAAGCCCTGCTGTTTTTGCAGGGCGTTGTAATCGCCGAACACGCCGTCAAATGTGCGCGGGAGCACGATCTCCTGCGCAGTTTCGGTCGCAGGATCAGCCTCCCAGCCGAGTGCGCGCAGATATGTGATGCGCCCCTCGGTCGTGGTGACGTTGTAGTGCGCAGAGAGTACGCCGTCGTTGCTGCGCCAGATAACCAGAAGCGTCAGCACCACCGCCAGCGCGATGAGCGCATAGACGGCCGTTCGTCTTGTCCAATGAAAGGATTTGAGCTTCATAACCACACCCCGGAACAAACCTATTCAAATTTGCCGCCGGATATGCTATACTATTGCTGTTTGACGATCGAGGAGGGGAGCGACATGATCCGTCTGGACAAATATCTGGCCGACACCGGCGCCGCTTCCCGGCGCGAGGCGAAGATGTATATCCGCCGCGGCGAGGTCACGGTCGACGGCGTACCTGCCGCTGCGCCGGAGCAGAAGGTCTCAGAGACGGCAGTCGTCTGTCTGCGCGGGCAGCCGCTGCACTATCAGACATACCATTATTATATGCTCCACAAGCCGTCCGGTGTCCTCACGGCGACGAGCGACCGCAGTCAGCCGACTGTGCTGGATCTGTTCCCGCCGGAGCTGCAGCGCTTCGGTCTTGTTCCGGCCGGACGTCTGGATAAGGACACGACCGGGCTGCTGCTCATCACGGACGACGGAGACTATGTCCACCGCGTCATCACGCCGAAAAAACACGTGCCGAAGGTCTATTTTGCACGCACGGACGGGATGCCGACGAGTGCGGATGCCGAGCGCTTCGCGCAGGGCGTTGTGCTCGGTGACGGGACGCAGTGTCTGCCCGCGAGGCTCGAATGCCTGCCGGAGCAGGGCGGCTGCCGCGTGACGGTCTATGAGGGGAAATACCACATGGTAAAGCGCATGCTCGCCGGCTGCGGGACGCCGGTTTTGCAGCTGCACCGGCTGTCGATCGGAGCGCTGACGCTCGATCCGACGCTGGCTCCAGGGGCTTATCGAGAGCTGAGCGCGGAGGAAGCAATGCTTGTTTTTGAAGAACCCGCTTCGTGATAGTTGACAAAACCTTGTAGAATTATCCGTCTATCTCACGAAATTTCGAAAATTATTCACAAAAAACGACCAATTCTCTATTGAAAAATGCACATAAATCGGCTATGATGTAAGGCAGGAAATTGGTAGGTGCTGTGGGCGACTGCGGCGGCCGTTCGTAGGAGGAAAAGATATGTCGAGCAGAATTTTTCAAGGCGTGATCGTTCAGATGAAGGATGCAACTACGCGCTGCATCGGTGTTGTGGACGAGCAGGGATTCGTGATCGCTTGCAGCGAGCTCTCGATGATCGGCTCTCGTCTGGATGATTTTCAGGCTGCAGTCGGAGAAGTGCAGGAGCAGCTGTTTTCGACCGATGCGCGCACGTATAAGATCCTTTCGGCCAGCACGGCGCGCTTTGAGTATGCCGTGTTCGTGGAGGGCAATGACCAGACGGCGCGCAGCATCTGCATTCTTGCAGCCGTCGGCATGACGGAGGCCAGCACAAACTTTGAGGAGAAGCACAACAAGGCTGCATTCGTCAAAAACATCATCTCGGACAATATCCTTCCGGGCGATGTGTATGTGCGTGCCAAGGAGCTGCACTTTACCACCGATGTCTCGCGTGCCGTGCTGCTGGTGCGGCAGGTGGACGTGACGGACATCGCCGTGCTTGAGCTGATCCAGAATATGTTCCCGGATCGGCAGCACGATTTCGTGCTCAGCGTGAGTGAGTCGGACATCGTTGTCATCAAGGAGATGGCGCCCGACGAGACGTCGGAGGATGTCTGTGCGCTGGCGGAGACGATCGAGCGCGCCGTGCAGACGGAGCTGCACGTGCAGACGGTCATCGGCATCGGTACGGCGGCAAACCACCTGCGCGAGCTGGCTGACCGCTACAAGGAGGCGCAGGTTGCCATCGAGGTCGGCAAGGTGTTTGAAAACGAAAAGCCGGTCATCCACTATGACAACCTCGGCATCGGCCGCATTATTTATCAGCTGCCGACGACGCTGTGCGAGATGTTCCTGTCCGAAGCGTTTAAGAAAAACCCCATCGAGGCGCTCGACGAGGATACGCTCGACACGATCAATCGCTTCTTTGAAAACAACCTCAATGTTTCGGAGACGGCGCGCAAGCTCTACGTCCATAGAAACACTTTGGTATACCGGTTGGAAAAAGTCAAGAAGATCACGGGCCTGGATCTGCGCGAGTTTGAAGATGCCATTCTCTTCAAGGTCGCGGTCATGGTAAAGAAATACCTCGATTCTCAGAACACCGCCAAGTTCTGAGTTCGCATCCGGGCGGGCGCAAGCCCAACATATTGGAGGACATCTTATGGTTCAAATGAACGATGTGAGGATGGTCTACGGAAACACGGAAGCCGAGGCGCTCAGCGGCGTCAGCTTCACGATCAACGAAGGGGAATTCGTGTTTCTGGTCGGACCGTCGGGCTCCGGCAAGACGACGATCATCAAGCTGATCACCGGCGAGCTGAGTCCCACATCCGGACAGATCACGGTCAACGGCTTTGACATGCAGGGCATCAAGCGCCGCAAGCTGCCGAAGCTGCGCCGGACTCTGGGCGTCATTTTTCAGGATTTTCGCCTGATCGACAAAATGACGGTGTATGAAAACGTTGCGTTTGCCATGCGTGTGGTCGGAGCGTCCAATAAGGAGATCCGACGCCGTGTGCCGCAGGTGCTCGAGCTGGTCGGCCTCGTCGACCGGGAAAAACGCTATCCGGCGGAGCTGTCCGGCGGTGAGCAGCAGCGCGTGGCGATCGCCCGCGCGCTCGTGAACAATCCGCGCATGATCATTGCCGACGAGCCGACCGGGAACCTCGACCCGGTGCGCAGTCTGGAGCTGATGCTGCTGCTGGAGAAGATCAACGAGCTCGGCACCACGGTCCTGGTGGTGACGCACGAAAAGGAACTGGTCGACGCTTTTTCCAAGCGTGTCATCTCGATCGACACCGGAAGAGTCGTCAGCGACGGATTGGACGGGTACTACGGATATGAAGCTGAATAGATTCAATTACCTGATCGCGCAGGGCGTGAAGAACATCTTCACGCACGGCTTCATGTCTTTCGCGTCGATCACGATCATTATTGCGTGTCTGCTCATCATGGGCAGCTTCTCGATGCTGACGCTCAACATCGACAAGAATATTGACCGCCTGCAAAATCAGAACGAGGTCATTGCCTATGTCGATGAGACGCTCTCGGAAGATGAGGCGCGTGCCATTGAGCCGAAGATCGCTGCGCTCGACAATGTCGCCTCTGTCACGTTCGTCACGCGCGAGCAGGCGATGCAGACGTTTACGGCCGAGTACGACTCGGATCTCTTTGACAACATCGACGCGTCGGTTTTCCGGCATCGCTATGTTGTGACGCTCAATGATCTCTCACTCATGAAGGATATGCAGGCCGCGCTCAAGAACATCGATGGCATTGCCGATGTCACGGCGCATCTGGATTACGCGGAAAACTTCATCACGTTCCGGAACATTGTGAGCGTTGTCTCCGTCGTTTTGATCGTGATCCTGATCGCGGTATCCCTGTTTATCATGACCAATACCATCAAGCTTGCCACGTTTGGCCGCCGCGAGGAGATCGCCATCATGAAGATGGTTGGCGCGACGAACCGGTTCATCCGTCTGCCGTTTGTGGTGGAGGGCCTGGTGCTCGGTCTGGTCGGCGGACTGGTGGCGTTCCTGCTCCAGTTCGGGCTCTATAGTCTGATCGTCGGCAAGATCATGTCCACCATGGCGGCCGGTATCATCACGGTGCTCCCGTTTTCGTCCGTGGCGCTGCCGCTGCTGCTGGTGTTCCTTGGTGTGGGCGTGCTCGTCGGCGTCTTCGGCGGGCTTACGGCCATTCGCAATTACCTGAAAGTTTAAGGAGGAAACGAATGAAAACAAATCGCAAAGTCGTTCGATCCGTTATTTGTGTGCTGCTGGCGCTGATCTTTGTCGTCTCGCTCATGACGGCGCTGATCCCGGTCAACGCATCAGCTGCGTCGCAGTCGGAGATCAATCAGCTCACGCAGCAGCGCAAAGAGCTGCAGGCCAAGCAGAAGGAGCAGCAGAAGACCATCAGCAACCTTCGCGCTAAAAAGGCCAGCATCGTTGAGCAAAAGGCCGCGCTGGATCAGGAGATGAATCTGGCGCAGCAAGAGATCGAGGTCGTTAAGGAGCAGATCACTGCCTATGACCAGCAGATCGAGGACAAGGGCGTTGAGCTTGAGGCCGCAAAGCAGGAGGAAGAGGCACAGACGGTGCGCTTCCGCGGCTGCGTGCGCCATCTCGAGGAGTACGGCCAGATGTCCTACATTGCCATCCTGCTCGAGGCGACCAGTCTCTCCGATCTTCTCGCCCGTATGGACATGGTCGGCGAGGTCATTGCATACAATAAACAGGTGCAGGCCGACATGACGGCCGCCCGTGAAAAGGTCGAGACCGTCAAGGCCGAGCTTGAGGACGCCCGTGTCGAGCTGCAGGATAAGCAGTCCGAACTTGAGACCAAGCAGGTCGAACTGCAGCAGAAGTCTTCCGAGGCCGCCGCACTGCTGGCAAACCTCGAGTCTAATATTGATGCCTATAAGCAGGTGCAGGATCAGTACGCGCAGCAGGAGCAGGCCGTGCAGTCGCAGATCGACAAGCAGGTCGAGGAGCTGCGCCGTCAGGAAGAGGCAAATAAGAAAAACGACCCGAGCTATGATCCGGGCAAGGCCAACGGCGCAACCGGCTCCATGATGTGGCCGTGCCCGTCCTGCCACACGATCACGTCGCCCTTCGGCTGGCGTTATCACCCGATCTATCACACGCAGAAGTATCATTCCGGTGTGGATATCGGCGCGAGCTACGGCGCGACGATCGTCGCGGCTGACGGCGGCACGATCATCACGGCGGGCAGCGTATCCGGCTACGGCAACTGCGTGGTCATCAACCACGGCAACGGCATTACCACGCTCTACGGCCATATGAGCTCCATCGCCGTGTCCGTCGGTCAGAAGGTCTCCAAGGGGCAGACGATCGGCTATGTCGGCTCGACCGGCAACTCCACCGGTCCGCATCTGCACTGGGAGGTCACGGTCAACGGTGTGCGCCAGAACCCGCTCAACTATGCGACCTGATCGCACATATTTTGACGGAATGTAACTGCCGGGCAGCCGGAAAATGGCTGCCCGGCACATCTGCTGCATTGGGGGCTGCCCGATGCAGACGAAAAACAGATGCGGAGGGATCGTATGGACGAACACAAAACGCAGCCGCCGGCGCCGGAAATCGTGCCCGCACGCAGAAAAAGCGGCAGAATGCGCAGTTGGAAGGCGAGTATCCTGGCCTGTGTGATCTGCATTCTGGTCACGGCGCTGGTTACGTCGCTGATCTTTGTCGGCAAATTCGGCGGCAGCCGCAACTATAAGCTCGCGCTCAAATTCGCGCAGGTCAAGCAGGTCGTCGATAAAAACTACATCGGCGATGCCGATGACACGGCCATCAGCGATGCCGCGTCGAGCGCGATCATCAGTGCGATCGGCGACAAATGGAGCTATTACATGACGGCCGAGGAGTATAAGGCCTATCAGATGTACTCAAACAATGAGTACGCAGGTATCGGCGTGACCATTCAGCTCGACGATAAGACGAAGGGCTTCCGCATCACTGCCGTGACGAGCGATTCGCCCGCGGCGAAGGCCGGCCTCAAGCAGGGCGACATCATCACGGCAATCGATGGGGAGGATGTCACGGGCAAGACCCTCTCGGAGGTGCAGACCATTATCCGCGCCAAGCTTAACAAGACGCTCAAGCTTACCGTGCAGGATACGGCCGGCAAGAGCCGGACGGTCACACTTGACTGTACGGTTATTTATACTGACCCAGTGACCTATAAGCTCATGGACAACGGCGTCGGCTATGTCCGCATCCGCAATTTTGAGACGGGCGGCGGCACGCGCGCCGTGCAGGCGGTCGACAAGCTGCTCGATCTCGGCGCAAAGTCGCTGGTGTTCGACCTGCGCGATAATCCCGGCGGTCTGCTCTCGGAGCTCATCACGATACTCGACCACCTGCTGCCGCAGGGTGACCTGTTTGTGAGTGTGGACGGCAGCGGGAAAGAGACCGTTACGCAGAGCGACAGCGTCTGCGTCAAGGTGCCGATGGCGGTCATCGTCAACGGCAACACATACAGTGCGGCGGAGTTTTTCGCAGCCGCGCTGCGTGAATATGACTGGGCGACCATCGTCGGCCAGAATACGACCGGCAAGGGCCGCAGTCAGACGACCATCGCGCTTCCGGACGGCAGTGCCGTGCACATTTCGAGCCGCAAATACCTCACGCCCAATCGTGTGGATCTGTCCGAGCAGGGCGGTCTCGTGCCGGATGTGGTCGTGGCGCCGGGTGCGGACAGTGAGGTCGATGCACAGCTGGAGGCGGCGCTCTCCGCGGTGCGCTGAATGAAATCGTAACCACTGAAATTTCAATGATATAAGGAGACGGATTATGGCGATCGACAGCAGATATAGAATGAGTCAGGAGCGTCTGGACACGCTCAAGGAAGAACTGCACTACCTCGAGACGACCCGCGAGAAGGAAGTCGCGGAGCTCATCAAGGAAGCGCGCTCCTTCGGCGACCTGTCGGAAAACAGCGAGTATGACGAGGCTAAGACCGAGCAGGGCAAGCTCTATTCCCGCATTGCCGAGCTCAATGACCTGATCGAGAACGCTGACGTTGTGGAGAAGGTCGAAGTCGCGGCGGACGTTGTGACCATCGGCAGCCGCGTGCGCGTGCTCGACGTGGATGAGGACGTGGAAGAGGAGTACACGATCGTCGGTTCGCAGGAGGCCAACCCCATGGACGGCCGCATTTCGGACGACAGTCCGTTCGGCTTTGCGCTCAAGGGCCACAAGGTCGGCGAGACTGTCACGGTCGCAGCCCCGGTCGGCGAGCTGCAGTTCAAGATCATCGCCGTCGAAAACGAAAACTGAGGAGCCCGCCATGAACGAAGAGAGAAACAACCAGCCCCAGGCGGCAGAGCCGTCCCTGTCGGAGATCCTTCAGGTGCGCCGTGATAAGCTCAAGGCGCTGCAGGATGCGGGGCGCAACCCCTTTGAGCAGACGCGCTTTGCGCGCAGTGCCTATTCGACCGACATCAAGAGCGATTTCGAGGCCTACGACGGTAAAACGCTGCAGGCCGCCGGTCGCATCATGTCCAAGCGCGGCATGGGCAAGGCCATCTTCTGCGACATTCAGGACGACCGCGGGCAGATCCAGCTCTACGTGCGCAAGGACGCCGTCACGGAGCAGGAGTTTGCCGATTTCCGCAAGTATGACATCGGCGATATCATCGGTGTGAGCGGCTACGCGTTCAAGACCAAGACGGGGGAGATCTCCATCCACGTGCAGCAGGTCACACTGCTCAGTAAGTCTCTGCGCCCGCTGCCGGAGAAGTTCCACGGCATGACGAACATGGAGCTGCGCTACCGTCAGCGCTACGTGGATCTGATCATGAACCCCGAGAGCAAGCGCAATTTCCAGATCCGCAGCCGGTTCGTGGCCTACCTGCGCCGCTATCTCGACGGCCTCGGCTTCATGGAGGTCGAGACCCCCGTGCTCAGCCCCATCGCCGGCGGCGCGACGGCGCGCCCGTTCATCACGCACCACAACACGCTCGACATTGATATGTATATGCGCATCGCGACCGAGCTGCATCTCAAGCGCCTGATCGTCGGCGGCATTGAGCGCGTGTATGAGGTCGGCCGTATCTTCCGCAACGAAGGCATGGACACCAAGCACAACCCGGAGTTCACGACCTGCGAGCTCTATCAGGCCTACACGAACCTCGACGGTATGATGGACATTCTCGAGGGCATCCTCTCCGGCGCTGCCAAGGAGATCCTCGGCACGTATCAGCTCCAGTGGCTGGGCCACGATGTGGACCTCACACCGAGCTGGCGCCGCGTGACCATGGCCGACGCCGTCAAGGACGTCACGGGGGCCGACTTTATGGCCAACATTGGCGACGCGGACGCGGCGGTCGCCCTCGCCAAGAGCGTGGGCGTGGACATGGAAAACGTCGCCCATACGTGGGGCAACGCGCTCTATGAGACGTTCGACCAGAAGGTCGAGTCCACGCTCATCCAGCCGACGTTCATCACCATGTACCCCGTGGAGGTCAGCCCGCTGGCCAAGCGCAGCCCCGAGCAGCCCGCGCTCACCGAGCGCTATGAGATGTTCATCTGCGGCTGCGAGATGGGCAACGCCTTCTCCGAGCTCAACGACCCCATCGACCAGTATCAGCGCTTCAAGGCGCAGGCCGAAAAGCGCGCCCACGGCGACGAAGAGGCCAACATGATGGACGAGGACTTCGTCATGGCGCTCGAGTACGGCATGCCGCCCACCGGCGGCCTCGGCTTCGGCATCGACCGCTGCGCCATGCTGCTGTGCGGCGCAAGCTCCATCCGCGACGTGATCCTGTTCCCGACCATGAAGCCGCTGGATTCCGACAAGAAGCCCGAAACGGCCGAGGACAAGCCGGCCGAGGCCGCGCCCGCAGCGCCCGCAGTGGAGGAGAAGATCGATTTTTCCAATGTGGAGATCGAGCCGCTGTTCAAGGATTTTGTGGATTTTGACACCTTCTCCAAGAGCGATTTCCGTGCTGTGAAGGTCAAGGCCTGCGAAGCCGTGAAGAAGTCGAAGAAGCTCCTGAAGTTCACGCTCGACGACGGTACCGGCGAGGATCGCGTCATCCTGAGCGGCATTCATCAGTATTATGAGCCGGAGGAGCTGGTGGGCAAGACCTGCATCGCCATCACGAACCTCCCGCCGCGCCCGATGATGGGCATCGATTCCTGCGGTATGCTGATCTCTGCCGTCCATCACGAAAACGGCGAGGAAAGACTGCATCTGCTGATGGTCGATCCTCACATTCCGGCAGGCGCAAAGCTCTATTGAGCATTGGCGGCGGTAGCCGAGCACTATACATTCGTTAGCGAAACGCCGTTTATCAGGTGCAAGGATTTTGCGCGTCGCCGTGCAAGATCCTTGCACTTTTTCCGAAACGCTGCGGCTGCACCTGTGATCCGTAGTGTTTGAGCGGATCTATGAGAGGAGTTAGGACCAATGAAGTATCCTATACTGGGCAGAGAACGGCGGCGTCCGATCGCACTGTCAGCCGTTGGAACAGTTCTGGTGCTCGCGTTTGCCTGTGTACTGTTTACTCTGACGGTGCTGGCGATCCAGCCGGGACTGCTGTCGGATACGCTCGCGGCGTTTTGGGAGGATAAGCTGCTGATTCCGCTGAACATTTTTCCGGTATGTGTTGTCCTCATTGTGTGCTATTGCTTGACCGGAAATGCATTTTCGGCGGCCGGGATCGGCGGCCTGGTCGTAAATCTGCTGTCCTATATCAATCTGGTCAAGACAGATTGCCGCAACGACCCCTTCGTCCCGGCGGACTGTGCACTGCTCCGGGAGGCTGCGAATGCGGTGGGGGATTATCAGCTGGATCTCCACTGGGGTACTCTGGCTGCAATTCTGCTGCTGAGCGCAGTATGTTTTGCGTTGGCCTACTGGTCACGGGCACGTAAGCCGAGATGGTATGTGCGCAGCATCATGGCGCTGGTGGTGCTGGCTGTGTTTGGCGCGAGCATGGTCAAGGTCTATCCGAGCGGGGATATTTACGACCGGCGCGGCGTGGGTACCGTGAAAGTCTCAAAGAGCAATGTGCCGGAGGTGTTCCGGCTGTGCGGCTTCCCATACTGCTTTTTGCACAATTACAACTTGTATCCGGTCGAAAAACCGGACGGATATCAAAAAACGCAGGTCGAGACGCTGATCGATCAGGATTCGCAGCATTATGTGCAGCCGAAGGTACAGCCAAACATCCTCTTCCTGATGTGCGAGTCCTACAGTGACCTGTCTGATGCGGATGTATTTGCCTACACCGAGGAGGATGATCCGATGCACGGTTTCTACGTGCTGGCGGATTCGCCGCGTGCCAGGAGCGGTCATATTGCCGTGAGCAATTTCGGCGCGGGAACGGCAAATACGGAGTTTGATGTTTTGACCGGTATTCAGACGAACATGATCTCTACGACCAATGTATCCGCCTTTCGCGTGGTGCATAAGGCGGTCAACGCACTGCCGTGGGACTATCAGCAGGCGGGCTATTCGACCCTGTTCATGCATCCGGGCTACAGTTGGTTTTATAACCGGGACAGTGTTTATCAGTTCCTCGGCATGGAGGAGCGCATCTTCAACGAGAACTACACGCAAGCGGATCAGAAGGGGACGATGATCTCTGACGACGCCTTCGCCGACCATCTGATCTCCGAGCTGGATGCACGCTTGGGCGGGGATACGCCCCTGTTTGCCTACGGCGTGAGCATCCAGAACCATCAGGCTTACACCTATGGGAAATATGGCTTTGTGCCGGAGCAGCCGCCGCTGAACACGACGATCTCGGACGAGGCCATGGAGCCCCTCTCGGTATATATGGAGGGCGTCCGCGACTCTACGGCGATGCTGACCAAGCTGTGCAATTATCTGGACACATGCACAGAGCCTGTGCTGCTCGTGTTTTATGGCGACCATCTGCCGGCCCTGGGGCAGGATTACGGTGTGTATCAAGAGCTGGGACTCCCGATCGGTATGACCGATACCTCTGCGCACGTGCTGGAAACCTATGAGACGCCTTACCTCATTTGGGCGAACGAGGCCTATGCACCGGACTGCGATTTTGACGCGCTCGAGCTTCCTGAGACCATCAGCTCAAGCTATTTGGGCGCGGCGGTGTACGAGCTGACCGGCATGTGTGGGATGGACCCCTATTTCGATATGCTCAACGCAGTGCGCCGGAGTCTGCCGGTCATCAACCACGACGTATATCTGGATGCTTCCGGGCAAGCGATCACCCGGCTTACCTCGGAGCAGGAGGCACAGATCAGGTGCCTGCAGTGGTGGAAGTATTACCGCCTCAAGGATGAGGCGCTGCTGGAGCATTGCGCCGGCTGAAACAAAAACCCCCTTTGAGAACGCAGTTCTCAAAGGGGGTTGTGTTTTGGGTTCACTCCGTGCGCTGCGCCGGCGGCTCACTGATGATCAAAGAGGATGAACAGCAGGCTCGACAGGCACAGCAGGAAGGGATAGAACAGCAGCGGGATGATGTCAAAGGCGCTGACGGCATAGCCCAGCGTGGCGCAGGTGGACAGCGCCACCAGCATTTGCGCGCCGTAGGGGATGATGCCCTGGAAGATGCACGAGAACGTGTCCAGCAGGGAAGCGGAACGCTTGGAGCTGATGCCGTACTCCTCGGCGACCTCTTTGGCGATCGGCCCCGCCATGACGATGGCAACGGTGTTGTTGGCGGTGGCAATGTCCATGAGGCCCACCAGCAGACCGATGCCAAGCTGACCGCCGCGCTTTCCGCGAAACACCCGGCGGATGAAGGCGAGGATGCTCTCGAAGCCGCCGTAGGCGCGGATAAGGCCGCACAGGGAGGCCACCAGCAGCGTCACCAGAATGGTCTCGAACATGCCCGACACGCCGCCGCCCATGTTGCCCATGAGCTCCAGCGCCGTGACCTGCCCGGTGATGAGCGTGATGGCGGCGCCGGCAGCAATGCCGATGAGCAGCACCACAAACACGTTCAGACCAAGGATGCCGCCGATGAGCACCAGCAGATAGGGGATGATGAGCACCAGATCATGATCACCGGAGACGGCGCTCTGCACATCTGTGCCCAAGGATACGACGATGATCAGCACCAGCGCCGCCAGTGCGGCGGGCAGGGCGATCTTGAAGTTCGCGCGGAACTTATCCTTCATCTCCGTGCCCTGCGTGGAGCAGGCGGCGATCGTGGTGTCGGAGATGAAGCTGAGGTTGTCGCCGAACATTGCGCCGCCCATGACAGAGGCGATGCACAACGGCAGATCAAAGCCGGAGCTGGCGGACACGGCCACGGCGATGGGGGCGAGGAGCGTGATCGTGCCAACGGAGGTACCCATGGCCATGGATACGAAGCACGCCACCACGAACAGCACCGCGACGGCCATCTTCACCGGGGCGATGGACAGCAGGAAGTAGGCCACGGCCTCAGCGCTCGTGCGTCCGGTGACGCCCACAAAGATACCGGCGACCAGAAAGATCAGGATCATGGTGACGATGTTCTTGTCGCCGATGCCCTGTCCCATCAGCACCAGCTTTTCATCAAAGCTCACACTGCGATTTTGCAGGCAAGCCACCAGCAGAGCCACCAAAAAAGCAACGACGATGGGGATCTGATAGAAGCCCATCTCGATTTTCAGCACATATTCCAAAACGATGCCCAGCACCAGGTACAGCACCAAAAAGACGGCGACAGGCAGCAAAGCGACGGCCTTCGGGGCCGGTTTCTCATTCATGACGATCATACTCCTTTGTTTTTTGGCAATCCATGCACAAACATCCGCGGAAAATGGTAACATATAGTGCGAAGAATGTCAACGAAGAAACAAACAACCCGTCGGATGATGACTTTTTCGCGCCCGCCGGACGGCCTGCTGCAGGCGGTGGGGGCTGCCAAACGTCGGCCGATACAAAAGCCTTCGAGAACGTGCCGCTCTCAAAGGCTTTTGTGTTTTTGTTATGCTTCGGTGTGCAGCCGGTCACTGAAAATTCGTTCCGTAGATCTTCTCGGCGATCTTCTTCGGGCCGAAATCGACGATGACAACGCCGTAGGCTTTCCCGGCCTCCCATTCATAGGCGTAGAGATCGAGGTTGATGTCCTTGGCGTATTCCTTCGGGTGCCCCACCGCGCCGCTGCCGCTCGTGGAGGTGAAGTTCAGGAAAAAGGTGTCATCTGCTGCGCGGCTGTTGTCGAGGCAGGTGTGGATGGCGGTGATCTTGTCATCAACGTCGTAGTTGTAGCGATCCTGCACGCACAGCGTCTCGCGGCCGTTGATCACGGAGTCCGCGGTGGGGTCGGTGAGAACGGTGCGGTCGCCCTGATCCGTCCAGCCGAAGTACAGCCCGCAGTGATCCGAGCCGACCTGCAGCTTGTCGTCAAAGCGGGTGGCGAGCACGATCCTGCCGCGCACTGCACCCATGGTCGGGATCTCGTTTTTCAGATACCAGCGCTCGGACGCCTGATCGATCATCTCGTAGAGCGCTCTCTGCACGGCGGCAACGTCGTCCTTGCTGTTTTCGGCCTTCATGCACAGGATGACCGTTTCGCTCGGATGCTCGTCGAGGAAGGCGTAGACGTCTTTGAGTACGTCCGCCAGTGTGAGCGTTCTGGCAAACGGGGAGTCAGAGATCTTGCATCTGGCGATGTTGTGCTTGAGTACGAGCGTCTCCTGGCCGGAGCGCTTTTCGAGCACCAGGCGCATGTCGAGATAGCGGTAGCCGTATTTGAGCTGCGTGGCGATGCTCGCATCCTGACACTGGAAGATGTAGCGCATGTCGACGTTCTGCGTGCAGCTGTCGTGCGTGCCGGGGATGGACATATTGCTCAGTTTGGTGCTGTCCGGCACGGCCGACATCCAGTTGACCGCGCGCACGTCGGCAGCCTCGGCCGGCGTCGCGGCAAGGCCCGCAAAGACGCAGACCATCATGCACATAAGCAGCGCACAGGCCAGAAGGCGGCGTTTGATGTCTGTCATGATTTTCTCTCCTCATCTATTTTCACGCTCGGGCTGCACTGCCTGTGCAGCGCAGCACCGGCGCGGCAATATGGTAAGAGCAGTATATCATAACAACACGGTCTTGGGAACAGAAATCTTGTTCGTCACGTTTTCCGGGGCGCCTGACGGGAAATTAACATGGTAGAAAAAGCCGATGATCTGTGGTAGACTATTTTATACCACCAATTCCTGCGCACCGCAGCGGGGGATGCCCTTATAAAATATCGTGAAAGCGAGGAGAAGACTATGGAGACTGAGCGCCGCATTTCCACCGGTATCGACGGCCTCGATGAGGCGATCGATTACCTTCGTCCGGGCGACACGGTCGTCTGGCAGTGTGAACACATCAGCGACTATATGTACGTCGCAACGAGATTCGTGACCAATGTTGCCCGTAAGGGCGACCGCATCGTCTACATACGCTTTGCTGATCACGAGGAGATCATGGATACGGCGGCGCTGCGCGAGCGCGGCGCAAATGTCGAGAAATACGAGCTTGATCCGCGCGTGGGCTTTGAGACCTTTGCCGTGCAGGTGCACCGCATCATTGACAAGGAGCCGCTTGGCACGTTTTTCGTGTTCGACTGCCTGTCGGATCTGCAGAAATATTGGTTTTCCGACCTGATGATCTCAAACTTTTTCCTGCTTATCAACCCGTTTCTCATCCGGCGTCAGGCGGTCGCGTATCAGCCAATCGATTATGAAAAGCACACCTATGAAACCATGTCGCGCATCCGCCGCGAGACGCCGCTGCTCGCCAATATCCGCACGCTCGACGGCAGTGTCTATATCCATGCCGTCAAGGTGCGCGGCCGCAGCACGCAGACGACGTATTTTCCGCTGAAGATCACCGGCGCGAAGTGGCGCGCTCTGACCTCCAGCGCGGACAACTATGCCGTCTTTGAGCGCTTCACCCAGACGGGGGAGCGGCGCGACTGCTGGGACAGCATGTTTGACTCCGTCTCCGACGGGCACGAGCCGACGGATGCCGACGGAAAGCTCCTTAAGGAGAATATGCTCCGCTGTCTGCTCGGCAACGAGCCGACGCGCCTTGCCCTGTGCCGGAAATACTTCTCCATGCGCGACCTGCTGTACATCAAAAACCGCGAGATCGGTACGGGCTGCATCGGCGGCAAGGCGGCCGGCATGCTCCTGGCGCGCAACATCCTGCGCGATGAGGCGCCGGAGCTCTACCGCACACGTGTCGAGCCGCATGATTCCTACTACATCGGGGCGGACGTCTTTTACACCTACGGTGTGCAAAACGGCCTGTGGTCGTCCCGTATCCGCATGGTCGAGGAGGCGGACTACCTCGAATATGCACAGCCCATCCGTGAGCTGCTGCTCAACGGTACGTTCATGCCGAGCATCAAGGAGCAGTTTTTGTCCATGCTCGAATATTTCGGCCAGTCGCCGATCATCGTACGCTCCAGCTCGATCCTCGAGGACGGCTTCGGAAATGCCTTTGCGGGCAAGTATGAGAGCGTGTTCTGCCCCAATCAGGGCAGTCTGGAGCAGCGCTATGCCGTCTTTGAGCGCGCGGTCAAGCAGGTTTATGCCAGCACCGTCAACCCGGATGCCATCCGCTACCGCGCCGAGCGCAAGCTTCTCGACCGCGACGAGCAGATGGCGCTTCTGGTCATGCGCGTCTGCGGCGATGTGCACGGGGATTATTACTACCCGCACATCGCGGGCGTCGGCCACTCCAAGAACCTGTATCTCAACCGGCAGAACGCTTCGGAGGAGAATAAGGGCATGCTGCGGCTCGTGTTCGGCATGGGCACGCGCGCGGTCGACCGCGAGGCCGACGACTATGCGCGGCTGCTCAATATGGATCACCCGACGGCGCCGCCGATGGTCGCCTACGGTGACGAGTATAAGTACTCGCAGCATAAGATGGATGTGATCGCGCTCAAGGATAATGCATTTGAGACCGTTCGCGTGCAGAGCATTGACAAGCGCGACATCAAGGCGGAGCCCTCCCTGTTCATGGAGCGGGACTATCCGACCGTTTCGCGCCTGCGTGAGATGGGACTGAGCACGGCGGACGCACCGGATATTCTCAATTTCCGAAAGCTATTGCGCAATACTGACTTCACCGATGTCATGACAGAGGTGATGCGTGTGCTCGAGGAGAAGTACAGCTACCCGGTTGATATCGAGTATGCCTGCAACTTCGATCAGGACGGCAATTACCGCGTCAATCTCCTCCAGTGCAGACCGCTGCAGACGCGCGGCGTCGGTGCGGCCGGCGTCATGCCGAATGTGAAGGAGTTTTATTTCCGCACGAGCGGCAACTTCATGGGCGGAAACGTCTGCCTGCCCATCCGTTATGCAGTCATGGTTCAGGTCGAACCGTATCTGGATCTGCCGGAGCAGCGTAAATATCAGGTCGCGCGCAAGCTGGGTGAACTCAATAATCGCCTGCGCGGCGAGGGTACGATCCTGCTTGGCCCGGGCCGCTGGGGCACGACCACGCCCAGCCTCGGTGTTCCGGTGCATTTCATGGAGATCAACCGCTTCGACTGCATTGCAGAACTCGCCTACAGCTCGCACGGTCTGCGTCCGGAGCTGAGCTACGGCAGCCACTTCTTCCAGGACCTCGTGGAGGCCGGTTCGTTTTATGTCGCGCTCTATCCGGGGGAGGACGACTGCGTATTTCAGGACACGCTCTTTGCAGACTGCGAGAACGTGTACGCGCAGCTCATGCCGTCCGATGCTGAGGATGTGATGGCGGATGTCATCCGCGTCTATGACCTCGGCAAGGATCAGGCCATTCTCTATTCCGAGGTCGGGAGCCAGACGTGCTTCCTCGCCAAGGTCTGAATACTGGCAGGTCAACTTCTATACGTGAACATGTTATATAGTTATATATGTTACATACAATTGATAACACCGGACGGAACCCAGCACAAAAGTGTGCTGGGTTCCGTTCAGTCTGTCAAAGAACGCAGCATTAGATCAAGCAGGAACAGCATAATCTAAACATATATTTAAAAAGGGGGCAAAAATGCGGTAAAAAGCGGATCGGTTCCAGCTCCATGTTGCTAACTTTTTCAGACTCATACATATAAATCTAAGCGTGACCCAGTTTGCGACCTGAGCCTATGTGGTGTGTATAACGCATGGCGTGTTTTCTTTCACGTCCCTAAATACGCGCTCTATGCGCTTCTTGCGCTTTGCGTATAGAGCCGTGCCACGTTCGGTTTTACGGAGTTGCTCTACAAAGTCCAGATACTCCGACTACATATACGGCGCCGCACTATCTTCTGCCCTTTTTTGTTCGCCCCGCATTCTTCACGACGCGGATAACTGCGGCATTCAGACGGTGTGCTTCGGTATACTCGCTCCCTATCTCTGCCAGTTGCGGTATGCCGCAGAGTCTTTCCATGAGGATAGATCAAGGTGTCTGTTACTAAATTATATTTGGACGTCCAAGGTGCAAAATGTCCTTTTGCGATTTTGGACAAGACAGCCGCTTGAAGCGGCTTCCTGTAATGGTAATGCGGTGTCAAACTTTCAGTGCCCCCTTCAAGGGCAAGTCCGTAAATGCACCTTCTAGAAGCTGTGCATACCACCAGTTTACTGATTATGCAGAGGTTTTTATATTACCGATGAAGCTAAGACGATAAGGTACAATAACTTGTGCAAATTGAAAAAAGCATAAAAGAAGACATAGCATGCAGGCTCTGGTAGAATGAAGTTACCACACACCATTCTGAAAGGAGACAGCAAACTATGTCCGAGAGAATTGTACAGCTGAACGAGGAAATTATCAAGGGGCAGCTCAAAGAATTAGTTCGAGGAAGTGTAGAAGAAACCCTGAAGGAGCTGCTGGAAAGGAGGCGGAGTCACTGACACAGGCGGCCCGCTATGAGCACAGCGAGGCCCGTCAGGGCTACCACAGCGGCCACTATGACCGGAATCTTACCACGACCTCCGGAGACGTCACGCTCCATATGCCGCGGCTCAAGGGCGTATCCTTCGAGACTGCCATCATCGAGCGGTATCGCCGCCGGGAGAGCAGCGTGGAGGAAGCCCTCATCGAGATGTACCTGGCAGGTGTTTCCGTGCGCCGGGTGGAGGACATCCCTGAGGCACTGTGGGGCGCAAGGTTTCGCCCGGTACCATCAGTGAGCTGAACAAGAAAGCCTACGTTCACATCGAGGGCCGGCGGAATCGCCCCTTGCAGGGCGGACGGTATCCATACGTCTATGTGGACGGTAGCTACCTGCGCCGCAACTGAGGCGGAGAGTACGAAAATGTTGCTGTTTTGGTGGCGATCGCCGTGAATGAAGACGGCTTTCGTGAGGTTTTGGGCGCCGCTGAGGTCATGAAAGAGGACAAGACCAGCTGAGTCAATTTCTTCCAGCGGCTCCGCGAACGCAGCTTTGATGGCGTAAAGCTCATCGTCGGCGACAAGTGCATGGGATGCTGGAGCCGTGGGCGAGGCGTTTCCGGACGCCAAATACCAGCGCTACACGGTGCATTTCTACCGCAATGTTTTCTCTGTTGTGCCCAAATCCAAGGCCAAAATTGTGGCAAAAATGCTCAAGGCGATCCACGCCCAAGAGAGCAAGAAAGCGCCCCGCGAGAAGGCGAAAGCCGTTGTTGCCGAGCTGTGCGCCATGAAACTGAAGGAGGCCGCCAAGAAGGTCGAGGACGGCATTGAGGAAACGCTGACCTACTGTGATTTTCCCAGCGAGCACTGGACGCGCATCCGTACCAACAACGTGATCGAGCGGCTGAACCGTGAGATCCGCCGCCGCACCCGCGTGGTGGGGATATTCCCTGACGGAAATTCCGCTCTGATGCTGGTTTGCGCGAGGCTGCGCCATGTGGCGGGCACCCAGTGGGGCTGCAAGAAATACATGAGCATGAAGCATTTGGAGGCGGCTCTGGACGACGCCTCTATTGCCGGCTGACTTCACTCAACCGGAGCCTGCAAACAATTTTGCGCATAAATCTTGACGGGACAGGTAAGACTGTTCAAGACAGCAAATTATGTCGAAAAACATGCCAAAACTGCAGATACTATTGATACTTGAGGGAGAAATGATATAGTAAAACCAATTTATAATCGGAATGTCAGGCATACCGGAAGACATGGAATGTTTTGTAATATACACTATTTTCAATGTGTTGGCCGGGCGGGTGTGAAGACAACAAGGCATACTGCCTGCAGTAATATAGCAGCTTAAAATATCGCCATGTTGTGCAATGTTGTAGGGGAGATGAAGTGCGGTGGATTACAGTTACTTTACAGACTTCGGAGATCGGAAGATAAATGAGGACAGAGTGGGGGCCGCCTTTCATGATGAGGCGTGTTGCTTTGTCGTGGCAGATGGCCTGGGAGGACATGGCGGTGGTGAGACAGCGGCGCAGACAGCGGTAGATACCGTATGTGTTCAATTCGTGGAGAATGGCTTTCATGATCACTTCTTTGAACGCGCATTTTCCGCAGCCCAAGAAGCAATTTTGCAGAAACAGGAGCGCATCGGCGCACATTCTCAGATGAAGACTACGCTTGTTGTGCTCGTGATAGACAGGGATAAGGCGTATTGGGCGCATGTAGGTGATTCGCGTCTGTATTTTTTCCGCGGCGGCAAGCTTCGCACGCGCACGCTGGATCACAGCGTACCGCAGATGTTGGCGCTCTCTGGCGATATATCGGAAGCGGACATTCGTCACCATCCGGACCGTAGTCGGTTGCTGCGTGTGATGGGCGTGCGTGGCGAGTCACCCCGCTATGAAGCGGCTGGGCCAGTTTTGCTCAGCGGTAATATGGACTTTTTGATGTGTACGGATGGGTTTTGGGAACTGATCTGTGAGGACAAGATGGCTGCAGCACTGAAGCAAACGCGGACGTGTGAAGAGTGGCTCGAGCATATGCATGCTATCGTGGAAGAGAACGATGCCGAATGTGACCGTGATAATTGCACGGCGCTTGCCGTTCGCACGCACACAGCACGTGGGATTGGAAGGCTTTTGAGATGAGTGGCCTGATGTTTGATGATTTCCGGCGCGTGAAGCGAGGAGAAGTTGCCGGTTATTCCGGAATTGGGCGGCGTGAAGAGCAGCAGGATGTTGGTTACATAACGGTCAATGATTCTGAGCTGCTTGCATTTGTGTGTGATGGGATGGGCGGCATGAACGGTGGCAGTCTGGCCAGTGCAACAGCGGCTAAAATGTTCTTGAATTGTTGCGTAGAAGGGGCGGCGCGTGGCGGGCCGTGCCTTCGTGAAGCCGCTGAGGCGGCGGATGATGCGGTTTATCATTTGCGGAACAAGCAAGGTGAGCGCATGGGCTGCGGCACGACACTGACGGCAGTGCGTGTTGACAATAAAGCACTCACATGGGTTTCCGTTGGTGACAGCCGAGCTTATCTCTTGCGCGGAGAAGAACTGGTACAGATCACAACAGATCACAATTATTTCCTGGAGTTGAACCAGGCGCTGGAGCGAGGCAACATCGACGAGAAGAAATACCGGGCTGAGGCTGTGAGCGGTGAGGCGTTGATTAGTTTTCTCGGGGTGGGTGGCTTGCCGCTGATTGATGTCAGTAAAGAACCATTTCCGCTTTTTCCGGGAGACATTCTTCTTCTGTGCACAGATGGTGTTTACCGCACGCTCTCAAATCAAACGCTGCGGCAACTCTTGCGTACGGCGCAGAATATGGAGCAGGCGTGTATGGATATTGCCGATGCAATCGAATATGCCAATCAGGAACATCAAGATAATTATACATATATTTTAATCCAAATCTTATAAGCAGGGGAGAAAAGATATGGCACAGGTCGTACGATGCACAGATTGTGGAGCGTATTATAACGGGCAGTATTACAGCGTTTGCCCACACTGCAAGAAGGGGCACGCAGAAAGTGTTCCAAAGCCGGAGCAGACCGATGCGCTGCAGAAGCCGGACGTAAAGAAAGATGAGCCTTCGGTGTACGTGCCGCCGCAGAGGGGGGAAACGCGAGCTTACAGCGATATGCCGCCGGAATGGAAAGAGGAGCAGGAGCCGCTGAAGACACCGAAACAGGGGCCTGCCGAGGAACTGGCTCCGGATTCCGATGAGCCGGAACCCCCTTCCAACGAACCACAACCGCTGTTTACCGCGCTGCGTAACAGCGGGCGCACAATCGGAAGATTCAGCTCCGCAGCGGAAAATGGTGTTGATCCCGTGGTTGGCTGGCTTGTCTGTGTGAAGGGCCCTTATTATGGGCAGTCATTTCCGCTTAAGAGCGGGAAGAATCGGATTGGCCGCGCACAGAGCATGGATGTGCGTTTGCTGAACGATAGCAGCGTGTCACGTGACTGCGTGGCCGTGATTGTTTATGATGCTAAGATCGGCGATTTCTCCGTGATTCCGGGGGACAGCGACAGCCTGTGCTACTGGAATGAGGCGGCTGTATACGCCCGCGAACAGCTCACAGCGTATGATACGCTGGAGCTTGGTGACAGCGGACGCAATGCGTTCATATTTGTGCCGCTATGTGGTGAACGTTTTTCCTGGGCGGACAGGCAGTCGGATGAGACGCGGAGAGATTAAAATGGTACGTTGCGAAAAATGTTTTGAGAGTTATGATGACCGGATTGCTGCCGGCGTATGCCCGCACTGTGGTTACTATACCGGAGAGCCGCAGGCCGATCCGCGCTACCTTCCGATTGGCTTTGTACTGCACGATCGATATGTGATTGGCGGTGTCATTGGCGTGGGCGGTTTTGGTATCACGTATAAGGCGTGGGATCGGAAGTACGGCGTATGTAAGGCCGTCAAAGAGTATTTTCAGCAGGGTGTTGTGAATCGCGTCCCAGGAGAAGCACAGGTTTTTGTGTCGTCTGAGCGGCAGCGGGAAGAGTTCCTTTATGGCAAGGAACGCCTGATTAACGAGGCACGCATCGTGGCCAAATTCCAGTCTTCGAGCATCGTACGCGTCGAGGATTATTTCGAGGAAAACGGCACGTCATACATGGTGATGGAGTATCTGCACTATAAAACACTGCAGGATTTCGTTATCGACCGAAAAAGATTGCTTGACCCGGATGAAGCCATCGAAATCGGTGTGCACCTGTGTGAGGCACTCGAGGAGATCCACAGTGCAGGCGTAATTCACCGGGATATCAGCCCGGATAATATCTTTGTTGGTGAACATGGGGAGGTCAAAGTTATTGATTTCGGCTCAGCCCGCCTGTCTCGTGAGGATACGGATTCGCGACTGATCGTGTTCAAACCCGGTTTCGCGCCCCCGGAGCAGTATGAAAAGATCGATCCCAATAATGATTTGCAGCAGGGGTGGACAGATGTATATGCCCTTGGTGCAACCTTATATACTGCCCTTACTGGAAGTCGCCCAGCCGAGGCGAGTGACCGTAAGGCCGACTATGACAACCACACTGATCGTGTGCCGTATCCGCATACGATCAATCCCAGTATTCCGCCTTTTTTGAGCAACGCAATCATGACGGCGATGGCCATCAATATTCATGAACGCTTCCAGAATGCCACGCAGTTTAAAGAGGCACTGCTGAAGGAACGCAAGGTTGAACCGGTGGAGACAGTGCGTCGGAAAAAGCGAATCCGGCGTACAGCCGGCATTGGCCTTGGCATCGCGGCAGTGGTCGTGCTTTTGTGCATATTCTCGGGCAATCTGGCGAAAAACAAGGCGGAGGTTCTGTTGGAGCCTGCAGAAATCTCCGTATGGTATCCAGTCAGGGCGGATGGGGATACATCTTCAGTGCGCGACCAGGGTATGCAGGCTGTTCTGGAGGCACTGCAGGAAGGCGACCAGTTTAATTCCGTCACGGTGACACTGCGGCCCATTCCGGAGGATGTATATTCTGAGACCCTTCAGGCCGCATATGATGCCGGAGAGATGCCGGAAGTGTTCGCCTGCACGGATCCGGACGCGACGTATATGCAGGCGGCGCGTGGTGTCGAGTCGCTGCTCAAAGATGCATCAGCGGATTATGATCTTTCTGACGAGGCAGTGGCACAACTCGCTACGCGCAAAATGGTGCCGATGGGTTTCCATATTCCGGTCGTCTATGTGAATACAACGGCGACGGGCTCTGTGGATGGCGTGAGTGTGTCGAGCATGGATGACGTGTGGGGCCTCGGCAACGGAGAAATGCAGTTTAAGCCTGCTGCAGTTTCGCCTGTACAGGAGGCGGCGTATACGGATATGGTTTCCGGGTTTCCTGATGCTCTGCCAGATATGACGGCGACGCGAACAGATTTTCTCTCAGGCGCTGCGGCGGCATACTATGCGGATACGGCGGACTATTTTGACGTTCTTGCCGCGCTGCCGGGGCAGGTCGCGATGCTGCCGATAGCAGGTGAAACCGTGCAGTGCCGCTTTGCGGATGCATGGAGCGTTTCGGCGACGGCTGATGAGGCAGTGCAGATAGCAGCGGATGCTTTTGTGATGTTTCTTACGACGAACAATGCTCAGGACAGGTTTTATATCCAGTGCAGCAATACGGGGCTTCCGCTGAATACTTCGGCCGCAATGTATACGTTTCCAGCGTGCGCAGGCAGTTTGAACCAATTGTGCAGGGCATGGAGCACTATCAATTTCGTTGAGAGGAAGGGATGAAAATGGGCAAAGAGGTTCGCTGCCTTGGCTGTATGCGGCTTTATAACGATACCTATGACGTATGTCCGTACTGCGGATACGAAAATAATCAGGAAACGGTCGCGCTTTTACACATGGATCCCGGCACAGTTCTGCAGGGGCGGTATCTGATCGGGCGCGCGCTTGGCACCGGCGGCTTCGGCGTAACTTACCTTGGCTATGATACAAAGCTCGACAGAAAAATTGCCGTGAAAGAGTATCTGCCGAGTGAGTTCGCTACGCGCATGCTCCACAAGGAGGAGATCCTTGTGAGCAACAGCGGGAAGAGTCTGCAGCTTTTTGAACGTGGACGGGATCGTTTCCTACAAGAAGCACGCAAGCTTGCGCAGCTTGGCGATGTGGACGGTATTGTGCACATTTTCGATAGTTTCGAGGCAAACAATACGGCCTATATCGTGATGGAATACCTCGACGGTGAAACGCTGGAAGATCATCTGCAGCGGGTCGGCACTCTGCCGGAAGAGCAGGCACTGGAAATGATAGTGCCGATCTTGAAAACGCTCGATGAGGTGCACAGCCATGGAATCCTTCATCGGGATATCGCGCCGGACAATATTTTCCTTGTGCCGGGGGAAGACGGAAGATTGCATGTCAAGCTAATTGATTTTGGTGCGTCACGATTTGCGGCGACAACGCACAGCAAGAGCGTTACCATGCTCATCAAGCCGGGCTATTCCTCTGCGGAGCAGTATCAGAGCAATGGTGAGCAGGGGACATTTACGGATGTGTATTCTGTTGGCGCGGTGCTGTATCGAATGCTGACGGGGCAAGTCCCAGCGGACGCATTTGAGCGCCGCACGCAGGTGCAAAACGGCAAGCGTGATCCGCTTAAAGAGCCGTCGGACATTTGCCGTGACATATCGGAAGTTGTAGAAAATGCCGTTATGAATGCGCTGAGCATCCGCGCAGAGGACCGCACGCCGACGGCCGGAGAGTTTTTGGCCGAGCTGCAGTCTGACACACCGGCCAAGCGCCGGGTGAGCAGCGTGCGGAAAATCGATTTTCTGAAGTGGCCGCTTTGGGCCAAAATCGGTGTGCCGGCGGCTGCGGCTGCGGTCATATCGTTGATTGTACTACTGGCGTGTGGTGTGATCGGCTTTAATTTTGCGGAAAAGAATTTTGCTTTGCCAGACGGAATGTGTTATGTCCCGGATGTGGTGAATTATGATATCGACGACGTGACAAGCTGGGTAGAGGACGCAGAGCTCGTGATGTACAACGCAGGCGGTTCGTATGCGCCGGGGACACCAGAAAACATCGTGCTCACGCAGGATGTCCCAGCGGGATCGGTTGTCATGAAAAACACGCGCATTTCTGTCACGGTGAGTACCGGTAAGGAAAAATATCTGATGCCGGATGTCACAGGGATGACACAGGAGGCCGCTACTGCAGCTATCGCCTGCATGGGCGTTCAGGTGTCTGCTACAGAAGCGACGCAGCCGGGACTTGCCGCCGGGTGCGTGAGCACACAGAGCGTAAATCCCTATGAAGAGATCCAGACCGGAGATGTCGTTGAGCTCGGCGTTGTGCCGGGTGATCAGGCGAACGCGGCTGCAGCTCCGTTGCTTGCAGGCCTTACTTATCAGCAGGCGTTGGAGACGGCGTCGGCTGCGGGCGCCGCGATCACTGTAGAGACCAAGCAGTTTGCTCAGGGCTGCGCGGAGCCGACGGTCGTTTCCCAGGATCCGGTGGAAGGTGCTCCGCTGGAGGGCGGTATCGTTACAGTTACGTTGGAGATTCCGTGGCATGAGTTCTCCATGCCAAACCTCCTGTTCAAAACCGAAGAGGATGTACTTCAGCTCTTGCAGAATATCGGCGTCGTTGCGGATATCGAGCACGAGACGAATGAAATGGTCGCAGCGGGCCTGGTTGCTTCGCAGAGTGTGGATAAGGATACGCCTGTTCGACCAGGCGATACCGTGACCGTCGGTGTTAGTACCGGTGGAAAGCCGTTCGCAATGCCAAGTGTGGTTGGTGCATCCGAGGAGAGCGCACTGAAGGAACTGCGCGCGGCCGGCCTGTCGGTCAGTGTAGAGTACAAATATGACAGCTCTGTGGCGGAAGGCAATGTCATCTCTCAGAGCGTGGCTGCCGGTGAAGATGTGACCCGTGGCACTGACGTGACGATTGTGGTGTGCAGCCACGAAAATACGGTTACGGTTTCCGACGTGGTCGGTATGGAGCGCAGTGCGGCAGAAGAGACGCTCCGCGCGCAGGGATTTAAGGTGTCGGTCAACTATGTGGAGAGCACGAGCGCCAGCAAGGGGCAAGTGCTTAGCATGATACCGACGGCTGGCACTGAGCAGCGACAGGGGGCCAACATTATCATTACCGTTGGCAAGGGCGGCAAAGCCAGCCCGACAGATACCTCGCATGATCAGGCAGATGATCATAAGCCGTCGCAGCCCGGCCCGTGGTCGGATTGGACCACATCTTTGCCGGGAGGTGTGAGTGCCGATTCTGGCTTTGATGTCGAGGAAAAAACACAGTACAGTTATCGTGATAAGGAGACGACAACATCCAACACAGAGCTTAGCGGTTGGACACTGGACAACACGACATACAGCTGGAGCGACTGGGGCAGCTGGAGCGGATGGTCACCCTATTCACCGGGGGGCAGCAGCGCTTCCCGCGAGGTGGATACCCGCACGACATATGAGTATTGTTATTTCCAATGTGCCTATTGCGGAAATCATTGGCATGGTTATGGCTTCCCGTGTTACACATGGGGTGGCGGCTGCGGACAGGGCACAATCCAGGAAGGCAGTTGGCATGAAGTTTGGGGAACAATACCGCAAAGTGAAATCAACTGGCAGGACTGGCACGGAACAGGTCATACTTATACGATTTATAATGGCGAGCGTGTATTCCGCAATATTAATGAACCAAATGCAAGCCGTACAGAGTATCGTTACCGTGATCGGCAGGAGATTCCAACCTATCACTATTCCCGTTGGGGCAACTGGTCGTCCTATAGTGATAATCATGTCAGCAGCAGCTCGAACCGTCAGGTACGTACGCAGACGGTATATCGCTATCGTACGCGGTGAATATGTCAGGAAAGGAGCCCACCATGGATACACATGTCACGGAATTAAAAACAGAGCCGACGGGTATGAAGGCGGTGCTCCTGTATGCGAACCGCACATTGGAGACCCTCTGGCTGCCTCGGCGGCCGGAGGGGCGGTTCCGGTTTGTGCTTTCTGCGACGGGAGCAGAGTTCCCATCCTTTTATATCGAGGGAGCGAACGGTCGGTGGTTTGCCTGCTGTAGCGCTCCATGCGTCTTTACCAATTGCAGTGATCAGGAGCAGCATCGTACGGTACTTGGGGATAGCACATTCCTGACCATTCAAGACGGAAAGATGGAGCATTTCCTCTATATGGAGGCTTGCAATACTTACAGCAATCTTTTTCAAAATTTTCGGATCTGCGGTACACAGCCGCTGACGATCGGGCGCACGCCGGACAATGATATTGCATATTGTTTGGCATGCGTGTCCGGTAGCCATGCTGCACTGTACCCAGAGGGAAATGGAATGTGGCGGCTGGAAGACCGCAGCAGCAAGAATGGAATCTATGTCAATGGAATACGCACGCAGATGCAGCGATTGCGGCCTGGTGATGTGATCGCTGTGATGGGCATGCGGATTATCATGGGTGTTGGTTTTTTGGCGGTCAACAATGTTGGACGCGAGGTATATCTGAATACAAACCGACTTGAGCTGCTTTCTTCAGGCGGTGGCAGTGCACCGCCGGAAAACGCCGCCGCTGCAGGGCCGTACTTTAATCGCGCACCGCGTCAGCGTATGAGCATGGACGCAAAGCCAATCGACATCGAAGGTCCGCCCATGTCCATGAAAAATGGGCAAATGCCGCTGCTGCTGCGTATGGGTAGCTCTATGGTGATGGGCGGTGCATCGCTGTTGGCAGGAAATGTGACCATGGTGCTCTCTTCTGTTCTCTTTCCCCTGCTTTCAAGTCGGTATACAGATAAGGAACGGAAGGAATATGAGCAGCGGCGCGACACGCTCTATCGAAAGTATCTGGCTCAAAAAGAGATGGAGATCAGGCACGAGTGTGAGCAGGAGGAATATCTGCTTAATACAAATGATCCCGAGTTGCGTGTGGTATTGCAATTTCCGCAGGATCGAGAGCGCCTATGGGAGCGCCAGAGGACGGACGATGACTTCCTGCATGTGCGCATTGGTGTTGGCAATCGGCCGATGCTGGCAGAAATTCGATACCCCGAGCAGCGTTTTTCAATGGATGATGATCCGCTGGAACAGCAAATGTATGCACTGGCGGGCAAGCAGGTTTTTCTGGAGCGGGTGCCGATCCTCACGGCGCTTGATGAGCAGTTTATCAGCGGCATCGTAGGCGGACACACTCTGGTGCGTACTTTTCTGCGGCAGCTGTTAATGCAGCTGGCGGTGCTGCATAGCTGCGAGGATGTGAAGATTATACTCTTGTGCAGTGAGACGGAACTGAATTGGTTTGAAGACATGCGAGACCTGCCGCACTTTTGGAATGACCAGCGCGATTTTCGCTTTCTGGCCACAACAGAGGCCGAGGTATACCAAATCGGTGAGTACTTAAAAAACGAGCTTCTTGGCGACTTGGAAAAGCCGAGACCGTTACCGGAGATCCTACGAGAGCGGCCGTATTATGTGCTGATTGCAAAGAACAAAACGCTCTTTGACGGCATGGGAATACTCAAGGAGGTGTTACGGGCGGAGCGGTCATGCGGCATTTCAATTCTGACGGCGTTTGACGATCTTCCAAAAGAATGCCGGCAGGTTTTTCGCTTGAATGCAGCAGGAGAACATGCTGTGCATTATCCAAAGCAGCCGGAGCGCCCGTTTGACTATTTCCAGTTTGACACAGTCGAACCTGCAGCTATGCAGGCGTGCTTGCGCAGATTGGCGAATGTTGGCGTTCGCGTGGAAAAGGCAGGCTATACATTGCCTAAAATGCTGACGTTTTTGGAGATGTTTGGCGTTGGTCGCGTAGAGCATCTCAATGCCGCCAAACGCTGGGCTGAGAACGGGACAGTGAAGTCGTTGGCCGCGCCTGTTGGCGTTGGTGCGAATGGAGCACTTTTTTCTCTGGATCTGCACGAAAAATATCAGGGACCGCACGGGTTGGTGGCTGGCATGACCGGTTCTGGCAAGAGCGAGTTTCTTCTGACATATATTCTGTCTATGGCAGTGCAGTACCATCCGGATGATGTAGCCTTTGTATTGATCGACTACAAGGGGGGCGGACTTGCCGGTGCATTTGACGATACGGAGCGGGGCATCCGCTTGCCGCATCTTGTCGGAACGATCACAAACCTCGATGGTTCGACCATTCAGCGCTCTCTTATCTCTCTGCAAAGCGAGCTCACACGCCGCCAACGCATTTTTAATGCAGCCAAACGGCTCTCAGACGAGGGGACAATGGATATCAGTCTCTATCAGCGGCTGTACCATAATGGCTGTGTAGATGAGCCGCTGCCGCATTTGTTCCTCATTTCGGATGAGTTTGCTGAGCTGAAACAGCAGCAGCCGGAGTTTATGGACAAGTTGATCAGCATTGCGCGTATCGGTCGAAGTCTGGGCGTGCACCTGATCCTCGCAACGCAGAAACCGGCCGGTGTGGTAAACGATCAGATTCGCAGCAATACGAAGTTTCGCGTCTGTCTGAAGGTTCAGGATCGCAACGACAGTATGGATATGCTCAAACGCCCGGAGGCTGCAGAGCTGAAGGAGACCGGACGGTTTTATCTTCAAGTTGGCTACAATGAGTTCTTCGCGCTTGGACAGTCGGCGTGGAGTGGAGCGCCTTATGAGCCGCAGGATGAAGTGCATGTGCAGCGGGACGACGCGATCCAATTCATTGACCCGCTCGGGCGTACAGTGCTTGCCGTGAAGCCGAAGGAGGCACCAAAGCGTATGTGCGGTTCGCAGCTCACGGCAGTGGTGCAGATGCTTTCTGCGCTCGCTGCGCATTTGAACTTGTCGCAGCACAATCTCTGGATGCCGGAACTTCCTGAAAAACTTGACTGCGCCGACAAACGTCTTCATTTAGATCCGGGAGACGGCAGAGGCGGCGTGCTGGTATGCCCTGGACTGCTGGATGACCCGGAGAATCAGCGACAGTTTCCGCTTAAGCTGGATTTGCAACAGTGCCAGCATTTACTGATTACTGGAAGTTCCGGCAGCGGAAAATCGATGCTGCTGCAGTCAATGCTGTTTTCCCTCGTGCGTGACTATTCGCCAGGGCAGCTGCAGTTTTACGTGCTGGATTACTCCAGCGGGATGCTGCGGCTGTTTCAGAAATTGCCGCATTGCGCAGCGGTACTGACAGAGGATGACAACGCAGCGTTGGATGTTTTTTTCGACACAGTTCGCAAACTGGTCACTGCGCGAAAGCGCTTATTTGCCGAACTTGAAGTGGACAGCTTTGAGGCGGCGCGTGCTGTTCGGGAACTGCCGCTAGTTCTTATCGTGATCGATAATGTACCACTGCTTGGTGCAAGTAAGAACGGGGAAAAGCATCTGTATGCTTTGAGTGACTACTTGAAAGAGAGCGTGGCCTACGGCGTGAAGTACATTCTCACCTGCAGCGGCCTCAATGAAGTGCAGACGCGTACGCGGCAGGCAATTGGTACACGGCTGTGTCTGCATATGAAGGACAAGTATGATTATGGTGAAGCGCTTGGCTGTAAGGTTCAGTATGTACCGCCGGATCAGCCGGGACGCGGGCTGTTTTGCATTGGAGAACGGGCACTCGAGCTGCAGTGCGCCATGTATCGCTGCGAGCTGGAATCATCGGCACGCCTGCAGGCACTCAAGGCAGAGCTTGAGCAGATCACGAAGCGTTATCCGAAGCAGGACGCAGCACCCGCGCTGCAGATCGCTTCCGAGACTGCAACATATGAGATGTTTTTACAGCAATTTGCGAAGGAGCGTATTCCGCTTGGATATTCCGGCCAGGAGCATAAGCCGGTTGCACTTCCGCTGCGCCAACTTACAACGTTGAGCATTTATTTTGGAAATCCGGCGAGTACGGTTCCGGTTACACAGAATTTGCTGCAGGCGGCGCTGCGCGAATGTATGGATGTGTGGTTTTTCAAATGCAGGAGTGAGGGTGTGCTCGGTGATCTGGATATCCCGGAAGAGCATATTCGTGTGCTGGGAACAGATAATGCATCCCTTACCGCTTTGTGGCAGGAGCTTGCCGCAGAATTTGGACGGCGGAAAACAGTGCTGGAGCAAGTTGCGGAACAAGAGGGCGTTCCTGAAGGGGACGGCGCGGAGGTGTTTCGGCTGCTGCAGACACATACGCGGCCGATCCTGCTGTGGATTGAGTCGATGGAGGAGTTTTCTTCCGGGGCGGATGGTATGACGTCATTGATGTTCAGCAGGTTGTTTCAGGCGGGACCGCAGCGAAATGTGTACACTGCGGCGTGTTTTGCACCGAACCATACGTCTGACGAAGACGCCGGGGTGCTGTACCAGAATTTCTCGCTGTCGGGAGATGCTTTGCTTTTTGGCGGACAGTATGCACGTCAGAATTTATGTGATATTCCTGACAGCGCACAGGGGGCAACCCAAATGCTGCCGCTGAATCGCTGCCTGATGCGCTACCGCGGCGGTGTATACCCTTTGGTAATGCCGTGCGGCGAGCTGAACGAGGAACCGGTGGACGAAGATGCCCAGAGCATCTTTTGACCATAAATAATGATATGCGCTTGGAAAGGAGAATGTGTGGAAGTAATAGAAGCGTATCTCTCCCGTTTTTACCGCTTGTCAGAACTGCTCGAAGAGGACGGCCAGTCAGCGGAGATGTGTATGCAGGGCGAATTGCTCGCACGATATCGTCAATGCCTTGCACAGGAGCGGGAAATGCTGCAGAAAGAAGAACAAAAAATACGATCGCAAGGAGGAAGTTAAGACATGGCAGCAAATATTTCTATTGACGCAGAAAAAGCAGAGATTTGGGTGAAGGACGTAGAAGCAGAAATCGAAGAAGTGAATGGCGTGCTCAATCGCGTGACGGGCGTGCTTACGACCGTTGCGGGCGATGATGACACCATTATGCAGGGTATTTATAATTATGGCACGCGCCTTCAGGATTCCTGGCAGCAGATGTGCAAGGGCTTTAGCGGCGCGGTAGATTTGCTGCATCAGGCGTTCCGGCGCCACGGCGAAGTTGCAAGTGAACTGCTGGAGGGCGTTCAGGGCCTGGCTGGAAAAATTGCCAAATAAGGAGGAAACGTTATGGCTATCATCAAATATGTACAGTCGCAGTATGAGGCGAAGATTGCCGAACTGGAGCAGTATTACATACTGCTGCAGCAGCATCTCAACAAGATGGAGAACTTGAAGGAAAATATGTTCCAGTTTTGGGACGATGATAATGCCCGTCAGGCCGGTCAGGTGCTTACGCTGACGATCCGTCAGGTTACAAGCTCTATGACCATGACGCAGGAGACGCTGGCATTTTATAAGAGTGCCGTTGCAAAGCTTGGGGCGACAAAGAGCGTCACCAGTGGTTTGCTGGATTCGGCATTGCAGCTTTTGAGCGGTGGATTTTGAGCGCGGCGGAGTCCATGGCGCAATTTCATGTAAATCTACGGCAGCTTGAAGCGCATATGGACACGGTGCGCGCTGAGCAGCGCTTGCTGCAGGATCTGGAGACGCTGCTCGGGCAGCTCACATGTGCGGATGTATCAGAGTCGTGGCTTTCGGACCGCCGTGCATTCTTAGATGCCGCACAATACGCTGTCACTGAGCGGCTGCGCTTTTTGCAGGATGCGTGCGAGCGGCTGGCGGCACTCAATCAGGATACGTTGATGCTGATCAACGGCGCGTACCGAATGCTGCGGGAGCGTGACGGTGATTGACCATGCTGTACTGCTTGTGCCATGAGGAAGGTGCGTTTGTATGAAAACTCTGGTTCATTTATCTGTGCCGTCTGTTTCGCTGCGGCATGATATTTTGCTGCCGGCGGATTTGTTGGTTGGTGAGGCAGTCGGGCTGCTTGTCGAGGCGGTGGTCGAGCTTTCCGCTGGACGATATGCTTCTTCTGGCCGGGAGGTGCTCTGCCTAGTTGAGGGAAATATCCTGCTGCGGTCGGGTCACAGCTTTGCCGAATATGGTTTAAAAAATGGAGATCATTTAATTCTCCTATAGCTCTTGGCGCCCGGCAGCTGTCTCGACTGTTTGCCGGGCTTTTTGTATAGTGAAAACCACTCGCTAGGCGAGTGGTTCTAAAGAAGCCTTGCGGCGATGCTGAAGACAAAAAACTCCTTTTGCTTTAGAATGAGCGTGCGGTCTGCCAACTGCATGAAAAAGCAAAAGGAGGTCATTACATGAATGACATGAATAGTTTATCGCATACGAGCAGGAATTGCAAATATCACATAGTATTTGCAATGGTATTTTCAATCACACATTGTTGTGTAAATTTCATCAAGGAAAGCTGTTACTCCATTTAATGATACCTTTTGAAAAAAAGCCAAAGACCAACTTACCGAGCGACAATCTCAAGTACTACCGTCAGCGGAAACAGATGACAACAAGACAGTTGGCGGAAAAGCTGGATATTGTACCATCAACTGTTGTGATGTATGAAAATGGAAAACATCCTATTCCTTATGATGCAGCTATTAAGTTGGCAGATGTTTTGGAAATCGAAGCGTCCTTACTCTATGATGATTTCTCCCGTTTCCTTTCTGTACCCTATACCGAAGCGCTAAAGAGCGTTAGAGCGGCTCTGGGGCTGTCACAGAAGGCTTTTGCAGAACGGATAGGGATTGTACCAAGCTACTACTATAAAATCGAAGAAGGCAATCGCAGACCGTCACGAAAGGTTTATCAGAAGATATATGCTGCGATTGAAACGACCAGTCTACAAACTTCACTTTTAGGGGAGCATCCATTACAATGAAAGTGAAAGAAAAAATGATTGGAGGAGTTGTTATGACACAGAATTTGACTTATACCCGTTGTGGTGATTATCTCATCCCTGATATTCGGTTGAGCTATGTAAGTGATAAACCACTTGGGAAGTACGGTAGAATGCGCAGAGTTTTTCTTGCGGAAAATAATCCAATACTCTTAGATGACATGATTCTAACAGAGACATTATTTCCGCATTTATGGGAAATTGACGAAACAGCTCGCCGTAGAGTAAAACAGATAATGACTGAACTTCTGGAGAGAAATCCGGCTCCGGATAAGTCAACCCAACAGCTTGCTTGGGTGCAGCACATGAGTAGTCTAAAAACACAGGCAGAGGAAATCGTTAATGCAGAGCTGATTTTTTGCTAACAGAATATAGAATTTTTACTTAGGGTTGACTGTAACAGATCAGCCTTATTCCTTTGATGGGACAATTCTTGAATTATATTTCTGACAGTTCCAGCATTATGCTTTTGACAATTCAAGAACTGTCAAAAGCATAATGCAACAATACGGATAATAACTACACCAATTATAGTTATACTGATTATTTCCTTTCCTATCCGATTTGATTGATTGCAAAATGCTATCATTTTTTCAATTCTCGATGTAGAAAATGTAAATGCTATTGATATTTTGAATATCATCAATATTAAATTGATATTTGTCAAGATATGCTTGATTGATAACCATAAATGCTGTATAATGTTGCCCATGGAGGTGATTCCTGATGAGTATAAGTTACAATAAGCTTTGGAAATTGCTTATTGATCGCAATATGAATAAAAGCGAACTAAGGGAACAAGCAAAAATAAGCACAAATGCGATTGCAAAGATGGGAAAGAATGAGCCAGTCTCAATGGATACGATGGATAAAATTTGTAAAGCACTGCATTGTAATATAGGTGACGTAATGGACTTTGTTTCGGATAATGAAACGCTTTCTTAATGTCCGATAATTTTGACATTGTATCTTGCAAAATATAGGTCCCGTGATTTTTGTGAAGTTTTCACTTCTGAGATAAAAGGGACAGTAGTGATGGAGAAATAATTATGAACGCAGAAACAAATAATCTGTCTATGGCAGATTTACAACATACCGCACTAATAAGCAGAAACAAAGCGATGCAGTTGTTGGAACTATCCAGACACTCCTTTGAAAAAGTAGTAAAAGAAGGCTTACTTACAGTCGTATATGAAGGAGGAAAAAAGTATTATCAGATAGATAAAATCGAAAAATTTATGGAAACTGATACATATCAAGAACTTGTAAAAGGAGTGGTTGATGCACGAAATAATCTTAATGATCTGACAGGAAAGGATTGGCTTCCTGAGACAAAAAGTTTCTTCTACCAAAAGGGGCTCGGCGCAAATCATCCTGAAGCACAGATTGAGAAGCTACATCCGGCACCATACTCTTTCCAAGACATTGGCCATCTTGTAAACTTCTTTACAAAGCATGGTATGTCTGTTCTGGATCCTTTTGGCGGTGTAGGTTCTACAGCCAAAGCCTGCGAAGTGAACGGCAGAATCTGTACAAGCATTGAGCTTTCTCCTGTATGGCATGATTTATCAATCAAACGTCTGGAAACCGAAGTTGGAGAAGGAAGCAGCCAGAAGCATCATTTTATTAACGGAGATTCCTGCGAAGAACTTCTGAATATTCCTTCAGAATCAATGGACTTCATGGTGACAAGTCCTCCTTATTGGGGAATTCTGAATAAACAAGACCAAAAGGTTAAAAAGAATCGAGTTGCCAATAATCTCGAGACAAAGTACTCCGAAAGTGAAAAAGACTTAGGAAATGTCGATAGCTATGAAGAATTCCTTGAAATTCTGGTTGAGAAGGTATTCCTTCAGTGCGCCAGAACACTTCGTTACGGCAAGTACATGGCAATAGTTGTATCAGATTTTAGAGATAAATCTGAATACATTAGCTTTCATAGCGACTTGATTCACGAGATGAATAAGGCAAAGATTCCCGGTGGTGGCGTATTGAAACTTCAAGGAACCAAGATTTTGTTGCAGAACCATAAGAGTTTGTTGCCCTATGGTTATCCCTTTGCTTATGTAGAAAATATCCACCATCAGTATGTGTTGATTTTTAGAAAGGAGAAGAAATGATTACAGATATTCCGTCCGTCTGGATGAATCAATTTTCTCCCATGCAGAGGAGGATGAAATTATTCTCTGCTTGAATTACGACGGATTGTACGGAATTAACAACATCAATCGCTTCTTACAGAACAGTAATCCGAGTCCGGCAATTCAGTGGGGCATCGGTTTGTATAAAGTTGGCGATCCCGTATTGTTTAATGAATCAGATCGCTTCTCTCCATTGATTCACAACAATTCGAAGGGGCGTATTGTAGGTATTACCACAGAGGAACTGAAAATTTGGTTCGAAATCGAATTGGATTGTGCGATCAATGAATTGGATGCGTGGGGATATGATTTTGAATTGATGGATGTATCTGAAAGCGGAAATTCTATAATCAAATTCAGCGTCGATAAATATAGAAGCACAGATGAAGATGATGATTATTCTGACACGGTCGTTCCATTTCAGGTTGCTTATGCGGTATCTATCCATAAAGCTCAAGGTTTGGAATATCGTTCTGTGAAAATTGTAATCACTAACGAAACAGAGGAACGCATTACACACAATATTTTCTATACCGCAATCACTCGTGCAAAAGAAAATCTAAAAATCTATTGGAGCCCGGAAACAGAAAAAAGTGTATTGGGGAGATTGGAAGTTAGAGATTCCAGACGAGATGCCAATTTGCTAAAGCAGCTGTATTCTCTGTGAGTTTTAAAATATAGGCAAAGTTACCACATTGCCCTGCTTGACGGTTTCCTTCCCGCATATAACTTGTGCCCAAATTGTGGACAAGTACAGATTAACTTCTGCTCAAATTGGGCAGAAGTCGAATTTGGAACTTCCGCCCAATTCGGGTGGAGGTGTACCGGCTTTTTATTCCCAACTTGGGAATATCATAGTATCCCCCAATACTGGACAACCAGTATCGGGGGATACCTATCATTTCGTTATGCTGTTTGCGCCTCAGTCTCCGGCCTTTTCGCTTCGACGACTTCCCCCCTGCAGCCGCCCTCTACCTTCTGGTTGATAAGACCGATGAACTTGTAGTAGATGTCAACTTGCTGGGTTTTTACACCGTCCGCACCAATTTCCTTTTCGTGTACCACGATCTTCTCGATCAGCTCGTTAAGGATATACGGTGTCAATTCCTGAATGTTGGTGTACTTCCAAATCAGAGGGATGAATTGCTGGATATTGTTGTAGACTTCGTCATTCCGGGCAAGCTCCGCGGTCAGCGCGTCCCTTTTACCGCGCAGTTCGATCTGTTCACGCTCGTACTTTGGAGCCATGGCCTGATAGCGTTCCTCGCTGATTTTCTCTAATGCCGCATCCTCATAGAGCTTGTTAAGTATTTTGTTTAACTCGTCCATGCGTTTGTCTATCGTTTTTAACTCACGGCGGCTGCGGTCGATGTCCTCCTTCTGCCGTTCCTCCTTAATGGCAAGCAGCATATCCATGTAATCCGCCACATGGCGATGCGCGTCCAGCGCATTGCGGCGGATGTCTTCCAGCACCAACTGGTTCAGCGTTTTCCAACCAATCGCATGGGAGGTACATCGTTCTTTGCCATAGTTTTTGTATACCCAGCAGGAGAAGCCGGTATATCGCCCCTTTCTCTTGTCATAGCTGACATTCAGCGAGGAGCCGCAGTCAGCGCACTTCACCAGTCCCGCAAAGGGCTGTACCTCGCCGGTGCTGTTTTCTCTGCGCCGAGCCTGCATCATCTGATGCACCGTATCCCACAGGTCCTGAGTGATGAGCGGTTCGTGTGTGTTCTCCGACACGACCCACTCCGATTCATCTGCCGCAATGCGGTGCTTATCAAAGAAGCCCTTGGTCTTTGTGCGTCCGAATACGATCTTGCCAAGGTATACGGGATTGTTCAAAATTGCCCGCACAGAAGTAGCGTGCCAGTCAAAGGGCTTTCGCCAGTAGTCGCTGTTTTTATAGTAGTCAGGGTTATTCTGGTTGAAGTACGCTTGCGGGTTAAGGATTTGCTTCCCACGCAAAATCTTTGTCATACGTACATAACCGATACCGTCGGCAAACATTTGGAAAATGCTTTTGACCACCTCAGCCGCTTCGGGATCAACAATCAGGTGATGTCGATCATCAGGGTCTTTCTGGTAACCGAAAGGCGCGCGGCTGCCAATGAACATTCCACTGCCTGCCCGCGCCCGGTGTGCTGCTTTTGTTTTGGTGGAAGCCTGCCGCGCATAGAGTGAGTTGATGACATTGGTCATGGGCAGCATCAGGTTGTCCAATCCCTTCTTGGAGTCGATTCCTTCGGCCACCGCAATGAATCGGATGCCCTTTTCCTCAAAGTAATGTTCGATGTACAGTCCCATCTGTGCATACTCACGGCCGAAACGAGAGAGGTCTTTTACGATAACGGTATTGATTTTTCCGCTTTCAATATCGTCAATCATGCGCTTGAATTCCGGCCGTTCAAAAGATGAGGTTAGATAACGATACTTTTTGAAACACAGTAAAATCAAGGTTTTTCGGACAACGGACAAGCATGGTTTGTACTACAACTAAATATTGCACCGCACAAGCGGCGTTTCCCACTTCCACACGGAAGAACAGGAACGCCGCTTTTTTCATGCCCTTTGTTACGCAGTAGGGGCAGAAAAAGCCTTGCTACAAGCGGCTTTGCGAGTGCGAAAACCCACTTAGGCGATACTTGATACCTAAACCCTCAAAATCGCCGTTCTACTGCGTAACAAATCCACAGCAAAAGGAGTGATGAAGCTATGGCAGTTTTCCGTGTGGAACGCAACACAGGCTACACCGTAATGAGCAACCACCACTTACGCAATAAGGAGCTTTCCTTAAAGGCAAAGGGGCTGTTATCTCAAATGCTGTCTTTGCCGGAGAATTGGGACTACACCCTTGCGGGACTGTCCTATATCAACCGGGAAAGTATCGACGCTATCCGTACCGCCGTTTGGGAGCTTGAAAAAGCCGGATATATCACAAGGCGGCAGGGACGCGACGAGAAAGGCAAAATGACCGCTATCGAGTACACCATTTACGAACAGCCGCAGCCGCCGGAATTGGATTGCCCGGTATTGGAAAATCCAACAGCGGATAACCCGATATTGGAAAATCCGACAACGGATAATCCGACGTCGGAAAATCCAACGCAATTAAATAAAGATATATCAAGAACTAACTTACCAAAAAAAGAAAAATCAAATACGGATTTATCAATTACCCATTCCATTCCTATCCATTCCCTAAATCCCTTGCCTTATGGCGAGGACGAAGCGGCAGAACCGCCGGAACGGAAAAGAACGGAAAGGAACGACGCTTACCGTGTGTATGAGGAAATCATTAAAGACAATATCGCCTATGACATTCTCTTGCAGGACAGAAGCCTTGACCGCGACCGTCTGAATGAGATTGTTGACCTCATGCTTGAAACCGTCTGTACGGCAAGAAAGAAAATCCGTATTGCCGGGGACGATTACCCCGCCGAGCTTGTGAAGTCAAAGTTTATGAAGCTGAACAGCGAACATATCCGCTTTGTGCTTGACTGTATGCAGGAGAACACCACGAAAATCCGCAACATCAAGCAGTACCTAAAGGCGGTGCTTTTCAATGCCCCGTCTACCATTGACAGCTACTATACTTCCCTTGTCGCTCACGATATGGCAAGCGGCGCGCTTGCACCGAGAAAGCCAAAGTACGGCGACCTGGACTATTACACCTACAACGAGGGCGAAAGCCTGTAAACGAAAAAAGGAGGATTTACCACATGGCACAGAAAACAGGAGCTTTGATTTTTGATGAAACCGCTGACCGCTACGACATTCGCTTTGACGTAAACGACTATTACGGGGGCTTGCATTGCGGCGACTGCATGGAAGTCTTTGTGCGGGGCAAGTGGAAGCCGACCCGTATGGAGTACGGGGACAACTGGTATCTTGTGGGTATTCGGGCGGCAGACCTTTCCGGGCTGCGAGTACGGATTTAACAGGGCGGCGTGAAAGCGGACGCTCTTTTTTCATGCCCGCCCCGCTTCCCAGCGGCGGGCATACCACCATAGAACACGAAAGGAGGACACCCATTGCAGGAGGAAACCAACGAAAAGACCATAGCCCTTTACATCAAGACCGGGAAGCTGACCGCGCAGCAGCTCCAAAAGGCTATGAAAGCTCTGCTTGCACAGATGAAAAAGCAGCATGACAAACAGAAAATCCCGCATGGAAAGCAGACCCTAAAGCAGCTTATGAAGCAGAACGCGGGTGTTTCCAACATTGAAATCACAAAGGACAATATCAAAGCCTTTGAGAGTACGGCGAAAAAATACGGGATTGATTTTGCACTAAAGAAAGACAGCACCGAAACCCCACCCCGCTATCTTGTGTTTTTCAAGGGACGGGACGCGGACGCACTGACCGCAGCTTTCAAGGAGTTTTCCGCAAAGAAGCTGACACAGGGACAAAAGCCCTCTATCCGCAAGCTGATTGTTTCCCTCAAAGAAAAGGCGGCGGCTCTGAACGCACAGCGGGACAAAGTAAAAAACAAAGACAGGGGGATTGTAAGATGAACGCTATCAACTGGAAAAAGCTGCTACTTCCCAACATTCCCTATCTGCTCTTTGTGTATCTCTTTGATAAAGTCGGACAGGCGGTGCGGCTTGCCCCCGGCGCGGATCTATCCGGCAAGGTGCTGTCGCTTGGGGAGGGCTTTTCTATGGCTTTTGCAACCCCGCTTCCGAGCCTTGCCCCTATGGATTTGCTTATCGGTATTGTGGGGGCTGTCCTTATCCGGCTTATGGTGTACTTCAAAGGCAAGAACGCGAAGAAATATCGAAAAGGTATCGAATACGGTTCAGCCCGTTGGGGCAACGCCGAAGATATAAAGCCCTACACCGACCCGATATTTCAAAATAACGTGCTGCTGACACAGACGGAACAGCTTACCATGAACAGCCGCCCGAAGCAGCCGAAGTATGCAAGGAATAAAAATATCCTTGTTATCGGGGGAAGCGGCAGCGGCAAGACGAGATTTTTTGTGAAGCCCAACTTAATGCAAATGCACTCAAGTTACGTTGTAACCGACCCGAAAGGTACGGTTTTAGTCGAGTGTGGGAAGCTCTTACAGCGCGGCGGGTATCGGATAAAGGTGCTAAACACGATAAACTTCAAAAAAAGTATGAAATACAATCCCTTTGCCTATCTCCGCAGCGAAAAAGACATTTTGAAACTGGTAAATACCTTGATTGCCAACACCAAAGGGGACGGGGAAAAAGCCGGGGAGGATTTTTGGGTAAAATCGGAACGGCTCTTTTACTGCGCCCTTATCGGCTACATTTGGTACGAAGCCCCGGAGGAAGAAAAGAACTTCACGACGCTGCTTGAAATGATAAATGCCAGTGAAGCCCGCGAGGACGACCCGGAATTTCAGTCCCCCGTTGACCTCATGTTTGAACGGTTGGAGGAAAAAGACCCGGAACACTTTGCCGTCCGGCAGTATAAGAAATTCCTGTTATCTGCGGGAAAAACAAGAAGCTCTATCCTCATTTCCTGCGGTGCGCGTCTTGCCCCCTTTG
>OHAY01000410.1_pt1 | contig 45267 bp, 35 predicted proteins | sample 1577191 | NCBI WGS metagenome assembly OHAY01 (sample SAMEA3541504, study PRJEB24748) | human gut metagenome | biome: human gut; feature: human-associated habitat; material: faeces | place: China | collected 2012 | reverse complement strand
GCCGTAGGCGAGTTTTGATTTTTGTTTTACAATAGGCGGCGGAGCAAAATAAGAACTCTCAACGTGTTTGCATGAAAATTTTTCGGCTGCATGGGGATAAAATGTAAAAACAAAAAAATATCGAAAAATTTGTAATAAATATGTAATATATCTTCAGGAATATGTTATAATCAAAGTAACGTGCGAAAAAATGGAGTTCGGAAGGAGATATTTAATGAACAAGAAGTTAATAAGTATTGTGACAATTATGGCAATGCTTGTGGTTATGATTATACCTGCATGGGCAGGCGGTGGTGATAACACAGGCGACGACAATTTTGGCGCAGCTATTTATGTGAAGAAAGATGGCGTAGAAGGTGCATACACATTAGGAACAGCTAAGGAATTTAAGCTAGAGTTCTGGGCATCAGGCATTGTTGGAAAGCAGGTTGTAAGAACTGTTTCAGTAATAGGCGACAATCAGGTATCATCTATTGAATACAAAGATGGCGGAGAGTGGTACGACATTAGCGGATTTAATAAGGAAATGACTATTGCAGGTAATGATTTGGACAGAACTATTAGAGTCGTTTTTGATAAGGAAGGTAGATATACAATTTCTTATGGATTGGTGAATACAGAAGGTCAGGATGTTGTAAAGGATCAGTTAAATATTGAAATAGCAGACGGACAGATTAAAATTGTTAAAGAAACTGAGACAACTACAACTGCAGCAGTAGAAACAACTACAACCTCAACAGCAGAAACAACCACACCAGCAGCGGCAGAAACAACTACACCAGCAGCGGCAGAAACAACTACAACTGCAAAGGTAACAACAACTCAGAAACCTACAGCACAGAAAGTTAGCGTTGGGAATACAAGGATAACAAAGATCGTAAAAACTAAGAAGAGTGCCAAGGTAATTTATAAAAAGATTGCAAAAGTATCAGGATATCAGCTTCAGTTGTCTAGATCTTCAAAATTCAAGAAGGCAGTAACAAAGACAACTAAGAAAGTTAGCTATAAATTTAAAAAGTTAAAGGCAAATAAAAAATATTACGTAAGAGTTAGAGGTTATGTAAAGACTTCAAACGGTACAACTTACGGAAAATGGAGAAAGAAGAACTTTAAAACAGCAAAATAATGTGACAGATAAAGAATGAAAGAAGGAAAAGATGAAATTTTTAAAGAGAACAATTGGAATAATAATCGTGATGGCGGCTATTATTTCAGGACTTCAATTAAAAAGTGAATTGGCTTATGGAGCAACACCTACGATTTCTAAAAGTACAGTAACATTAGAAAAGGGTAAAAGAAAAAAAATAAAAGTTAAAAATGTTTCAGCGAGAACGAAAGTTAAATGGAGAACATCTAATAAATTTGCAGTTACTGTTTCAAAAAAAGGTAGAATTAGAGCTGTAAATTATGGAGCTGCAACAATTACTGCAACTTGTAAATCAAGAACAATGACTTGTAAGGTTACAGTTCCTGATACTTCTAAGAATGTTGTCATAACGAAATATCCTACAACATTAACAGAAGGCCAGACAGGTATGGTTGTAGCAAAGTCAGTTAATAAAATTTCATATATGTCTTCAAATGACTCAATAGCAAAAGTCAATAAAGAAGGTACTGTTGAGGCGTTAAATCCGGGAAAAGCGGAAATAACAGCGAAATCCTCACAGGGATATAGCAAATGTACAATAAATGTTTTGTCAAGTGATGTAAATAACAGATTGTATGATTCTAACGGAATCAGTATTAAGAAAGTTAACGCTGACGGAACAAAGGTTAACGGTTTTGTAAGCCAGGCAAAAGGTCAGAATTTTACTGTTGCAGTAGATGGAGTAGACGAAAGTAATGTTAAGTCATGCAAGTGGAGTGTTGGGAATAGCGATGTTGTTTCAAAACTTTCAGCAGTAAGTGGAAGCAAGCTTAAAGCAACTTTGAAAGCAGTAAATGAAGGCAAAGTTAACATTACAGCAAAGGTTACATACACAAACAAAAATGTTGTTACATATACAAATACAATTTATGTTTCAAACCCTGAAACAGAAGTTCAGAAGTTAATTGTTTATGGAACAGCATTAGGCAATGAAAGACAGCAGTATATTTCTTTTAAAGGTTTAGGAGAACATAGTACTATTACTTGGACTAATTCAAACAAAAAATGTGCCACTTTAACAACTTATGAAAAGAAAGCGGCAGTTTTAGGCACAAAACCGGGAACGGGTACAATTACAGCAAATGTAGATGGAAAAGTATTCAACATAAGGTATACAGTTGTTAATCCAACAGTTAATAATTTAAAGGCAGTTATAAAAAAAGGTGAAAAAGTACAGTTTCCTATTTTGGGCGACACAGGTACAGTTCCTGAATTTACAAGCAGAAATGAAAGCGTTGCCACAGTTTCAAGCGATGGTGTCGTTAAAGGTGTAAATTCAGGAGTTACATATGTTGATGTAAAAATCGGAAATATTCACAAGTCTTATAGAATCGAAGTATATGCAAAAGGTATGTACAAGATTGTAAATAGGGCTATGTACATAGTTAATCATTGGAAATATAGTCAGCCAAAAAGAATGAGAAAAGGATACTATGATTGTTCAGCTTTGGTTTGGAAAGGCTATAAATCATACAAGCACTACAACAGGAAACTTGGAAGTGGTTCTTATGCAAAGACAGCAGCAAGCCTGTTTGACTATTTAAAAGAAAAAAATCAAATAGTATATTATGGTTTTATTGACATAGATGATATGAAACCGGGTGATTTGATTTTTTACGGAGATTACAATGCGGCAGTAAAATACAGCACACCGGGAAGAACTTTAAATATCTATCATGTATCTATGTATGCAGGTGCAGGCAAAGTGGTAGAAAAAGGTGGACAGACTATTAACTACAATAATATTTCGCATATAGTTGGAATAGGAAGAGTGGTAGACTAATGGAATATAATGTTGGAACAGTAGTAACATTAAAAAAAGGTCATCCTTGTGGAACTAATGAATGGGAAATTATAAGAACGGGTGCAGATTTTAAGTTGAAATGTAAAGGCTGCGGTCGTATAGTAATGGTTCCAAGAAAAACTTTCGAAAAAAGCGTAAAGAAGATTTTGCAGTAAATAAAAAAACGAAAGCTTTGTTTAAAACCAAAAGATTTCGGAAAAAAATTTACAAAATGAAAAAAAGTCCTTGAACACAGGGACTTTTTTTGATATTATAGTAATTCGTGATATATATTAATTACGCATAACGAGTATTCGTTATGATCCTTGCTTTTTCAAACGAAAAGGCCAGAGACCAAAAGGAGGTAGAAGCATGAACAAATATGAATTAACAGTTGTTGTTAGTGCAAAACTTGATGATGAAGGAAGAACAGCTGAAGTAGAAAAGGTAAAAGCACTTATCGAAAAGTTCGGTGGTACAATTACAAAGATCGAAGAAGCTGGTAAGAAGAAATTAGCTTACGAAATCCAGAAGATGTCAGAAGCATTCTATTACTTCATCGATATTGACACTGAAAACACAGATTTTCCTAGCGAGTTAGAAAGCCAGCTTCGTATTATGGAAAATGTTATCAGATTTATGACTGTTGCAGTAGAAGCATAGTTTGATACATTAGAGAGGTATAATATGAATAAAGTTATTCTTATGGGTCGTTTGACTCGTGACCCTGAAGTTAGATATTCAACATCAGGAGATAATCAGTTGGCTATTGCGAGATACACATTAGCAGTAGATCGTAGATTTAAGAGAGATGGAGATCAGAGCGCTGACTTTATCAGATGTGTAGCATTTGGTAGAAGCGGTGAATTTGCTGAAAAATATTTCCATCAGGGAACTAAGATAGTTGCCGAAGGTCGTATTCAGACAGGCAGTTATCAGGACAAAGATGGTAAGACAGTTTACACAACAGAAGTAGTTGTTGAAAACCAGGAATTTGCAGAAAGCAAAGCTACAGCAGATAGCAATAATAACTATCAGCCACAGCAGCAGCCGGTTGCATCACAGCCAACAGCACCTGCAGGAGACGGTTTTATGAACATTCCTGACAGTGTAGATGATTCAGGTTTACCATTTAACTTTTAACAGATTCGAATAGAATCTCATTAACGAAAATAGGAGGTCAAGTTATGCCATATAATAAGAGTGAAAGACCAGATTCTCCAATGAGAAGAAGAGGCGGTCGTAGAAGAAAAAAAGTTTGTGCATTTTGTGCTAACGAAAACAAGGCAATCGATTATAAAGATGTAGCTACATTAAAGAGATACGTATCTGAAAGAGGAAAAATTCTTCCTAGAAGAATCACAGGAAACTGTGCTAGACATCAGAGAGCTCTTACAACAGCTATCAAGAGAGCTAGAAATATCGCATTAATGCCATACACAGTAGAATAATCGCGAAGCACACAAGCAACGTGTGCCCAGTGCTACAAATAAAAAGAAGTGGAACCACTTATGCTTGCATAAGAGGGGTTTCACTTCTTTTTATTTGTAGCGGCTGACGCATGCTGCGACAGCCGCGTGCTTATAGACATTCTCTTCATCATTCCCCCATACCCCAAAAGTATATGATAGATGATAAAGAGAATGTCTATAAGAAGTGCGGGCATGTTTCTGGATAATTACTGAAAAGTAAGTGCGGACAAAGATATTTCCCAGTAGTGGGAGAGCCCTTTTTTTATGCTAGTGTCACTTTTAGTGACTCTTTTTTTGAAATAAATTTAACAGCAAACTTGCTAATTTTCATTCTTCTAAGTGTTTCCATTCCTACATCTTTGTCAAGTCTTCCTGGTCCACTGTTTTCATTCCATTCCTTACCAGCAATGCGGCAACTTTGTCTGTATCCTCGTCCTTGACACGGAATACCATAAGGGCGTCATCTGTGCCTCTTGCAAGAAAGGCGTAAACGTAATCAACGCTGTAGCCGTTAGAAGCAATAACGTTCATTGCCTTAGCCATTGAGCCCGGCTCATCCGGAAGCTTAACGCCAATAACGTGTGTAAGGTTACAAATCCAATCGTTGTCTCTTAACAGAGTAAGAGTATTAAAAGGATCGTCTACAATAATACGAATAATTCCGAAATCGCTTGAATCGGCAATCTGGAATGCACGCATATCTATTTTGTGTTCGGCAAGAAAATTGGTAAAGTTTGCAATATTACCCGGTTTGTTTTCAATGAACACTGAAATCTGATGAATATACATATAAAAACCTCCTAAATTTTACGTTTATCTATAACACGAACTGCTTTTCCTTCTGAACGTGTAATTGACTTTGGTTCAACCAATTTAACCTTAGCATAAATGCCAAGCATACTCTTAAGAGCGGTAACAATATCTTTCTCCTTAGACTCAATTGAGCTAACTTTATCAGAGAACATTTCAGGTGTCATTTCAACCAGAACTTCCATAGTATCGCTATTGTTTACACGGTCAACAATAAGCTGGTAGTTGGCAGGCATGCCCTGTTTAATAAGAACTTCTTCAACCTGAGAAGGATAAACATTAACACCTTTGACAATAAGCATATCATCTGAACGTCCCATTAATCTGTGAATACGTGCATGAGTACGTCCACATTTACATTTTTCCCTGGTAATATATGTAATATCCTTTGTACGATATCTGATAAGTGGAAAAGCTTCCTTAGCGAAGCTTGTGAATACTAACTCACCAATCTGTCCATCAGGAACAGGTTCAAATGTGTCAGGATCTACGATTTCCGGAATGAAATAATCTTCACAAATATGCATACCATTCTGTTCTTCGCATTCAAAAGCAACACCTGGACCTTCTATTTCTGTAAGTCCATAAATATCATAGGCTTTAATACCAAGTCTGTTCTCGATGTCAGCTCTCATATCCTCTGACCAGGCTTCAGCACCAAAAATTCCGGCTTTTAATTTTATCTGGTCTTTGATACCACGTTCTTCAATTGATTCAGCCAAATATGATGCATAACTAGGTGTACAACAAAGAATAGTTGAACCAAAATCAGTCATAAACTGAAGCTGTCTGTCAGTGTTACCTGATGACATAGGAAGTGTTAAAGAACCAACCTTCTGTGAACCACCGTTTAATCCGAAGCCACCTGTGAAAAGACCATATCCATAAGCTACGTGAACTACATCTTCATCTGTTCCACCGGCAGCCACAAGGGCTCTGGCACATCCATCTTCCCACATATCAATATCTTTCTTAGTATAAAAATCTACTACACGCTTACCTGTTGTACCTGAAGTTGAGTGAATACGTACACAATTCTTAAGAGGTACTGCTAATAAGCCGTATGGATAAGCATCTCTTAAATCGTCTTTCGTTAAAAAAGGTAACTTAGAAATATCTTTTAAAGATTTTATATCGTCAGGTGTTACACCTTTTTCCACCATTTTTTTTCTGTAAAAAGGTACATTCTCGTATACTCTTTTTACCACGTCTAAAAGTCCCTCTGTTTGAATCTGCTCAATCTTTTCACGAGAAGCAGTTTCAATTTCTTCCTGAAAATATTTTCCCATTGTTTCATTCCTTTCTGTCGCTCAAGTATAGTAATATAATTTTACAACATATAACGCTTTAAAGCAATAAAGTACAAAAAATAAAATTAACAAAAATAGACATAAATAAATAGTAAAAATACATAAAAAAAATCAACCAAAAAAATTTTTACAAGCAAAGATGTGTCTTTTTATGGGGCAAAAAGCCTAAAAAAATTGCACAAAAGGGGGGACAAAAACGCCCTTAATAAAAACGTTTTTCCTCCCATAAAATCTAGCAATTGCAAAAATTATATGATATAGTGATTTTTAGTATAGAAAATGAAAATAAAACGAATAAAAAATATATCCGAAGATAATGCGAGGAGGAGAAAAATGTCAAATAACTTAAAGGGAAATCCTGTTGAAGGATTTGCCGAGAAAAGCCGTGAAGCGGCAGTAGAGGGAATAGTTTTACTTAAAAATGAGGGAAATGTACTTCCGTTAACAGAAGATGATAAGGTTTCAGTTTTTGGAAGACCAATGATTGAGTACTACAGAAGCGGAACAGGTTCAGGAGGAGCTGTAAACGTTGAATACACAACAAATATTTTGGACGGATTTGAAAACAGCAACCTTAACTTTAACAAGACTATAGTTGAAGACTATAAGGAATGGTTAAAAGACCATCCATTTGATAACGGTGGCGGTGGCTGGGCATGCGAGCCATGGTTCCAGAAAGATATGGAAATCACAGCAGATTATGCAAAGAAACAGGCAGAATCAACTAACAAGGCTGTATACATTATCGGACGTACAGCAGGAGAAGATAAGGACAACGCCAACTGGGTAGGAAGCTATCTTCTTACAGATGAAGAAAAAGAAAACCTTAAGAACATAACAGAAGCTTTCGAAGATGTTTGTGTAGTTCTTAACGTTTCAAATATTATCGACCTTAAGTGGATTGATGAAGAACAGTTTAAGGGACACATCAAATCAGTAATTATTGTATGGCAGGGCGGTATGGAAGGTGGAAACGCAGTAGCCGAAGCACTTTCAGGCAAGGCTACACCAAGCGGTAAATTACCTGACACAGTAGCTTACGATATTGAAGATTATCCTGCTAATGATAACTTTGGCAACGAACTTACAAACCTTTACAAAGAAGACATTTATGTAGGATATCGTTATTTTGAAACATTTGCACCTGAAAAAGTTCAATTTGAATTTGGTTTCGGACTTTCATATACAACATTTGATATTGAAACAGTATCAGCAGATGCAGATGATGAAAAAATCACATTAGAAGTTAAGGTAACTAACACAGGCGACAAGTTCTCAGGAAAAGAAGTTGTTCAGGTATACTACGAAGCACCACAGGGAGCTTTGGGACAGCCTGCAAGACAGCTTTGCGCATACGAGAAAACAGAAAATCTTGCACCGGGTCAGAGCCAGACATTAAAGATTGCTTTCGATATTAACGGAATTGCATCATATGATGACTCAGGCGTTACAGGCAACAAGTCATGCTACGTATTAGAAGCAGGAGATTACAACTTCTACGTAGGTAACAGCGTAAAAAATAATAAACTGGCTTATACATATAAAGTTGAAGAACTTAAAGTAACAGAACAGCTTTCAGAAGCTGCCTGCCCTAACGATGAAAATCTTACATTAATGAAGCCGGGCAAGAGAAGAGAAGACGGAACATACGAAATTACATATGTACCATCACAAAAGCCTACAGTTGATATGGCTAAGAGAATTGAAGACAATCTTCCAAAAAACATGAAAATTACAGGCGATGTAGGAATTACATTACAGGATGTAAAAGCAGGTAAAAACACTATTGAAGAGTTCGTTGCACAGCTTACAGTTGCAGAATTAGCACAGATTGTAAGAGGTGAAGGAATGAGTAACCCTAGAGTTACAAAAGGAACAGCTTCAGCTTTTGGTGGATTAAGTGATACATTGTTTGCTTACGGAATCCCTGCAGCATGTTGTGCTGACGGCCCTAGTGGACTTAGAATGGAAGGAAAAGCTACACAGCTTCCTATTGGAACAGCACTTTCAGCATCATGGAATCCTAAACTTGTAAGAGAACTTTACACAATGGAAGGTCAGGAATTATACGGAAATCAGGTAGATACATTACTTGGACCTGGAGTAAACATTCACAGACATCCTTTAAACGGACGTAACTTTGAATACTATTCAGAAGATCCATACCTTTCAGGAACAATGTCAGTTGCATCAACAGGCGGTATTAAAGACGGCGGAGCATGGGGCACAATTAAGCATTTTGCATTAAACGGTCAGGAATCACATAGATTTAAGATTGATGCAGTATGCTCAGAAAGAGCAATTAGACAGATTTATCTTAAAACATTTGAAATGGCAGTAAAAGCCGGAACAGTTAAGGCATTAATGACAGCCTATAATCCTATTAACGGACATTGGGCAGCTTCAAATTACGATCTTTGTACAACAATTCTTAGAAATGAATGGGGATATGACGGTATCGTCATGACTGACTGGTGGGCTAAGATGAACGACGTTGTAGAAGGTGGAGAAGAATCAAATCAGGATACAAGAGACATGGTTCGCTCACAGAACGACGTATATATGGTTGTAAACAATAACGGCGCAGAAGTTAACTCAAACAATGATAATACTGAAGAATCAGTTAAGGAGGGAAAGCTTACTGTTGGAGAGCTTCAGAGAGCAGCAATTAATATTTGTAACTTTATTCTTTCAGCACCTGTTATTGAAAGAGAATTAGTTGATACTGATATTGCAAAACATTTTGATTCAATTCCAAACGACCAGGCTAAGTATCAGGTATTCAATGTTGGAAAAGATGATAAGGTAATGTTTAACAGTGGAACAGAAGCTACATTGGAAGTTGAAGAAGAAGGAGAATATACAATTATTGTAAATATCGCATTTGACAAGTCCAACTTATCCCAGTCAACAGTAAATGTTAATGCCAATGGTACAACAATGGTTGTAATTCAGACTAATGGTACAGATGGCAACTGGATTACACAGAAACTTTGCAAGGTTAAACTTGACAAAGGCGTGTATAACTTAAAGCTTGAAGAAGTATTAGCAGGAATCAAGGTTAAATATATTCAGTTTAAGAAGATTCCTAAGAAAAATAAATAAATAAATGTAAAAAGCAAACAGTCTATTATGATTGGCTAGTCAAAGCATAGCATATAACAATTGAAAAAGGTCTGCTGGAGATATTCCAGTGGGCTTTTTCTTTACTCCTTTAGAGGGGAACCTTAATGTTTGGCATATAACAGAGAAAAAAATAATGAAATGGTGCAAAATCATAAGAAAAATAAAAATGGTTTTATAGTAAAAACATTATAACGCCAAATAATTGTACAAAATGCATAAAAAGAAGCAGACAAAATGTGCAAAAAACATAGGATAAATGTATAAAAAACAGGTTAGGTTATGAAAAATAAACAAAAAGTGTACAACATAACCCATAGGTAGTTGAAAAAAACATTTTAATTTGGTAGAATTATCTGATAAAGGATAATTAATCGAAGGGATTCGACAAGATCTTGGATGAAAGGAGAAAAAACATGAATATTTCAAAAAGTAAACAAGGAATACTCGCAATAATATGTACTATTGCGATGATTGTAACATCAATTACGGTGTACAATCCAAGGGAGGTAAAGGCAGATCCATCAGCAACAGTTGATGGAAAACAATATTCAGTAACAGTAAAAGATAGAGGAGAATGGACAGGGTTTGATTGTCAGGGAATTTTTGATAGTGCCAGGATTCATTTTGCATGGGGAATTGATGTAGATAAAGATACTATTACTGCATCAATAGGAGAAACTAAGTTAACAGTTAATGAAAAAAATCCTAGAGGAATGTGTATTCCATTGTCAGATGTAACTAGTTTAGAAGCAGGAAGTTATGATATTGTAATTAAAGCAACAACGGTAGCTTCAGAATCAGCAGAAGCAAAGGAAATATCTGCGACAGCAACGTTAAAGATTGAAGCGCCAGAGGAAACAACAACAAGAGATCCTTCAGTGGTAGTCTGGAAAAACATTGTTGGTGGCACAGGATATTCATATAATGATAATACAACCGTGCAAGTGGTTAGCGTACAAAAACCAGAATTTGCAAGTGAGCAGGGTATATATATGACTGTTCCTGGAACAATAGAAAGTATAAGCATTAATGGAGTTGATTCAGAAAAGTATGCACTACAAGGTGGTGGTGCAGTTGTATACTTATCAGGATTAGTAAAAGGTGAAAATACAATAAACATAAAATATGCTGGAGGGGAAGCAACAGTTATAATAAAAAATGAAAATGAAACTATTTACACAGTTTCAATTGATGGAACAGAAAAACAGTACGAAGAAGGTGCAACAATTACTGTACCGGCTGATGATCAGGGTTACTACGATGTTACTAAGAAAGTAGCTTATGCTCCAGGAACAGAACTCACAGTAAATGAAAATATGACTTTAAAGAGCATTAAATTAAGTGTAACAATGACAAAGGGAGCAAGTATCAGATTAGCAGCTCCAACAGGTTTAAGATTCCAGACAACTGTTACATCAGGAAATGGAATTGCTGCAGATGAAATCTTAAATTCAACAACAGTAACAACAGGTACACTTATTACAACATTAGATTTGTACACAACTCATGGAAACACACTTACAAAGGAGAGTACCTATACTGTTCTCGATATTGCAAATAATGGATGGTTTGGTGAAGAATCAAAGAAGGAGACAGGAAAGTTCTGTGGTTCAATTATCAAAATCCAGAAAGAAAACTATGGTAGAGAATTTATTGCTGTAGGATATGCAACTATTAATTATTCAAATGGTGATCCAAAGACTGTTTATGCAGATGTTACTGAAAGTAACGGTAAATCAATTCAGGGCGTTGCTCAGAAGATAAAGGACAGCAATAAATTTGATGGTTATAGTGCTGAACAGAAGGACATCATTAACAAGTACATTAATAAAGAGGAGATATCAAAATAATGGAAAGAAGATATATAAGCCCAGAGATGGATATAATAGAATTTGACACAAATGATGTAATAACTACAAGTGGTGAGCTCGGTGGTGAAAAGCCTGGATTAACAGATGTAATTGATGTAAACGGAATAAATAATTGGTCAGATTTTATTGATTAAAAAATAAACAACTTAATAATAAAACAGGCTGTGCTTTAACTCAACATTAAAGCACAGCTTATTTTTTGCCCTCATCACTATCATCTTCCCCTAAAGGTCTATAACAATGTTCAATAAATGCAGAAGATTAAAAATCAGACAAACCAGCCGGATTGTCGACTTATTGTATGGGTGTATTACTTGATTTGAAGGGCAAAAAAATGTATACTAGTAGTTATCAGTATGAAATGGATTATAACCCCGAAGGGTACGCATTTAACCTGATAAGTTACGAAAACATAGGAGGCAAAAATGATAACATTAAGTAAAGGCGGAGCATACCTTATTGGTGGCACAGAAGTTGTAGAAACAGGTGCAGGCTCAGAAGAATTACTAAAGAACAAGTTAGGGGATAAATACCTTACAAAAGAAGATGCTGCAAAGAATACTATGGCATATGGTATTTTGAACGAACACAACACATCAGGCAACATGGACAAGCTTCAGATTAAGTTTGATAAGCTTACATCCCATGATATTACATTTGTTGGAATCATTCAGACAGCAAGAGCTTCAGGATTAGAGAAATTCCCAATTCCTTATGTGCTTACAAACTGTCATAACAGTTTATGTGCTGTTGGTGGAACAATCAATGAAGATGACCATATGTTTGGACTTACTTGTGCTAAGAAATATGGCGGAATTTATGTACCACCTCACCAGGCAGTTATTCATCAGTTTGCCAGAGAGATGTTAGCAGGTGGCGGCAAGATGATTCTTGGTTCTGATTCACATACACGTTATGGTGCTCTTGGTACTATGGCTATGGGTGAAGGCGGACCTGAATTGGTTAAGCAGTTACTTTCACAGACATATGACATTAATATGCCTGAAGTAATCGGTATCTACATGACAGGAGAACCTGCTAAGGGTGTAGGACCTCAGGACGTTGCACTTGCAATTATCGGAGAAGTATTTGACAAGGGTTATGTTAAGAATAAAATTATGGAATTTGTAGGACCTGGTGTTTCTAAATTAAGCGCAGATTTCAGAATCGGTGTTGACGTTATGACAACAGAAACAACTTGTCTTTCATCTATTTGGCGTACAGATGAGAAGATTAAGGAATTCTATGACATCCATGGAAGAGTAGATGAGTATAAAGAATTAAATCCTGGTGAAGTTACATACTATGATGGAATTGTTTATGTTGATTTATCTAAGATTAAACCTATGATTGCAATGCCATTCCATCCAAGTAACACATATACTATTGAAGAATTAAATGCTAACTTGGAAGATATTCTCCACGATGTTGAAAAGAAAGCTTTAGTTTCATTAGATGGACAGGTTGATTATAAACTTACAAACAAGATTCGTGACGGAAAACTTTATGTTGACCAGGGAATCATTGCAGGTTGTGCAGGTGGTGGATTTGAAAACATTTGTGCAGCAGCAGATATATTAAAGGGACATAGCATTGGAGCTGACGAATTTACACTTAGTGTATATCCTGCTTCTATGCCAGTATATATGGAATTAATCAAAAACGGATGCGCAGCAGATATTATGGCTGCCGGCGGTGTTATGAAGACAGCATTCTGTGGACCTTGTTTCGGTGCAGGTGATACACCGGCTAACAATGCCTTCAGTATCAGACATTCAACACGTAACTTCCCTAACAGAGAAGGAAGTAAGTTACAGAATGGACAGATTTCTTCAGTTGCACTTATGGATGCCAGATCTATTGCAGCAACAGCAGCTAACAAGGGTTATCTTACAGCAGCTACAGATGTTGATGTTGAGTTTAAGGGACGTAAGTATCATTTTGACAAGAGTATTTATGAAAACAGAGTATTTGACTCACACGGAATAGCAGATCCTGATACAGAAATCCAGTTTGGACCAAACATCAAAGACTGGCCGGAAATGGTTGCACTTACAGACAATCTTCTTCTTAAAGTTGTTTCAGAGATTCATGATCCGGTTACAACAACAGATGAATTAATACCATCAGGTGAAACATCATCTTATCGTTCTAACCCACTTGGACTTGCAGAATTTGCACTTTCAAGAAAGGACCCTGAATATGTAGGAAAAGCTAAAGAAGTACAGAAAGCAGAAAAAGCAAGAGAGGCAGGACAGAATCCTGTAGATGCACTTCCGGAAGTTGGAGGAGTATTTGAAGCGTTAAAGAGCAATCTTCCTCAGTACAAGATTGACAATGATACAGTAGGTATCGGAAGCACTATTTTTGCAGTAAAACCGGGTGACGGTTCAGCAAGAGAACAGGCTGCTTCATGTCAGAAGGTATTAGGCGGATGGGCTAATATTGCCTGTGAATATGCAACAAAGAGATATCGTTCAAACCTTATTAACTGGGGTATGCTTCCATTCATTTATGAATCAGAAGAATTGCCATTTAAGAACGGTGACTATATTTTTGTACCGGAAATAGTTGAAGCTGTTAAGAACAAAGCTACAGACGTACAGGCTTACGTTGTAGATGATGACAAGAATGTTAAACCATTTACATTAAAGCTTGGCGAAATGACTGACGACGAACGTGACATTATATTAAAAGGCTGCCTGATTAATTACAACAGAAAATAAATAATTAAAACAGGGAGGAGACCATATGGGAAACAAGAATGTCATAACAAAAGATGACTGTTATTTGTTTGGAAAAGGTACTCATTATGAAATATATGAGAAACTGGGTGCGCATGTTACAACAATTGATGGTGTAAAAGGAACATATTTCGCAGTTTGGGCACCCCATGCAGTTAACGTTGCCGTTATAGGTGATTTTAATGACTGGTTGGGATTTAACCATAACATGAAGATGGAAAATGATTCAGGCATCTGGGAACTTTTCATACCGGAGGTTGAAGAAGGCGCAATGTACAAGTATGTTATTTCTACACAAAGTGGGGATACATTGTACAAAGCTGATCCTTATGGTTTTTGGGCTGAGAAAAGACCCGGAAATGCTTCAAGGGTAGCAAATATTGATAATTACAAATGGAAAGATGCTAAATGGATATCAGAGAAGGCAAAGGAGAATCACTATGAACTTCCAATGTCAATCTATGAGGTTCATCCGGGTTCATGGAAAAAGGATTTTAAAGGTCCTGATGATGAAGACGGATTCTATGATTACAAGCGTATGGCTAAAGAACTTGTAGCATATGTTAAGGATATGGGATATACTCATGTAGAACTTATGGGTATATTGGAACATCCTTTTGATGGTTCATGGGGATATCAGGTTGTAGGATATTATGCACCTACATCAAGATATGGAACACCTCAGGATTTTATGTATTTGGTAGATGCTTTCCACAAAGCAGGAATCGGGGTTATTTTGGACTGGGTACCTGCCCACTTCCCAAAAGATGCTCACGGACTTGCAATGTTTGACGGAACACCACTTTATGAATATGCAGATCCAAGATTGGGAGAACATCCTGACTGGGGTACTAAGGTTTTCGATTATTCTAAGACAGAAGTTGTTAATTTCCTTATTGCAAATGCATTATTCTGGGTTGAAAAATATCACATAGACGGACTTCGAGTTGACGCAGTTGCTTCTATGTTATATTTGGATTACGGAAGAGAAGACGGACAGTGGGTTCCTAATAAGTATGGCGGTAATGAGAACTTGGAAGCTATTGAGTTCTTTAAACATTTAAGTAGTGTTATGAATTACAGAAATCCAAGAGCATATATTATTGCTGAAGAATCCACAGCATGGCCTAAGGTTACTATGTCACCTAAGGAAGGTGGCCTTGGATTTTCTTACAAGTGGAATATGGGCTGGATGCATGATTTCTTAGAGTATACTAAGCTTGATCCTTTGTTTAAGAAGGGTAATCATAATAAGATGACTTTCGGATTAACTTATGCATTTAGTGAGAATTTTATTTTAGTATTATCTCACGATGAAGTTGTTCATTTGAAATGTTCAATGATTAATAAGATGCCGGGTTATCCACAGGATAAATTTAAAAACTTAAAGACAGCATATACTTTTATGTTGGGACATCCGGGAAGAAAGCTGTTATTTATGGGACAGGAATTTGCCCAGTTACAGGAATGGTCAGAGGCTAGAAGCCTTGACTGGTATCTGCTTGATGAACCTGAACATAAGGATATGCAGGAATATGTAAAGAAATTACTTCACTTATATAAGGAATATCCGGCACTTTACACTGAAACAAAGGGCTATGGAGCTTTTGAGTGGATTAATGCCAATGACTGCGAAAGAAGTATTTTCAGTTTCATAAGAAAGACAACAGAAGCTGATTATAAGAACTCTATCGGTTTCGTGTGTAACTTTACACCAATGGAAAGACCTGATTATGTTGTAGGAGTTCCAAAAGCCGGAACTTACAAGAGATTGGTTACAACAGAAACAGGTGAGAAACAGGTTGTAAGCTACAGAGCCAAGAAAGGCGAGTGCGATGGAAGACCATACAGATTGGAAATTCCACTTAGACCATACGAATCAGTAGTTTTCGAATTTCCAAAAACAAGAAAAAAGAAAGCTACACCAAAGAAAAAAACAAAATAAAAAATAAAATTGTCTGTGGTACAAAAAAATAGTGCCACAGACATTTTTTTGTGCTATGATTAGGATTGATTAAATACAAGGATTGAATGGGTGATGAAATGAAAAAGAAAGTTATAGCAGTTGTTGCAATTGTGCTGATTCTTGCAATTGCAGTGGTTATAGGAATAAATTTTAACAAGAAGCAGTCTAAGAATAACAAGCAGAGCAATAGCGGTCAGGCAACGTCTACATATAATGGTAAGTTGCCGGGGATTGATTTATATTATGGAAGTCAGAAGGTTGGAAGTCTTAACGGCTACACAATGGATATGGAAGAAGAACATATGCGTGATGTTATTGTCCCTGTTAATACAGACAGAACGGTTCCAATTACAATATCAACTAATGGCAATAAGGTTTCAGAGATTTCTTACGAAATGAAGAGTACTGAGGACAACCGTTTGATAGATAATGGAACCCTTGACGGCTGGAAACAGAAGGACGGCAAGATTACTTTGAATTATCAGGCCAGTGCCATTATGGAACAGGGAACAGAGTATTTTTGGGAAATAATTATCAAAACAGATAAGTATGAGCAGATTAATTATTACGCAAGAGTAATGGTTACTGATAAGGAGTTTGTTACTGAACAGATTAAGTTTGCGAAGAATTTTGCAAAGATCGCTTTAAAGGGCGAGGGAGCTTCAAAGCTTGCTCAGTATATTGAGCCTGATAGTAGCCTTCCTAATGATAACCTTGGTCAGACTACTATTAAGTCAAGTTACAATAGCCTTATTTGGACTTCACTTAAGCCTGAGCTTATATCTGATATAACAATAACAGCAAAAGAGTTTTGCATAAAGGACACCGGGGAAGCCGGAACTTATACAATGAATTATCAGATTAGAACAACTAATGCTGAGAAGGTTAAAGAGAAATATAATGTTTCTGAAACAATCACAATATGGAGTTGTGCAGGAAGAATTTATGTTTTGGCATATGACAGGGAAGTAAATCAGATTTGGACAGCAGACAAGAATAACGTAGGCGGAAGTTTTATTGACTTAGGCATTCAGAAAGAAACAAAGGCTGATTTTGTTGAAAGTTCAAATCAGCAGTTTATGACGTTTCAGGTTAACGGCGATGTTTACGTAATGGATTTGAATGAAAGAAAAATTAAACAGGTTTACAATCTTAATGCCAAGAATGCTGAACAGCTTAACAATACTAAGGCAAGGGTAATTACCGTGGATGACAAGGGCAATGTTGACTATATGATTTATGGTTATAGCAAGGCTAAGGAGCATGTAGGCGAAAACGGAATTTCTATTTTAAGATATAATTATGAGTCTAACAGTTCCACAGAGGCGGCTTTTGTACCTTGCAAAGTGCCTGCTTACAACTTGGAGAAGCAGTTGTCACAGCTTTGTTACGTAGGCGACGGAACTCTTTATATTATGATGAACAACACTATTTACTATGCAAACCTTAAAACTAAGGAGTGGGGAGCGTTGGTAGAAAATGTGGAAGACGGAAGTTTTGCAATTAACAGCGACGGAAGTATGTTGGCTTACAATACAAGTGGTAAGGCTTATGATACAGAAAGCATTACAATTGTTAACTTAAAGAATGGTGAAAAGAAGACTATTGAGGCGGGAGCTGACAATATTATTACCGTATATGGTTACACGGGAACGAACCTGATTTATGGAATAGGTTCTCAGAGTGACGTGTCAAAGAAGAGTTTTGTACCTGTTAGCAAGTTGGTAATTGTTGATAAGGATTATAAAGAAGTTAAGTCATATTCACAGAATAAGATTTATATTACAGGTGTTGAAATAACAGACAATATTATTAATATTAAGCGGTACAAGGGCAAGAGCCTGATTTCAGATGACCAGCTTTTGGATAATACTGAGACTAAGAAACCTGTTGCAAAAACAAGCTATTATGTGGATGATGTAAAGCAAAAGGAATTAGCTTTGGCATTTACTAATGCACTTGATGGAACTAAGCAGCTTTCAGTTGAAAAGGTTGGCAAGGCAACTTTTGACAGTAGTTCTAAGGTTAATGCTACTTTTGAGAGCAAGAAAGAAAATAATTATTATGTTTACGGATATGGAAAGCTTCAGGGGATTTACAGCGACAAGAACGCTGCAACTAATGCGGCAAAAGCTACATATGGACTTGTAACGGATAACCGTGGACATAAGATATGGGTTTTTGAAGAGAATTATAATTAAAAATATCAGAAAAGGTCAAAATGCTTATTAGAAAAGGGTGTTTTGACTTTTTTCTTTATCTTTACGCGAAAAATTTTTAATGTTATACTTAAAGATAGTAAAAAATTCGGGAGGAACTATGCGATTTATACATACTGGTGACATTCATCTTGGTGCCACTCCGGAGAGCAAAAGACCTTGGGCGGCTAACCGTGGAGATGAAATTTGGAATACTTTAGAACGTTTAATTAAAAAAATAAAAATAGACCCGGTAGATTTGCTTATTATTGCAGGGGATATGTTTCACAGACAGCCGTTGCTTCGTGAACTTAAGGAAGTTGATTATTTGTTTTCGACTATTCCTGACACAAAGGTTGTTTTGTGCGCGGGAAATCATGATGCCATTAAAAAAGGCTCTTTTTATGACGGCTTCAAATGGAGTGAGAATGTTATTTTCTTAGGTGACAAGAATATTGAAAGTGTGGAGATTCCTGAGCTTAATACATGTGTGTATGGACTAAGTTATCACCAGACTGAAATTAAGGACGCAATGTATGACCATGTTATTGTGAACAGACCGGATATGATTAATATTCTGGTGGCTCATGGCGGTGACGAAAAGCATATTCCCATTAATAGAAAGAAGCTTGCAATGTCAGGTTTTGACTACGTGGCAATGGGACATATTCATAAGCCTGAAATAGATGAAAAGATGAAGATGGCATACAGTGGTTCTCTTGAACCTATTGATATGAATGATATTGGACCTAGAGGCTATATTTATGGTGAGATTTCAAAGAGAGGTCTTGAACTTGAATTTGTGCCTTTTGCAAAGAGAATTTACAGGGAACTTGATTTCACGGTAACTCCAACAGCTACTAATTTGGAAATAAGACATAGACTGATTTACATGATTAAGGAGCAGGGACAGGATGATATGTACAAGATTACTTTTAGCGGTTACAGAGATCCTGATTTTGACATTGATGTTTCAGATATTGAAGGTGTTGGAAATGTTGTAAGTGTTACCGACAATACGGTTCCTGATTATGATTTTGAAGAATTGTACGCTGAAAATAAGGACAATATTCTTGGAATGTACATAAAGAAATTTCTTGACAGGGAGAGTCTTACACCTTTGCAGCGTAAAACCCTTTACTATGGAACAAAGGCATTGATGGATGCCATGGAGGACAGGGCATGATTATAAAGGACATACGATTAACTAATTTTGGAAAATTTAATCATAAAATGGTAACTCTTGAACCGGGACTTAATATTGTATATGGTGAGAATGAAGCGGGAAAGACTACTCTTCATACTTTTATAAGAGGAATGCTCTTTGGAATAGAAAAACAGCGTGGAAAGGCAAGTGGTAAGGACCTTTACACTAAGTATGAGCCATGGGAGAATCCGGCTAATTATCATGGTATGATGCGAATCGAAAGCGACGGTGTAACTTATCGTATTGAGAGAAATTTTAATAAGCTTAATAAGTCTTTTAAGGTTATTAATGAAGATAAGGGTGTTGAGCTTAAAACAGAGGAGATTGAAAATCTTTTCGCAGGGCTTGATGAAAGTTGTTATTACAACACTATAAGTATAAGCCAGCTTGGCAGCGTTACAGATAAGGAACTTGAAGTTATTCTGAAGAATTATGCGGCAAATCTTGGAACGACTAAGTCTATGGAGATTGATATTAAATCAGCATTTGCAGACTTAGATAAGCAGAAGAAAAATATAATGATTGAAAGCCGAATTGCTGAAGAGGATGTTGTTGAGAAGGCTATTAAGAATGCCAAAGAGGATTTGGAGATTTCTCAGGGCGAACAGCATACAATAATTGCTTCAATAGAGCAGAAAAAGCAGTCTTTATTTAATCTTTCTAATAAGAAGAAGGAATTGTCAGCTCTTGATGCAAAACGACTTGAAGCCTTAAATAAACTTAATGAGCGTAAGGAGAATCTTTATCAGGAGGCAATTACTTTGACTGCTGACAGTGAGAAGTTTTCAGCTTCCCTTGAACAGATTGAAAATCACCAGAAGCAGCTTGAACAGGAGCTTGCTGACAAGGGCATTGACGGAAGAGAGACTATGGAATATCTTCTTGAAAAAGTTACTAACAGAAGTAATATGCCTGTTTTGTTTATTATCCTTATGATGGGATGTATTGGTGGTGCAGCAGGTTTTATTATGGGCAATTACCAGATGATGGATTTAAAGCAGTTTTGGGTTAAGCCGGGTATATGCCTTGGTGCGGCTTTTGTTTTTCTTATACTTGCAATCTTTAAGTATGGATTTAATAAGAAGAAGCGTCAGAAGAAGTTGGATGCCTTAAAGGAGATTAAGCTTGTAATGGATAAGCTGGACGCGGCAAAGCACGAAAGGGTTTATGTTGAACGTCAGCTTAACAACAAGAAAGAAGCTTTAAAGGATACTCAGGAGTTTATTAAAGCCGAGGAAGAAAAAAGCGTTGATATGCAGGATTATAGTGACGAGTTAAAGGACTTGGAAGCGAAGGAACGTGAAATCAACGAGGCAATTTCAAAGTCTCAGTGGATTCTTGAACAGAAGCAGGAAAAGGATATTGAACTTCAGAAGAAGATTGATGAACTTGAGGAGCGATTTAACAAGATTAAGAAAGCAAAAGTTGAAATACAGGCTATTGAGGACGCCAAGAGTAATATTGAAGATATAGCAGATGAAATCAGAAATAGTTTCGGTAAGAGATTAAATGAGAGAGCATCTTATTATATTTCACAAATTACAAACGGCAAATATGACAATCTTTCAATAGATGACAAACTTAACATATCTGTAAACAGTAAGCACGCTCTCATAGCTGCTACACGACTTAGCAAGGGTACAATAGAGCAGATATATATGGCACTTAGACTTGCGGCAGCAGATATTATATTTGAAAAGGACAAGAAACCTATACTTCTTGATGATGCCTTTGCAATGTATGATAACAAGCGAATGGGTAATACTATGAGATTTATGGCAGAAAATATGGAACAGGTAATCATCTTCTCATGCCATACAAGAGAGAAGCTAATGGCGGACAAGTTAGGACTTAAGTATAACTTTATAAGGTTGTAGTGGAGAGTTGCAAGGTTATAAAGTCATAAAGGAGAGTTGTAAGGTTATAATTGAGAACGCTAAGATTTAAATGATAGATCTAAGGATGCGGCGGAGAATTGAATATTATATGAGTGTGGAAGAGTGAGAATTAGCCCCGGCTACGGAAACGTAGCCGGGGTTTTTATAGGCTGAAATTGTGGGAGAATTTTTTAGAAGTCATATTCTTTTAATGAGAAATCAAACTAAGATAACCTCCTTTATCTTTTCGATTTCTTTAACGAGAATACAAACTAAGATAACCCCCTTTATCTTTTCGATTTCTTTAACGAGAATACAAACTCTGTTCCAACGCCTTCGGTGCTGATTACATCGATTGTTTCGTTGTGTCCCATAATAATTTCTTTTACGATGGCAAGTCCGATTCCGGAGCCTGTTTTGTCACGACCACGGGAAAGGTCGGTCTTGTAGAATCGCTGCCAGATTTTGTCGATGCTGTCCTGTGGGATTCCCATACCAAAATCCTTAACGGAACAATATTGTTTTTCGCCTTTGTTATAAAGCTTGATTATAATCTTTGAACCCGGATTACTGAACTTAATGGCGTTATCAAGTAGGTTGTAAAGAACCTGTTCAATCTTGCCTTTGTCAGCGTATACATTGCAGTGCTTTGGTGGAAACTGAATAATCAATTCAATATTCTTCTTCTCGCAACTGCCCTGGAAAGTATCAACTGTTGAAGCGATAACTGATTCCATATTAAAGTCTTCAAAAATAAGTTCAGGACCGGTGCTGTTCCAACGGTTAAGGTCACACAATCCTGAAGTAAGCTTTTCGAGACGGTTAGCCTCAGATAAAACAATTGAAAGATATTTGTTGTAATCTTCCGGTGGAATTGTTCCATCCATTATAGCTTCAATATAGCCCTTTATAGAAGTTAAAGGAGAGCGGAAATCATGGGAAATATTAGAAATAAATTCCTTTTGATAAGCTCGTGAGTTGTTTAACTGCTTAGACATATATTGAAGTGAGTGCGCCACGTCACCGATTTCATCGTCATTGTTAACCTTAAGTCCTTCGTATTCAAAATTACCTTTGGCATATTCCATTGCCGCAAGTCTAATCTGCTTAAGTGGCAAATAAATAAACCACATAAAGTTAAAGAATATAATGAGTGAAAGAGCCAGTATAATTGCGTAAGTAACGTAGAAAATAAGTGTTACATCATAGCAACTTTTTTTTATAATGGAAGTAGGCATATGAGCCACAATATATCCATAAGTCTTATTATTATTTTTAACTTCATAGACAACACTTAAAGTGTCGGTTTTAAAAATATTATAAAATTTGCCAATCTTGTAATGTGTATTCTTATAATCATCAGGCTTGAATTTTTCAATCAAAATATTAGAAGAATCTTTTGAAAGATTATTTGTTGTGCCTGTGTAATAAAATGGTTTGCGGTTACTATCAAGAATAAGTATGTCACAGTCCAGTACGTTGTTAAAATCATTTAAAAACTGCTTAGGATTATCTAAATCATCAAGTGAGTTGTCCACGCAGTCCACAGCATTACTTCCTATTACAGAGGCATATTTGTAAAGGGTGTTAATATTATTGGTCAGAAGATGATTATAAATCAAGTTATTTGACCAATAAGAAATTAACAAAAAACCTAATATTGCAAAAGAAAAATACCCTGTAAAAAATTTAGTTAAAATAGAATTTTTCATATTTAGTTATGTACCTCGAATCTATATCCTACACTCCAAACTGTACCAATTGACCACTGATCCGTGTCAGCAATTTTTTCACGAATACGTTTAATGTGAACGTCTACAGTTCTTGTATCTCCGGCATATTCATAACCCCAGATATGGTCAAGAAGTTGCTCTCTTGTAAATACTTGATTAGGTGATGAAGCAAGGAAGTACAATAATTCAATCTCTCTTGGAGTCATTTCAACAGGTTTGCCCTTGTAAATAACTTCATAGTTTGAAAGATTAATAATAAGGTCCTTGTATTCAACACGTTTTTCATCAGGCTTCTTTGCAACAGGAGCCGGAGCTTCAGTGTAACGTCTGAGAACTGCCTTAACACGGGCAACAAGTTCCTTTGAGTCAAAAGGTTTAATAATATAGTCATCTGCACCAAGTTCAAGACCTAAAACTTTGTCGAAAACTTCTGTTTTGGCAGAAAGCATAATAATAGGAACCTTTGATTCTCTTCTTATTTCACGGCATACTTCGTAACCGTCAAGTCCCGGAAGCATAATATCCAACAAAATAAGATTTGGAGCATATTCTTTAAACGCATCAAGAGCCGACTGGCCATCATGCTCAATACGTGTTTCGTAGCATTCCTTAGTTAAATATAAAGATATAAGGTTTGCAATGTTTTCATCATCGTCAACTATTAAGATTTTCTGTTTGTTTGCCATTTTAAATCCTCCTGTTAAAAAAATCTATTTAAATTCTACAACTGTGGCACCTGCACCACCTTCGCCATGTTCACCTGTTCTGTAGGATTTTACATAGCTACATTTCTTAAGATGGTTTTGAACTGCATTTCTAAGAGCTCCGGTGCCTTTGCCGTGAATAACATATACCTGTGGCAAATGTGCAATGTAAGCATCATCTAAGTATTTGTCAAGCTGTGAAATAGCTTCGTCAACTGTTTTTCCAATTAAATTAATTTCAGTTTTAATATTCATAGACTTGTTCATTTTAATCTTGCCTGTTGAACCACGGGTTAAGCCTGGTGCTTTAATATCAGGTTCGTCAATAATTTCAAGGTCGCGAATATTAACCTTAGAGTTTAGTATACCCATTTTTACTGTAAGATTACCGGCTGCATTAGGCAATGAAGTAACAGTACCGTTAAGATTCATGCTCAAAACTTTTACACCTGTGCCAAGCTTAAAGTCGGAAGGCTTGTAAGCCTTTTTAGGTTTGGCAGCTTTAATTGATGAGCCTACCTGGTTCTTTTTAAGCTTTGCTCCAACATTACTTCTGGATTTTTCCATTTCGCGGGTATTACCGGATTTCCCATATTTATTAATAGTTTTGATAGCTTCGTCGGCTGTTTCCTTAGCTTCCTTAAGAATATCAACAGCATCTTCGCGTGCCTTGTTAAGGATTTTGTCACGTTGTTCATTAAGCTTTTCTGTCTTAAGTTCATAATCACGTTTAAGTGATTTAATCTGAGACTTGTAAACTGCAATAGTTTCCTGATCTTTTTCAATCTGGATTCGCTGTCTTTCTATTTCGGACAAAACATCCTCAAACTGCTCATTATCTGAATCAATGTGAGACTTAGCATCTTCAATAATGTAGTCAGGAAGACCTAACTTGCTTGAAATAGCAAAAGCATTACTCTTTCCGGGAACACCAATAAGAAGTCTGTAAGTTGGTCTGAGTGTTTCTACGTCAAACTCGCAACTTGCGTTTTGAACTCCCTCAGTTGATAAGGCAAATAATTTTAATTCACTGTAATGTGTTGTTGCCATAATTCTTGAACCGATGTTTTTAAGGAAAGTAAGAATTGAAATGCCAAGGGCTGCACCTTCCACAGGATCCGTTCCTGCACCAAGTTCATCGAAAAGTACCAGTGAATCCTGATCTGCCTGATTAAGTATATTAACAGTATTAACCATATGAGCTGAAAAAGTACTTAAACTTTGTTCAATGCTCTGTTCGTCGCCAATGTCAGCAAAAACTTCTTTGAAAACTGCAAGTTTGCTGCCCTCAAAAGCCGGAATATGAAGTCCCGCCTGGCCCATAAGCGTTAAAAGTCCTACAGTTTTAAGTGAAACTGTTTTACCACCGGTGTTAGGACCTGTAACAATCAAAAGGTTAAAGTCTTTTCCAAGATGAATGTCTATAGGCACAACCTTTTTAGGATCCAAAAGAGGGTGGCGTCCCTTCTTAATATTAATCTGTCTTTGATCATTAAACTCAGGCATTGAAGCTTTCATTTCTTTTGCAAGAGAAGCCTTAGCGAAAATAAAGTCAAGCTTAGGTAATATTTCCATGTCTGTTTTTAATTCATAAATATGCTCGGCACAGGCCATGCTAAGGTTAGCAAGAATAATTTGAATCTCATCAGCTTCCTTAGCTTCCAGTTCACGAAGCTTATTATTAAGCTCTACTACAGCAGCAGGTTCAATAAATAATGTGGAACCTGTAGATGACTGGTCGTGAATAATACCGTTAACATTGCCACGGTATTCCTGCTTAACAGGTACACAATAACGTCCATCCCTCATTGTAATAAGGGCATCCTGAAGATAAGTGTGACCTGACTGGGAATTAATGAGAGATGACAACTGGCTGTGAACACGGTCGTTGGTAATCTTCATCTGTCTTCTTATATTTTTAAGATTAGCAGATGCATCGTCAGCTATTTCATCTTCTGAAATAATACATCTTTCAATGTCATTCTTCAAATTAGTTAAAGGTTCAATAGCCTCAAACATGTCATCAAGACTATCTCTTTCAGCCTCATCATCACGGCGGGAGAAAGTTTTAACTCTTAAGGCAACTTTTAAAAGGGAGTCAATTCTAAGTAATTCTCCGGTGCCAAGAGTACTTCCAATCTCTAATCTTTTAATGGATTCGCCAATATTGTGAATACCTGAGAAAGAAAGGCTTCCTTTCTGCCAGATTCGTGATAAGGCATCACCTGTCTGTTTCTGATTTTCTTTTATTTTATGAATATCGGCAGATGGAACAAGTGCGTGGCAAAGCTTCTTGCCAGGCTCAGAACCTGCCTGATTTTCTAACATTTTTATTATTTTATAGTATTCAAGGGTTTTAAGAACTTTTTCGTTCATGATAAAGCCTCCAATTCTTGTATTTAGATACATAATCAATTATAATAAAGATTGACTGTCAGGTAAAGAAAATCTTAACATTTGGAGGAAAAGATGAGATATATAGAAACATTAAGAGAGGGCGAAAGAATTCAGGAAACATATTTGTGCAGACAGAGAACTACTGCAATGACTAAAACAGGAAAAGAATACGAGAATGTTATTCTTCAGGACAAAACAGGTTCCTTGGACGCCAAGATATGGGATCCGCACTCAATGGGGATAGATGAGTTTGATGCACTTGATTATGTTGAAGTAAATGGTGATGTAACAGTATTTAACGGTCAGACACAGCTTAGTATTAAGCGTGCAAGAAAGATTAGCGAAACAGATGTTGACCCGACTAATTATTTACCATGTACTAACAAAAACATTGACGAAATGATGATGGAATTAACAAAATTCATCGCCGGTGTTAATAACCCTTATTATAAACAGGTTTTAACAAAACTATTTATTGACAATACAGAATTTGCGGAAGCATTTAAGAAGCATTCAGCAGCCAAAAGCGTACATCACGGTTTTATTGGCGGCTTGCTTGAACATACATTATCTGTTGCAAAAATGTGTGACTTTTTTGCAAAGCAGTATCCTATTTTAAATAGAGATTTACTTATGACATCAGCTATTTGTCACGATATTGGAAAGGTTTATGAACTTTCAGACTTTCCAATGAATGATTACACAGATGCAGGCCAGTTACTTGGACACATTGTTATGGGGTCAGAAATGCTTGGAAAGATTATGGATTCAATTCCTGATTTTCCAACTAAGTTAAAGAACGAATTGAAGCATTGTATTCTTGCACATCACGGAGAACTTGAATATGGTTCACCTAAAAAACCTGCACTTATTGAGGCAATGGCACTTAATCTTGCAGACAATGCAGATGCAAAGATTGAGACAATGACAGAACTTTTAAACAGTAACAGTTCTGCTTCATCAGATCAGTGGTTAGGATATAACAGATTACTTGAAACTAATGTAAGAAAGACAAGCGAATTAAAGTAATAAATAAATAGATAATAATACAAATACGCAATAATTAGCATAAATATGCGAAAAAATATACAGATAATTATTTAAAGGAATTTTCATGATTAAGAAAAATGATATTTTAGATTTAACAATTGAAGATTTAGGCGTAAACGGAGAGGGTATAGGCAAAGTTGATGGCTATACTCTTTTTGTTAAAGACGGAGTAATCGGCGACAAAGTTACAGTAAAGGTTATGAAGGCTAACAAGAATTTCGGGTTTGCCAGATTAATGGAAATAAAAGAGCCTTCTAAAGATAGGGTTTCGCCAAGATGCAGTGTGGCAAGACAGTGTGGCGGATGCCAAATTCAGTGCATTAATTACAAGGAGCAGCTTAGATTTAAGAAGAATAAAGTGTACAACAACCTTGTGCGAATTGGTGGTCAGAGCGACTTCGTAATGAATGATGTAATGGGAATGGATGAGCCTTTTAACTATAGAAATAAGTCTCAATTTCCAGTTGGAATGGATAAGGAAGGAAATATTATTTCAGGTTTTTATGCAGGAAGAACTCATTCTATTATAAATATAGACAGTTGCAACCTTGGCTTAAAAATTGATGGCCGTGATGTAAACAAAGAAGTCATGGATACCGTAAAGGCATTTATGACTAAATATAGAATTGCACCTTATAATGAAGTAACTCACAAGGGCTTGGTTCGACACGTACTTATTAGAATTGGTGCAAAAACAAAGCAGATAATGGTTTGCGTAATTATAAATGGCAAGAATCTTCCAAACAAAGAAAAACTGGTTGAAGAGTTATGTAAACTTGAAGGAATGTATAGCATTTCTCTTAACATTAATACTAAGAAAAGCAATGTGATTCTTGGGGACAAGGTGATTAACTTATATGGCCCCGGATATATTGAGGATTATATTGGAGATGTGAAATTTAGAATTTCTCCGTTGTCATTTTTCCAGGTCAATCCTGTTCAGACAGAGAAATTGTACAATAAAGCTTTAGAATATGCAGATTTAACAGGCAATGAAATGGTATGGGATTTGTATTGTGGAATCGGCAGCATATCACTATTTCTTGCAAAGAAGGCAAAGCAGGTTTTGGGTGTTGAAATAGTACCGGAAGCAATTGCTGATGCAAAAATAAATGCAAAAATTAATGGAATAAATAATGCGGAATTCTTTGTTGGAGCAGCAGAGGATGTAGTAACGGAATATTTTGAAAATCACAAAGATGACGAGGAATGTAAGCCGGATGTTATTGTTGTTGACCCACCGAGAAAGGGTTGTGATCATAAGCTTCTGGAAACAATAGTGGAAATGAATCCTGAAAGAGTGGTTTACGTAAGCTGTGACAGCGCAACGCTTGCAAGAGATGTGAAGTGGCTTAGTGAAAATGGTTATAAGTTAAAAGAGGTCACACCTTGTGATATGTTTGGTCAGACAACACATGTAGAGTGCGTGGTTGCACTACATCGGGTCGATATGTAAGAATCCTTGATTTTAGGCACTTTGAGAGCTTTTTTAGGTTTGATAAAAATGGCTCAAATAGGAGAAAAAAGACACTTTCCAATGGAGTTGACGTTTCTGTAGTATTAGATGTGGTGATTGGGAACACACGGTAGTAACGTTCACAATTAAAGAAAAAACAAATATTTACTTCGTAGTAATTAAGACAAAGGATTACTCGTTTTCAGCAATGAAAATGAGCAATCCTTATTTTTTTGAAAGGAGCATTTGAAAATGGAAGAAATTAAGAATGTTAATCTGACACAATTGAAACCTTTTAAAAATCATCCCTTTAGGATTTCTTCACAATCCAAAATATAACGTATATCCAGTCATCGAATTTATTGAAAAGCACATTAGTAAACTTTGCGAAGAAGGTGTTGTATGGGCAGGATATTTTATGTGTCTAGAAAAAGATGGATAAAGCAATAGATAATTGAACTTCAAGAGAAAACGTGGTAAAATACAAACATACAATTATACCATTGGACGGAATTATAAAATAGTATAATACAGAAACTATAACACAGATAAAATGATAAATGGTGCTTTTGGTTAACGATATAAAAAGAAAGGGGAATAAGATATGAGCAGGAGCATAAAGAAATGTTTTGCAGTTATGCTAGCACTCGTTGTTTTCGTGTCGGGGATGAGCAATATGTCATTATCTACATTGGCAGATGATACAATTCAAGAAACAACTGCGATTTCTGAAGAGACAACTGATACAAAAGAAGATGCAACGCCTGCAAAAGAAGATGCAACGCCTGCAAAAGAAGATGCAACCCTTGCAGAGGAAGATGCAACAGTGTGGGAAGAAAGCACCAAAGATGTAACAGCAGAATTGGGACGTGCTGAAAATCCTGTGAAAAAAATTGTGGATACGCCTTTGAAAAAAGCTGTTAGAGCAGTTCCTCAGGCAGAAGGCAGACATGAAGCAGAAAATTCTGATTCATATACACCAGAGAATTCGGCTAAGGTTGAGATCGTGGCAGATGATTGGCATAAAAAGTTTTCGGGAAGTGGATATGTTGGCAACTTAAATTCCTATCCTCAGGATGATAATGGAAATGATACTCGTTCCTATCTGACACAGAAGTTATACGCTAAAAGACCGGGAAAATATTTGTTGACCATAGGATATGCGTATAGAAATAGATTAGAGGATGACAGCAAACCTACGAATATTGATGTCAGATTGAATGGAAAATCATGGAAATCTGTTACAGTAAACCAAACGGCAGGTTGGAATGATGTAAGAGAGGTTAGCACTGTTATTGAATTAAACCGTGGAGAAAATACCATAAATATAACAGGTGCAAGTGAGATAAGGTATGCAGGAACAGAAGATTGCTGGCAGCAGATTAATTTAGACTATTTTGATATTTCTTCTCCTTTAGCAGAAGGAAAACATGAAGCAGAAGAGTATCATATATCCGGAAATAAAAGTGAAGATAAGCAGTATGAAATAAAAGATAATGGTGGTGGCATTTATTCTGAAAATAAATATGCAACTATTTGGAATACTCTGACAGGTGAGGAACATGAGTACCTGGGGTACAATGTTTATGCACAGCATGCAGGTAAATATAAGCTTGCTGTTAAATATGGAACCAAATATGATGGAGATATATTTGTAAAGATAGGAAAGGGAGAATGGAAACAACTTTCCGCTCCGTCTACAGGAGGATGGGATAAAGTAAATAACGTAGAGATGGACATTACATTGCCAAAAGGTGAGAATACAATATATATTGCCGGACGCCAAACAACGGGCAATAAATATAACGAGTATATCAATATTGATTGTTTCGAATTAACACGACAGGTAGATACGTCCAATATCGCATTGGATAAGCCGGTCAGAACCAGTGGTAACCGTAGTGATCGCAAGGATGATCATTATAAAGAGAACCCTCCGGAAGAAGCTGTAGATGGTTATGATGATTCCAGATGGGGAGGTCTTGAAAATCAGAATGACAACTGGTTTGAGATAGATCTTGAGGGGATTTATGAAATCAATCATGTTATGTTGAAGTTTGAACGTGCCTATCCAAAGGATTTTGAAATTCAGGTTTCCAGAGACAGAAAATCATGGACGACTACAGAAACTGTAAAGGACTGGACACCTTCCGGGAATGATAATAAAGCGAATGCAAAATACCAATGGAATTCTAATATTTCTTATCATGGAAAGGCAAGATATATCAGAATTAATGCGACAAGACTTAAAAATAAAGATTGGGGATTGTCTATTTGGGAGTTTGTTGTAAAAGGCGATAAACTGTCGGCAGATGTGAAAGATGTGGCAGTAAATAAAACAGCAACAGCAAGTTCAAGTAACGAGAATGAAGTTGCATGGGCGATTGACGGAAAAGATGACTCCAGATGGGGATCTATCAGTGGAGATGCGCAGTGGTATCAGATTAACCTTGGAAAAGAATATGCGTTACACAGTGTAGACTTAAAATTTGAACGTGCGTATCCGGAGGACTTTACAATTAAAACATCGAAGGATGGAAAGTCATGGGAGACAATAAAGACTGTAACCGGATGGAAAAATCCAGGGTCAGCAGGCAATCTTAGTTCCAGTGCCAGAGTTGGATATAGCTTTAAACTGGACAGTGAAAAAAATGCATCTTACATTCGGATAGAGTCATCGAAAGCTGCTAATAGCTCATGGGGACTATCTATCTGGGAGTTTGAAGCATGGGGTAAGGAAACGAATTTACCGAAATATTGGAATGATGTTCAAGGGAAAAAGTACGGAATTTATCCGGTCGATAAACTATATGATAAAAACGAGACGGAAAAAGCGGCTAATATGAAATATGCGGATGGAACGGAACAAAAATATACAATATTAAATGCAGATTTGGTGCAGGGAGATGTATTAGCCACAAATGACACTTATGAAGTCGTTTATGAACCAGGCAAAGATAATTACATCTATTTCTACGTTAATCCAAGAGATATACATATTGATTTTGGAGAAGATGAAAATAACGAGATTGATAAAGTACGTTGGTCTGGAAATCCGAAAGATGCAAACCTTGTTACAAATAACAAGTGGGGGGCAAATGGTTATAATAGTGATGTTTTAGAATTCTGTGGGCAGAAAGCAGCCACTGTTAAGTATAAAATTAAGGATTTGGGAAATAAAGATTCTGATAGCACATGGATTGGATGTCAGATTTATGGTACAACAAACACAGGTGATGAAAGAGAAAGTGATCTTGGTAAGAAAGCTCCTAAATTTGAAATTAAAATTAAAATTAACATTACAAAAGCACATAGCCTTTCCATTGAAGACACTATTGAAGATGATGGTTGTCTGGGTGTGAAGGATGCCCGAAATATTAAATATAAATGGCAGAGAAGCAGTGATGGCGTAAACGACTGGCAGGATATACCAGAGTCCAGAGATGACATGCCGGTATTGTATGATCATGGAAAGAAACTTGATGTTTCTCGTGATGTAGGTGGTGGTATGTATTACCGTGTCAGTGAAGAGGGAAAAGATGATTGGTCATTGGTATATAGAGTAAACTACTATAATAATGTACAGAATGGTGACTTTGAAAATCCGATTATGTGTACACCGGGAGAATCAGGAGCGTTGTTCCCATTTAACGCGAATGGGGATGAACAGCAATATCCGAATGGATATCCGGGGCTGTATTGGAAAACAACAGGACCAGGCTGGCATACCAACATCAACCCTTATAAGGTTGGTCATGATATTGAAATTGTTAATGGTAGAAATCTGAAAGTAAATAAAGGGTACCAGGAAGCTCAGTTTTCCGTAACTTATGAGGAAATGTATAAAGATGGGACCCATGGTGATCAGTTTGCTGAATTGAATTGTGAGAATATCGGGGCGTTGTATCAAGATATTCTGACAACACCTTCATCAGAGTGTTATTGGGATTTGGATCATGCAGGACGTTGGAATCAAAATACGATGTATGTCGTGGCAATGGCGGCAAAAGATGCAAGGCAATATATGACTTCAGAGCAGTTGAATCCAAACAATGGTATATCAGATACCTTTATCAAAAAACTGAAAACAATGGATAATGATAATCAGTTGAAGAATTCCAAATCAGAATATGATGAGGGAACAGAAATCAATCTCGGGAGTGGAATTGTGGCAAGAGTATGGAAAGTTCGTAGTGAGTCTGTTGCAACAGGGCATTGGGAACGCCATAGAGGACAGTATAAAGTACCGAATACAGATAAGGATCATTTAACACGTTTCTTCTTTGTTTCTGCAGAGGGTGGCGGAAAAACACATAGTGAAATCAACAATGGTGGAAACCTTACCGTAGGAAACCTTTTGGATAATGTTTCCTTTGAAATGAGGAAAAGTTATTCCATAACATATAAACTTCAGGAATATGGTGTAAATGGCAATCTAAACACAGTAACAGAGCATACAATAGAGGGGAAAACGGTTCCTGGTGGAAAGGTAGTTGTTCCTAGTAGTTTTGAGAAAGACGGTACAACTTACAATCTGTCCGACTATACTTTAACAAATGCAAAAATGAACGATAAGGACTTCTATTATAATAATAAAGGGCAGATGACTGTAGAATTTAATCATGATACATTAGTTCTTGTGTATGTAAAAAATATTATAACGGTCACAAAGATTGTGCAGGGTGTGGAAGCAAAAAATCTTCCGAAGGATTACAAGGTGACCGTTGAATTAGCGAAAGTAAATGGAAATCAGAAGAAATTAGTAACACTGAGTGATTTTAAAGAAATCGAAAAAGTGAATGCGAATGATGCCGGAGGGCTTTTCGCAAGTGGAACGATTCAAGCTTCAGAGTTAGGCTTACAGGATGGTGACCGATATACAGTTGTTGAAAAGGTTGACAGAACATTCAATGGTAAAGATAACAATAGATATGCATTGGTTCAGATTACTGACAGCATTAATGAAACAATTAATAATTTGCCAGTAAATGCAAAACAACAATTTGAGTATTCAATTGGTGCAAGCGGAATTAATTATAAAGGAAGTCAGTCAAATTCAGCGACAATCACCAATATTTATAAGCCGACACGTACGATTAAAGTTACAAAGAAAGTAGAAGGCAAATTTGGTGAACGGGATAAGTCATTTAAATTCACGTTGACATTGAGTGAAGCGGCGGTAAGTTATAATGATGACACCTTCCCGAATGATAGAAAGGTAACGTCAAATGGTTCTACATATAGTTTCAGTCTGAAACATAATGAAAGCATTGAATTTGTAGTACCGGATGGCTGTACTGCCAGCGTTTCGGAAGATGATTATTCATCAGAAGGATATGTTACAACGTGGAATTCAGAAATTAAGAATGTAGTAATTTCTGAGAACAAATCGACTACATGTACCAACTCACGTGACCTGACTCCTACCGGTTTGAACAATAGAGCAAAGCCATTTATCATTTTACTTGGTTGTGCATTATTGGCAGTAGCTTGTTTTGTGGCAGGAAAAAAAGGAAAATTTAGAAAGTTAGGCTGAAGAGAATAACTGTAAAAAATAATTTTCGGGAAGGGAATCTTATGGCATCAAAGAACATGAAGGATATTTCGAACTTGTTAAAAAATCTTAAGTTCCGAAAAAAAATGTTCGGGGGGATAGATGAAAAAGACGTTTGGCGAAAGCTGGATGAATTGCAGGAAGAATATCAGAATGTTTATGATGCCAAAGGAACCGCCAAAGAGGCAGAGGACATAGATGATCCTGGAGAGGTAATTAAAAACAAAAGAAAGAAACTGTTTCAAAAAGAAGAAATTATCATATTCTTTGAAAGACTGATTTTTCTGGCGGCATTGGTGTATATTATATTTGGTGTGATTTTTGGGATTACACCAATGAAAAATAAAGATATGTCACCGAAAATCAATGCAGGAGATTTGATGCTTTTCTATCGCTTGGAGAATAACTTTAGCATTAGAGATGTGGTGATTTTTGAAAAAGATGGTGTTTCGTATACTGGGAGAATCATTGCAAAAGATGGCGATACGGTAGAAATCACCAATGAAGCAGAAGTAAAAGTTAATGGTTCGTTGCTTGCAGAAAATGATATATATTATTCGACACCTATGTATGATAATAATGTATCATATCCGGTTACGCTCAGAGAAAATCAATATTTTATCTTGTGTGATTACCGTGAGGGAGCAAAGGACAGTCGATATTTCGGTGCAGTAGAAATGGAAGAGATTAAGGGAAAAGTGATTACAATTATAAGAAAAAATGAATTGTAATTGAAGCGCTGATTTGTAATTTATTGTGTATTACGGAGGGCAGATTGGAGAAACAATATCAATGAATCTGACAGAGAAATATAATCCATATGTATCTCTGTGATAAAGGTAGTATTTTGGTACTTCCTATAGAATATGTAAAAAAAATAATAAAAGAAAGGATGTTTATTATGAATTCGAAAAACAAAAAAATAATAAAAGAAAGGATGTTTACTATGAATTTGAAAAACAAAAAAATCTTTAGCCGCATAGCAGCAGGTGTTATGACGGTGGCAATGGCAATTACATTATTGCCGGGAACTATGAAAACAGTGAATGCAGCAGAACCTGTAACAAGCGCTTCACTTGATGTAAATTTGTATAAGAGAGCAGATGTATATGCTCCAAATACAACATTTGAATTTGAGGTTACTAATTTAACAGCAGAACAGGCAAAAGCAACAAATGGTGGTAAGGATTTAAAGCCACCGTTTAAAAATGCGCCAGCAGGTGCTGTAAAACCAGGAACAATTGAATTAGCACCGGCAGCAGAAGATTTAACTGAGACATCTATTAGTAAAAAACTTACATTTACCTTAGTTGCAGATAAATTTACAACGGAAGGTATCGGAACTTACCGTTATAAAGTAAAGCAGAAAGAGGGGACCTATGAAGGCATTAAATATGATGTCGGAGAGAGATATTTAGATGTTACTGTTGCTACAGATGGAACCAATTTTTATATTGCAAGTGCATCTTTAGTCTTGTACCAAGAAGATGGGCAACTTGTAAAGAGTGGAGCTTTTGTAAATACATATGGTGTTAATAAGCCGGATACAGAGAACCCAGTTCCAAAGCCAGACGGAACAGTAAACGATTTAGTTATTAGTAAGACAGTAACTGGTAACTATGGTGAAAGAGATAAAAAGTTTATCTTTGAAATTACAATTAACGGTGCAGAAGGCGAATGGTATAATTTAGAAGGACAACCGGCAATTAAAAAAGGTACCGCTGCAAGAATTGAACTGAAACATGGAGATACAGTGAAAATTTATGGTTTAACTGAAAATGATACCTATACAATTAAAGAGCTAGAAGCAGACGACTATAAAACAACATTTGAGACAAAATTGAATGGTACTAATAAGGCCGGTGGAAGTGGAAATATTAAAACAGCAACAGGTACCATTGATGCTGGAACTTCATTACAGACACAGGAAGTTGCATTTACCAATGACAGGACCGGTTCCGCAACAGGTTTTGCTTCAAGTTACGGACCATATGCACTTATGGTTGTTTTAGCAGGTGCTGTAGCATTTGTATTATTCCGTAAGAAAAGAGCAGAATACTAAAAATTAGAATAAGTTTGTGAGAGTTTTACACGTGAAACAAGTAATTGCGTGATATGGAAAGGATATCAAGGTGGGGATAGCAGTAAAATGTGCAAGGGTTGGAAATAAAATACTTAGTTTTATAGCCATGGTGTTGGTTCTGATTATGCTGTTATATGGTGGTTATTCGTTATGGAATACCATAATGATATATCGTGGGGCATTTTCATCCAATGATTTGCTCAAATACCAGCCTACTGGGGATGGGCCGAATAGCATTACGCTAGGAGAACTTATGAAGTTGAACAAGGATGTGGTTGGGTGGATTACAATTTTTGATACCCATATTAGTTATCCTGTTGTTCAGGGAAAAGATAATCAGGAATATTTGAACAAAGATGTATTTGGTAAATTTTCCTTTTCAGGTTCTATCTTTTTAGATTATCGAAATGCTTGTGATTTTACTGACAGTTATTCAATTATTTATGGTCATCATATGGAATATGGTGCTATGTTTGGAGATGTTGTTGAATTTAAAAATGATGATTATTTTCAGGAGCACAAGACAGGAGCATTGTTTTTGTTAGATGATACATATAAGATTACATTGTTTGCGTGTGTAGAGACTCAGGAATTTAATAACAAAATTTATAATCCGACCGTACAAGGTAAAGACAATTTAGATACCCTTTTGAAATATATTAAGGACGAAGCAGTTCAGTATCGTGATATTCCTCTGAATCATGATGATAAGATTATCGGAATATCAACCTGCGCTGAAGCAGGAACGAATGAACGAGTTGTCTTGTTTGGACGGTTGGATAAATAAAAAAACAAGTAAAGATGGAGGTACTATAATATGAAAAACAAGATGAAGCAGTTTGTTATATTGCGGCTACTTCCATATTTCGTTGCACTTCTGCTGTTCCAGACACAGGCATATGCAGAAGAAAAGGTATATTGTACCGCTTCTATTCCGGTAGAGATTAAGACACTAGGGGATTCGGTACCTTCAGGTATTGAGTATAAAGTGGTAATTAAATCTGAAAATGAAACAAACCCTATGCCAGATGTAAAAGAGGTTACGATTAAGGATAATGGCAAAGTAGAAATTGGTCCCATGACTTATACAAAACCGGGAAGATATAATTATTTCATTTCTCAGGAAGCGGGTAATGCAGAACATTTTACTTATGATAGTGCTGTTTACACGGTAACAGTCTCCATTGAAAATGATGGAAATGGTGGTTTGAAGTCTGTAATATATGCAGTGGAAAATGGAGCTACGGAAAAAACAGATGACGTAGTCTTTTCGAATACATACGAAGCGGTAACAACATCAGCAGTGACGACGACAGCAGCACCGACAGTAATTTTAGAGAAACCAACAACTCCAAAAGAAACAGTAACAGTGATTACAAACCCACCGGAAAATGCACCTAAAACAGGTGAGAGAATTATTTCTGCAATTGTTGTTGGCATATTAGGTATTTCAATGTTGGTATTGAGTATTGTTATGAACAAAAAAAGAAAAGCAGAAAAATAATAAAAAATATGAAAGAAAGGATGGCATTGATATGTATCCTTTCTTTTTTTGACCGACAAGGAATAAAATTTAAGTGAAAAAACGTTACAAACTCGGTCAAAATGCACTAAAAAAATGTTAAAACTTTAAGGTAAAAAGAGTTCGCAAGCGAACTCTTTTTTAATGCTTCCGTTTTCCATCATACCAATCAAGAGTGTGTTCAGATATGTCTTCTGTGAAGGAGTTAGCGACAGGCATTTTTCCACCATATTTAGAATACCAATCATCAGGATATAACACATCATTTTTCAGATAAGCTTTTGAGGTGTTCACATCTTCTGATTCCCCTTTTCGAAGTTTTCTGGCAACAACAACAGAACGGCAGTTGTCAATTTCATAGGTACAGGTTGAGAGCATAAGTAATGAGTCTTTTTCATTTACGGTCACAGGACACTGATAGAGAGAACGCATTTCTACTTGATGAAGAAAGTCTAGAAATTCCTCATTATCATTAAATTCACCTTGCATATAATCAAAGCCGTCGTTATGGGAATAAGTTCCTGAGACTCTCATAAACGAAATGATTTTCCATTTGGATTCATCATAGATGGAGTCAAATATGAGGATAGGATGCTTTTTGTAAAATTCCATATCTTTATATTTTGAAAGTTGAAAAAACATCATTCGAGTAGATTCCATATTGTGGCCATGGATTACAATGTTTTTTGTAGGAGTCTCTACATTACAATTGGCATCAATATATAGGCAGCCATTTTTATCCGTGTCTCCTTTTAAATTATGGTGCAGATAAAAATCGGAGTTTTTTTCTCCCTGAACGACAGGATAATCAATATTGGTTCCCGGAATTCTGAGCCAGCCCTTTGTATCTTTGTTTGTCTTTAAAAGCTCGGAAAATTTCAATAGCAGACCGTCGGAATTTTTATTTCCGGAATCAAATTCCGAAGAATTATAGTAAGCAGCATTTATCTTTTTGCTTTGTTGCTTTAAGTAGTATGGCTGTATTCCAAGATAAAAAATAAGATATGCAGCACAGCCAAGAAAAACCAGAAAGGTTATGCCGGATAGCATGGTATATATTCGGTTCTTTTTCTTTTTGGGAGTATTCATTGCAATTTCTCCTAATACTAATAATAAATTATGACTGTAATGGCGTATGGTTTTCGCCACATGTATTATACTAGCCTGACTGCTCTCACGGGCAAGCCCGTGGGGTTCTGATTGCCAAGTGTAGCTTGTAATCGTACACCATTTTCAGGCTTTGGAGTTACAAGTGTAAACCTGTTTGAATCAGAGCTTTCATTACCAAGCAGTCCTACGACCACATTAGCGGTAAATTTCTGTCTTACGACAAGGAAGTACAATCAATCTCCCTAACATTTAGTTGTTAAGCTACTTTAATTCCACTGTTTAGTATTTTGATATGATTAGCCTTAATCCATGCGATTAGGGCTTTTTCTTTGTCATAGCACCTGCCGAAATCTGTAATACATTTATCTTTGTCTATATCCTGCGTTCTGTAGTCGTAACAATAGAGCAAAAATGATGAATACCAATCTCTTTGTACCAATGTTCCGTCTCGAAGTCTGTAGAGCCTATCAGACAGCTTTTTCTTAATGTAGTCATCTGCCGTGTGGTCGTACTGGCTTGCCCTATAATTATTCGAAACTTCTATATATGCGCCGCCTGTGACTTTGAATTTCTTTTCAACAGTAGTTTGAAATCCAGACGGGCAACGATTCTTTATAGATTTGCCAAAGCGCTTTTTCTTATTAAATTTGCCTTTGCTATTAACAGTAGTCTTCTTAGCCCGTTTCATCAGCTTGCTTGCATTTTTAGGTTCTGTGACGAATGTATCTCCAAGACTTCGCAGATAGTTAGCATCTTCGTTTATTGCAAGCTGTCTATTTACTGCATTTATACGGCATAATTCAGCGTGTTTGGCTTTCAGCTTCTTGTAGTGATTAGAATATTTCCAAGTCTTTTTACCTTTCTTGATCGTGCCGTCAGGATTGTAATTCTGTGGATTGGTTGCCCGTCTACTCCTGTCCATAGCACGATAATATAAGCGTTCCTTGCGTTCAGAAGTCTGTATGCTGTTGCCACGCTCTGAAAGGTTCTTCAGTCCGACTTCAGTATCAGAAGTATAGGCAACTGTCTGCGTTCCTATATCAGTACCTATCATGCCTTTACCGTATTTATGTCTTGGATTGCCGAATCTATCATATTTAGGCTTAGCTTTGCCTTCTATTGTCAGATGCAGATATACTCTGTACTTACCTCTTATCAATCTTGGAACAAGAGTAGCATAGCAAGGTCTGTAAGTATCTATACAACAGGCTTCTTCTATAAGCGTATTGACAGCATCAGCATCCATCTTGTCAGGATTCTCAAGATAAGACAAAACGGCGTTAACTTCATCAGACTGAAACCTGTCGTTGACATGAATCCCGAATTGCATCTTTCTAAGTTTGAATCGAAGTTTACCATCCTCAACAAACATCGGAATACCACGATTTATCTGTTTTGCTCTGATACATGGTAATTCTCCGTATTTTGAGAAATGTGTAATCTTACCGTTATCATAAAGACATTTTTCCATACCTCGCCATATGTCTTCGGCTTTTGTGAGAGCAAACACCGCATCTATACTGTATTTCTTGCCTATAGGAATCATAGATGTCCTGCAAAAATCCCATGTAACATTATAAGATTTCTGCATATCATTGAGCTGATTAGCGAGAGCTTTAAGTTTGTCCTTATCCTCAGTATTGCCGTACAGTTTTAGTAGTTTACGATATTTCTTGGTACGCATGAGCTGGTCGTAATTCTTTCTCATAAGACTAACAAGCTCGTTGCCAGCTTTGCGGATTTTATCAGAAAGAGCCACGACTTTCAGAACATCAGGATAAGGCATATCAGTTTCTACAACTAGGATATGCCTGTCAGAAAGTTTATGATATTGTTTCAGAAGTTTCTTGTATTCTTTGTCACTCATGATCTTTCTGTTCCTCGATGTATTTCTTTACCGTAGCTTCACTTATATGACCTACGGTAGATACAAAATATCCTCTTGACCATAATACTCCACACCGAGAGTAGAACTGTTTTAATTGTGGATATGCCTTGAACATTTCAATTGCACTGATACTTTTCAATGTTCTTACTATATCGCAAGGGGCAACTGTCTGTGGGCAATCTACAAATATATGTATATGGTCTGGCATCACTTCCAACGCTTTGATTATGTATCCGTACTGATTACAGATATTTGCAAGGATATTTTTGAGTGTGTCATCTGCACCATTCTGCAATACCGAAAATCTGAATTTCGGACACCAGATGATATGGTACTGCGTCAGATATTTACAATGCGAAGCACTATGATATTGTTCCTCGCTCATCGTCTGTTTCTCCTAACTGATATTTTTCCTGAATCCCCCTGCGCATCAGTTCAAGGAAGGTAATAGTAGTTCCTTCTTCGACAGAATAGATACGGGCAAGGTTTTCAAGCTGTTCTTTCCACTCGGAAGGAATGGAAATGTTAATCTGTACATTATTACTTTTTGGTCGTGCCATGATTACCCCCTCCAAATACTGTGCTTCTAACGCATCTCTAAAATACTCACTTTCATTTTGAACTTTGCACTATTATACATAGATAATATGTTTACTCTATGTTAATGTCAAGTAGTAGAAATATAGTTTTGCACAGAAAAAGCAGCTTTCATCCCACACGCAAGCGTGTGGGTTTTACGCCGCAATTTATAACTTCCCGGCAAAGTAAAAAGTATTTCATCAGCCTTGTTTTGTATGCTATAATATGTGCATGGTATATGATGACAAAGGAAATGTACTTGTACAAGATAAGATAGATGAAAATTGGGGAGGCTTGACATTCCCCGGTGGTCACGTTGAAAAAGGAGAATCGTTTGTAGATTCGGTAATACGTGAAGTATATGAAGAAACAGGATTAAAAATAGAAAATCCAAGAATTTGTGGGACAAAAGATTGGCCGAGAGAAGACGGCTCTAGATACATAGTTGTATTTTATAAAACAAATAAATTCAGCGGAACATTAAAATCATCAGACGAAGGTGAAGTAAAATGGATGCCTTTAGTCCGATAAATAAGAAATTTACGTGCATATTTCTGAAAGCATGGGTATAAAAACACATAATGTAACTTCAGTATTTGTAGAATAATTCAACTAATAATTGAGTTCAAATCAGAAGAAGATTCAACTAGAGATTGATGGATATTAAGAAGATATGGTGTTACGATGTTTTACAAGAAAAGCTTTTCGTAACAAATTAAGAAAGAAGGTAAAAAATGCTTACACAACAAAAATATTTATTAGCACTTACAATTTCTCATATTGTGAGCTCGTTGATGGTAATAAATGAAATACATAGTAAGTTACAGTATCAAATGAATATTTACATTTTTCTACCTGTAGCAATCTTAATTGCAACTAGTATAGCCTATAAGTATGTACAGTCAATGCTAATATATGTAGCGTCATTTACCGTCCTTGCAATTTGTAGCTTTATATTTTGGTCAAATGAAACCATCATAAAAGAAGTCTTTTTACACAAACCATCTTATGGATGTATTATTTATCTAGTTATAATGATTATTAGCGCAATAGTTATGCCATTTACAAGTCCCAACAGTATTTTTGGTATTAGAATTCCACAAACGGAGGATTATCCTGAGGTTTGGCACAGAGCACATGTGTTTACTTCTGCGCTATTGAGTCTGATGATATTACCAACCATTATCGTCATATTTCATATGGAACCTCGTTACAGCTTTGTTTTATGTAATATTTTTTTACTAGTTTCATTGATTATAGGAATTGTTTATGCAGTTATTATTGCAATTCCAATTGAGAAAGCAGAAAAAATGCAAATTGCTAAAGAACTTGAAGAACAAATAAAAAAAGAACAAGGATATCGTTAGACTCAATTGAAAAAAACTTCTTAAATTAACAAAGTTTGTCAGTGTAGTATCTAGGGGGAGAAAGAGTATTTAATTAAATTACGTGTTAAGTTTGAATTTAGTGAAGAGGTGTAATTATGAAGTTGAAGGTATTATTGGCTGTTCCTTACAAAGGTAATAGTATATATGAACTAAGAAAAATTCTTTCTCAAAATGATGTAGATTTATATGTTTTCCCAGAAGGATTTTTGGATAGTAATACATTGACTGAAGCTCTTAAAATTATAAAGAATGAACAGAAATATATCATTACAGGTTTTAAAGATTTGCGTAATAATGGTCAACATAAAGTGCTTGTTATTGATAACGGTAAGATTGTTGATGAATATACAAAATGCATTTTAACTAAGGGTGAAAAAGAAAAGGGGAAACAACACGGTGAAAAAATCACTTGTGTTAATACCAAATTTGGAAAAATAGGCGTCCTGATTTGTTATGAGATTCATTTTCCAGAAGTAGCAAGGATAATGTCTTTAGAAGATCCGATTATGCTTATAAATATTATTGGAACAGGAATGTATCATGATTTACAACTTGAACAGTGGACAACATTAGCAAAAGCTAGAGCCATTGAAAATGAAGTGTATATTTTGGGATGTTCACATTATGAAGAAGAAATACCTTTAGCATATGTTTATAACTCTGTGGGACGATGTGAATTGATGAAAACAAACGAGTGTGGTGGATTTGTTGTTGAAGTTGATTTGGACAAAAGTAATGCAAAGGTAATCAATTATTTAGAAGATAGAGTACCAAGGTTATTTAATGTTTTATCTGAATGATAAATAGATAATGAATATGATGTAGGTATAGAACTGTAAACTTCTTGCTTGTCGGACTGACTAAGATAGAGAAAATAGGAATGGAGGAAGAGAATATGACAGGTAGCCACAGTGCCCAGAAGATAAAGAAAGTGCAATTGTGGAGGCGTTGAAGCATTTTAAGATGATTCAGCAGAAATAAAAGGAGTTTGATAAATCGGAAGTTTACAGCTCTTTCAATAGCATTTCTAGTGTGTCAAAAGATTTTGACAAAGCTCAAAAGCCGATTGTCAAAGCCTTTTGATAGCGCCAATATCTGTATTTGATTAAGATACAAATGCAAGGAGGTAAATTGAATGGAACTCGGAAATCAAATTAAAAAATATCGTTCGGAACTCCAATTATCACAAGACCAATTAGCCGAGCACATATATGTTTCTCGACAAACGATTTCAAATTGGGAGAATGAGAAAAGTTATCCGGATGTAAATAGCTTGGTTCTTTTGAGTGAAGTATTCAAGACCTCCATTGATAATTTAATCAAAGGAGATATTGAAAATATGAAAGAAAAAATCAATGAACAAGAAATTAAGAAGTTTAACTATTATGGTAACATTTTCACTGTGCATCTGGTAATTACCCTTTTATCGGCAGTCCCGTTATTCTTTTGGTTGGAACGGCTTGCATTTATTCCATTTGGAATTCTTTTTGTAATTACGATGTACTGGGCTTTGAAAGTGGAAAAAGTGAAAAAGGACAACGATATTCAGACTTACAAAGAGATTGTAGCCTTTTCTGAAGGAAAAAGATTGGACGAAATACAGAAGCAGCGAGAAATCGGAAAACGACCATATCAAAATGTACTGAAAATGATTGTAGCTGCAATTGTTGCAATCGTAGTATGTTTTTTGATTGGACTATTGTTTCATTTGCTTGGAAATTAGACACTTGTTTTTGGAATAATAGGCATAGGAAGGGACTGTGAAATTTCAGGCTTTTGGCGAGTCTGAAAGCATGCATTTACACTGACGACGGCATTTCGTTACCAAGACGGAAAGGTGCAGGTCAACCACAATCACTTCCTTGGTTATACAAAGGACGAGGAAGGAAAACCGGTAAAGAAACAGTTGGAGGTTGACTTTATTTGTAATAAAGGCTCTAAAAAGTATTATATTCAGTCCGCATATATGTTACGAACGGAAGAAAAAATGGCACAAGAGATTCGCCCATTTTTGAAAATCAATGATTCATTTAAGAAAATTGTAATCACTTTGGATACACCAAAACCATTTTATAATGACGATGGCATTTTGATGATGAACGTGTATGACTTCTTACTAAACATGGATTCATTGGAGTTATAAGAAAGTGCAATTGTGGAGGCGTTGAAGCATTTTAAGATGTTTCAGCAGAAATAAAAAGAGTTTGATAAATCGGAATTTATAAAGGAGAATATTAATGAAACTATTTTTATGTTCGCACTTTTCAAGTGTGGGAAGTCTGATAAAGGAAG
>OHAY01000400.1_pt1 | contig 45672 bp, 46 predicted proteins | sample 1577191 | NCBI WGS metagenome assembly OHAY01 (sample SAMEA3541504, study PRJEB24748) | human gut metagenome | biome: human gut; feature: human-associated habitat; material: faeces | place: China | collected 2012 | reverse complement strand
GAATTTGATGGTATCCAAAATCGGCTGTGCATAATTCATAATCGTTCCAGTACCGCCAAAGTCTGTAAAGGTCACACCACAAATGGTATCACCTGCAAAGAAGAAAACAGACATATTTGTGGTGGTAATGTCGCTGACATCCATGGTATAAACAACACCATATGCATCTTCCCCATTCAGCGTATCCCATTCGGTATCTACAACCGTTGCCTGTGCATCCATTGCTGCACCAACGGATTCCAGTGCTTTCTTGTGGTCATCAAGGCTAACGCCCATTGCAGAGGCATCGAACTGCTGCACAAAGAATGCACCGGTCATATCAGACAGATACCACATCGGATAGCCCTGTGTTTCACTCTTTGTCCAATCCGGAGAAACCTTCAATGTAAGGTTGTCCACCGTTTCTTCCTGTGTCAATTCTGCTGCCAGAGCTTCAAGGTCAACTTCCTTGGTTTCGCTGGTTTCTGCATCTGCTTCTGCATCATCTGAGCCTGTTGTTGTTTCCGTTGTTTCTGCTTCTGTGGTTTCAGCCTCAGTTTCCGCTTCCGTTTCTGCCTCTGTAACCGCTTCTGTGGTTGCTTCTGTAGTAGCAGCTTCCGAAGAAGAAGAGGAAGAATCTGCATCAGAACCGCAGCCAACAACGCCAGCTGCCAGAACGATTGCACCCAAAAATGCAAGTACTTTTTTAAAAAAAATTTAAAAATGTAAAGTAATAAAATAAATGCATAAAGAGTTAATCCTTATGCATTACATACCGCTTGCGGTAGAGTTAAAAAGATTTAACTCTACCGCATTTTTTTATTTAAAGATAAGGAACATAACTAAACTAAAAATAGCTGGTGTAGAACTAATTGATAGTAGATAGCTCAGTCCCCAACCCTATATACATATTTTAGCAAAATATTATTAGCTGGGCAATACATCGACAGTTTATGTGCCAAAAGCTTAAAACTCGGCATTTGAAACCAAAGGAGAAAAACTATGGGTACTATTTATTGGAGAGGAAGATCAACAGATGGAATATGGAAAAGCAAAACAGAAGCAGCGAGTTTCTTAGAGCTATTTAAAGAACTGGATCTTGAAAAAGAGATAATAAATTCTTATGAATACTCTGTGTATGATCATGCTGTTCTTGAAAAGTACGGAAAAACTGAGGATGATGTGGAATTTCAGAATGAAGATGGAGACTTGGATTATGACAAGTTACAAGCATTCATAGAACAGCAGCCAGACTTAACAGACAAAGAGCTGTGGGAATTGATTATGAGCAGGACAGGACAGGCATACTATCAAACATTTGAAAGAGACAGTAATGGAGAAAAAATCGAAATAGATGATGCCGATTTTGATAGTAATGGTAAGTATATGTACTAATCGTTGGTATGTTAGCTTGAGAGGTGTATATCATGGGCAAATACATAGGACAAAGAGAAATCTGTAAAAGACTTAAAACTGAAAATCATCAGTTACCAAAATTGAATGACATGATTTATACAAAGTATGAAGGTACAGAATGGCTTGATGATCGTTACATACATATAACATGTCAAAGTTGTGGAGATTGGTTGATGATTACATATAAAAATGAAAAGAAAACAGACTTGTATGTAGGCTATGATGGACACAAATACGTTGATCATTATATCAATGGAGTACTCGAAGGGGCACCTTCACCAATCCAAATCCTAGAGAAATTAGAAGCTATGGAGCGTGAATTATTTGGCTAAATACATAGGCAGGGAGAAATTATATAGCCGTGTTAAAGGTCTTGGGTATATGTTGCCGGATATGGATGCAATGTTGTACTCAAAGTTGGCAGGGATAGAATGGCTGGAATTTGAACATATAGAATTATCGAGTCAGCAGACTGGTAACTGGATCAAAATTTATAATAAAGATACATGCAAAAATGATGTTTATGTAGGATTTAATGGTCATGACTACCAAAAACATTACATAAACGGAAAATTAGTACAGGCAAAAAAGGTTTTATAGCTGTGAGAACAGCAAAATATAATATACAGCATCAGATGATGCGGAAAAGAGGTTTTATGATGAAAAAAATAGTAATTAGTAACTTAAAAGGCGGAGTCGGAAAGACTACTACAACAGTTAATCTTGCATATTCATTTATGCAGCTTAGAAAAAAGGTTCTTGTTGTGGATGCTGATCCACAGGCAAATACAACACCATTTTTTCTCAGCAAGAAAACAGAAAAATCAATAAGGGATGTATATATGCAATCCCAAAATGTAAAAAAATGCATTTACCGGACTAAATATAAGGACATAGATATTATGCCGGGAAATACTGATCTAATGGAGGACGATGTCAGCAAGGCTGATATATTAAAGAACGCATTGGATATCATTTCCGATAGATATGATATCTGCTTAATGGATACAAGACCAGCTTTCGAGCAACTGACAATGACTTGTATTTATGCAGCGGACATGGTACTTACCCCCGTATGTCTGAACAAATTCTGTCGAGATAACTTATCAGTTGTACAGGAGAAAATAAGTGAATTTGGTTGTGATCAGATTGAGTGGAATGTATTTGCAACAATGGTTAGATCTAACAGAAGGGCACAGAGGAAGATATACGAGGATTTAATAGGAAAGCATGATTATCCATTCTTAAATACCTGTGTAAGTGCCTCATCGGCAGTAGATGATGCACTCATCATGTATAAGCCTATGTTCAAACACCGTAGCAAGAATGCGGTAGCAAATGACTATATGGAACTGGCATATGAAATATTGAATGCTTCTGTAGGAGGTGGCTGCAATGGCTAAATTTGGAGACGTATTCAAAGGAACCGATGTCAAAAAAACTGACAACAGACCGCGGAGTGAGACAAGATGGCTGCATTATACCAAGCTCATAGACAATACAGACCAGTACAGAAAGAGCGCGACAGAGGAAGATATAGTAGCATTTGCTGAATTGATCAAATCTGCTGGTAAGGTCTTGCAGGATTTACTTGTCCGTAAGTCTGGCACTGATACATATGAGATCATTGCAGGACATCACAGGAGACTTGCCTGTAAATATCTCGTAGAGGTTGAGGGATTAAAGGAATTCGAGTTCCTGCCGTGCAAGGTGGAAAATGTGGATGATGTACAGGCAGAGTTCCAACTATATGCCACTAATGGCTTTATGCCTAAGACTGACGCGGAAAAACTCCATGAGATAGAACGTATCAAATATCTGCTTGATACATATCCGGATCAGTTTAAGCAGGTGAAGGGAGGTGGAAGAACTGTTGAGAAGATTGCACGTATACTCAATATGGGAAAGACTACGGTTGGAGATTATGTCACTATATCAAGAAATCTCGGAGATAAAGGCAGAGAGGCACTTGAAAAAGGAAATATAAATAAAAGTGCTGCATTGGCACTTTCAACGTTGCCGGAAAAAGTGCAGGAAGAATTACTTGTATCAGGCAGAACAACAGCGAAAGAAATTGAACAGCATAAGGAAACTAAAAAAATAAAAAATGAGCCTACTCCAAAGCAGGTTAAAGACTTTTACAATCTTTATCTGAAAAAGGCTGATCAGAATTTTACAAGCCGGAAAGAACTTAAGGAATATCTTATCAGCGAGTATGGAAAATGTCATGCAGGACATATAGAAGCCGGAATATCCTGCGACTGTTCGCCAAAAGGTATAAGGCTTTGCAGCTCTGATCTGCTTACATGGGCAGAATTTCTTGATCTCATTGATGGTGTCACAGGATCAGACCGATATGAGCGTATGCAGGATGCCGTTGATATAGCAGGTCAGTATGCATTTGATGATATAGATATGAGCATCGATGAAGAAATCATGCTTGATCAGGACGAGGAAAATGTACTGGATGAGGATGAAGAAGAATTTCAAAGTAATCTTGAAAAGATGTATGATCTTGCATACTTTCTCAACGAACAGAGAGACAAATTAAGCTGCATGAGAACAAAGATTGCTGAAGGTGCCCAAGTTCCATTGATAGTAATAAAACGTCAGGAGTATATAGTACAAGGATTAGAAAAATTGGCTAAGGAGGAAAAATAATATGGGATGTTTATATGCAATAGAAACAGATGAATATCACGGATATGAATGTTCGGTATCGGGAGGAGCATGTATGTATCTCTATCCTGATTCCAAAAGATGTGCAAGAGAGTATGGAGAAGGTCCGGATGTTAGGGATACTGAAGATATGGAAGAATAATGGTACTTTTCGCAGGCTATGTTGCTATGCAATATAGCCGTGCGTTGCATCAAATGCAGAAAGTATCTTTGCTGCCATATATTGGCAGCCATCATAAAACCTTATTAGCGGCAGATATTATATGGTATCTGCCGCGCCTGAGAAGGAAAGGCAGAGGAGAATGAGCGAACAGATCACAGAAGAAAGAATAAAGATGATCTTATCCAAAAGAGAGAAGATGTTAAGAGATATTAATGAAAAAGTAATTCTGCTTATTAAGGATTTGGATAGGAGCGATGATGATCTCATAACGGAAAAGAGCATACATGCAGTAAGTATAAATATGATGCCATCTGCAAAAGGTGGTTTAAAGAAAGATCTGTCAGATCTCGTCATAAAACTGCAGCGTGACAGAGAAGAGAGAAAAAATGAACTGTATAAGATGATCAGGCTGTTATCAGATCAGGAGTACATGATAAACAGGGTATGGGCATGTTTTCTTGCCCTTGATGATCCATATTATACGATGCTTAATCAGTTGTACGTTGAAAATGACTTGTATGAAGCAGTAAGACAACAATTTGATATGTCACCAACAACATTTGAACGTCACAGGAAAAAGGCATTAACGTTGATTGCAGAGTATGTAGATAGTCAGTTATCTGTCAGCGAGATAATGAGCATGAGCCACAGCAATAAACCCAAACTCAATAGCAGAGCTCCAACACATGATATGCCGGGGCAGATAGATATGATGGATTTTTTATATGTGCCGGATTCCGGTACATAAGATAGGAGGTACCTGTATGTATAAAACCAGAACATACACAAACATAACAAATGAGAACAGGCGGAAAATACAAGAGCTTTTGAATGATAACAGCAATATATCAATCATGGGCATAGCAGAAGAACTGGAAATTGAGTATTCTACGATTTACAGGGAGATTAAACGTGGAACTAATGCTGATGGATATTATGACGCTGATTATGCTCAAAAAAAATATGATGAAGGGCACAAGAGAAAAGGCAGACCTAAAAGACAGCTGGATAAGAATACAGAATTGTATAAATATCTAAAGCAGAAAATTGTAGATGAAAAAAAGAGTCCGGGTTCGACTCTTGCTAAGATTAAGGCGGATAGTCTTGAATTTGATGATCCGATACCATCTAAACCTAAATTATATCGGATGATCAGGGAAGGAGAGTTTGAATGACAGCAGTTCTATTTTGTCTAGTCATGATAATTGAGATTGTCTATGTGATCATGTCACCAGTACCCAAGGAACTGGAAAATAAGTATCTGCTTATAGGGACAGCTTTTATCTGTGCAGCAGATTTTACATATCATATAGAGTATACAACAATAAAAATGTATGTATTGGCAATATTAGGATCAATAGCAATTTTAATATTTATGATTAGCTGTGTTGTTGGAATAATAACAAAATGCATAGATTTTGCAGACTTATTTTTTTCGTTGTATATGACACTTTTTCAACCGCTGTTGACAATACTTTTAACTAGATCATATGAATTAATGATCGTTGTAATTATGACAGTAGTCGGACTTGGAATGATCACATTCATGGCGCATAAAGAAAAAAATGAGTAGTTTTGAAATTACAACTTTATAAAAAATCAGATAAGGAGATATAAGAAATATGTTCAATTCAAAAATGTATAAAAAATATTATCCAATCAAGTCTTCATTTGATATTGCAAATATGAATGTGGCTGAACAGAAAAAACTTATTTATTGGATCAAGTCGTTGTCAGAAGATATTAGATTACATAATATGAATAGTTTAAAAAAGGCGATGCAATACAGAGAAAATGAATATCGTGTAGTTGAGGTTAATTGTACTGATGATAATATAGCATCTTTATGTAATAAGATTTCCTGTAATTCAGACTCAATAACGGACAATGAGATCAGTTTAATTAATGCTGTATTATATAGGCATAAGTATGTCAAAATTATTGGAATGTATTGTTTTCCGGTAATGCGTTCATCGACAAATTGCTAATGAATGATCACATTCATGTTATACAAAGAAAAAATGAGTAGATTTAATTGCATTATTAAAATTCATAAAGTAATGAGGAGAATTTATATGATTGGCAAAAGAAATAATGTGAGAAGAACTAAATACGAAAAGGATTTAACAATAGTGATAATAATAAATTGTATAGGTGGCTTAGTATTGTTAGCCGGTTCAGTACTTATAATAGCATTTGAAATAGGAATAGAAACACCAATTGAGAAGTATCTAATGTGTGCATTTATTCTTTTTTCCATTCTATTAATAGTCAGTGCAGTATGTCGGCATTTTAAACATAGAAATGATCTATATGATGAATACGAAAAAAACCTGAATGAAATTATGGGTGAAATAGAAAAAAATGATCAGGACCATATTGGATAGGAGTGTCACGAATGAAATATGTAACATTATCAATTATAGTGCTGGTGATCATGAGCGTTGTAATGGGACTTTTGCTGTATATGTGTGCGATTAATACAGGAGATCGTACAATTGACGATCGTGAGCAACTTAAATATCTGTGTAAACTGGCAGAAAAAAGAAGAAAATGATACTAATAAAGAGGAACTAATGAAGCTAAAGTACAAGTTATTGGACAAACTTCATAATGTAAGCAACAGTGAAATGGATCTGCTTGTATGGGTAGTGCAGCACTCTGATGAGCGCAGTGGAACTATGTACGGAGCATACTACAGAAACTACTGTGATGAGTATGGCAGATGTAAGCAGTCATTCTATAACGCGCTGTACGGTCTCAAGCAAAAAGGCATAGTGGCATACAGACGTAATCGCAATGACGCATGTACTACCAGTGACTATGATATAACAGTACTGGACAATGCATACCCATGGAAAGGCAGTAAAGAGGTAACGTACAGAAATGAGGGATACGTGGATCTTGCTAACCCGGTATTCAGATCGCAGGAGTTCAAGAGCCTAAAAGCCAAGGAAAAATATCTTGCACTGGAGTTCAGAAAGCGAAGCTTTGAGACCGGAAAAGGATATAAACACGGAGTAAAAGCCTTTTATGAAATGTGGAGCAGGGAAGCGTATCTTGGAGTAAGTGAAAGGACGATCAGGAGCTACATGCATACTCTTTCTAAGGTGTGCAACTTTTTCAGCATTGGAATAAAAGACGGATTTTATCGCATTACTTCAAGAATATCCAGCTTCAGGAAGCCGCAAAAGGGGCAGGACGGACATAAATATGATCAGGATATGTATAATGAGCAGTACGTCCGTATGGCATTGAACCGCGATAATATCAAGTACAATGCGGAAAGCCTGAGTGATACTGTCCATCTCATTTATCAGTATGGAGCTGCATTTGCAAATAAAGGAGCAGACGTAAAACGCTATATAGAAAAAGCAATACATAGCAGCGTAGCAGGGACTAAATGGAGAGAAAGAGAGTTATCTGCAGCAACAGTTCATTATAATCTAAAAGCATTGCTGCAGCATATGCCTGATACACAGGATCAGGATAATAAAAAAGTAAATACATCATCAGGAGAAAAAGGGTTCAATAATTTCAATCAGCGAGATTACGATTGGAATGAAATGGAAAATCTTTTATTCAATTCTACAATATAGAAATAACAGCTTGGGTCATATGACGCAGGCTTAGTTATCGTTCTAATATCATCAGGGATCACAAAGATCATCTAAACAAATTACCATAAAATCATAAAAATTTATCCAGAAAATGCAAAGTGACAAGTGAGGAGAGTAATATAAGAATTAAAATGAAAATACCAGTCCAAAAACAGTGATAAAAATGCATATCAGTCCAAAAACAATGATATTAGTGTAAGAGCAGTCTAAAAATGCTGACATATATGTGATATACTAGTCCAAAAACGTACCGGATTCCGGTATGGGAAAATACTGTATTTATAAGCATTTGAGAGGATATGTGACCATATTTATATTAAGTCTTATATGGACATAAATTCTGTAATTAGAATTAAATCTAATATTTCTCCCCTATATGGGACTTGCGGGAGCTGCGCTCCAGCTTAAATGACGCATGTTATCGTTTAACAGGTTATAACATGAATTAGTCCCATAAATGAAAGAAAAACTCAAAGGCAAATGACAAGCTATTTGATTCATTTGCCTTTGTACTGTGGCATTAAAGCCACAGTTTCCATATGAATATCATAATCAAATGACGCTTACCTATATGTACATCAGCGGTCAGAAATATGTGATGACGTTTGAACACATATGCCTTAAACAAGTTAAAAACCTTGCTGATGATAAAGTTCAAAGCCAATTTGACTATGATCTTGAGGATTAAGTCCTTCATATCATCTACCTTCCTTTCTTTTTTAGTTGCCATGAGTATGATTTTTTTTGTTTCACTTTTTATCACTTGTTCATCTCATTGCGCTATAAAGATGGATTTTACAAAACTGACACTAAAACACCGGCTGACTAATTTGTTAGATTCTTTGGTACTAAAAAAGCTAATTTGATACAAAAATGAGAATTTAATATAAAAATAAAAAGCTGTAATGAAAGTCAGTGGAGGTAAATGGAGGTAGAAGCAGTTAAACGAATGTGCTACCATATAATTGTGATAAAACATAAAGAATTAAGCGGAGGCAGATACCAGCCGGTATATATGCCTCTTTTTTATGAGCAGCACAGAAAAAAATATCTCTACATATTAAGTATCTGAAATACTCAGCATTTTCTATTAATGAACCGCAGACTTTTTGTGATAAATTCACAAAAACACTCCAATGGAACGTTTTAGTGTTGACTTGTGTACTCCATTGGAGTACTATATAAATACAAGGAGGGGTTAAATGAACGAAAAAAAACATCTTACATATGAAGGTTCAGTAATAGAACATTTATCTAATGACGAGGAGATATCAATAAAGGACATGATTAAGTCTCTGGGAATGACACAGAAAGAATTTTCGGAGACATTTGGTATTCCAATGGGAACCTTAAGGCACTGGATATCCGGTGACCGTGAGTGTCCTGTATACACTAAAAGAATGCTTGCCTATATGGTAGAATTAAAAAGACTGGAGGCAAAAAGGGATGAAGATGGGGAATAATGGCAGATTTTATAAGATTATCAAGGCAACAGCGTTAGTTATCGGATTAGCACTTGTGATAGTTATACCGGTTGTTAAATGGCACATGAGACAGGAGGCTGCAAAGATAATACAGGAGGACCAGCAGAAAATCTTTAAAGAAGCCTTTGACAGAGGTTATCACTGGGGAGGTAATACTGAAAGTGAAGATGATGAACTGTATTTCGACTTCACTGATAAAAGCACTAATAACCAGTAAAAGAGGTAAAATGATGAAAGAAATTAAAGACATATACAACATGACAAAAGAAGAAAATATATTCTGTGCAAAGAGAGTGCTCGTAGACTCAATCTATAAGCAGGCAAATCTTGAGGGAATAGGAGTGACCTTTGCAGAGACACAGGATATTCTTAATAATGTAAATGTAGATAAAGTAACACCGACCGACATGAGCAAGGTATGCTGCCTCAGGGACGGATGGCATTATCTGTTTGATCATCTGGATGAACCTGTAGATTTGGTGTTTCTTGAATCAATACATGAACTGACAGTTAGATTTGACGTGCCTTACCAGTATCTTGGAAAGCTCCGTGTTGATGATGTCATGATATCAGGCACAGACTGGAGACCGGAGATACCGGATGTAGAAACCATATACCGGGATCTGCAGGAACTAAACAGGATAGAGTGCATTACGGACAGAGCTTTGTCTATCGGTCTTTACATTATGCGTACACAGATGTTCAAGGACGGAAATAAGAGAGTCGGTTCGTTTGCAGCCAATAAAATACTTATAGAAAACGGCAGAGGCATATTCAATGTCCCGGTCAAATATGATGGTGCATTTAAGCAGATGCTTGTTGATTATTATGAGAGCAACGATAACGTAAAACTTAAGGAATGGATAGCGGATAACTGCTTACAGGGCACAACACTTGTAAAAAAGCCGCAGAAGGCAGTAAAAGCCCCACGTTTATAGAAAGGAAGGAAACAGCATGAAGAGAAAAATCATAACAGCAATACTTGCGATAACGGTTGTATTTTCGGCAGCTTCGTGTGGAACAGCCGAAAACAAGAGCAGCAATACACAGGAAGCAACAGTATCCGATACGCAGAACAGCACGGAAAGAGTATCTGAAGCTGCAGGGGATACGCAGTCTGAAGAAATGACTGCAACAGTAAAGGACGATGAAAAGGTATCTGGTTCCGGTACATCAAAATCAGATACATCAGATGCTGCGGCATCTTCGTCTGCTGACAGTAAAAACGCTGACAGTACTGTAAAGAAGAACAGTTCAGACGGTAAGAGCAGTACAAAGAATAGTACCTCCACAGCCGTGAACCACAACAGCACACAAAGTACTGGTGCTTCAACTGCAAAAACAGACAGCGGTAAAAAGAGCGCGCAGTCTTCAGGTGCATCAAATCAGACCAAGCCGGCATCAGCCGCAGGCAGCAAAGGTACAGACAGCTCATCAGGCACAGCGAACAAGCCAGCTGCTCATACCCATACATGGGTAAGGTATGTGGCCAATACAATAAACCACCCGGAGCAGGGACACTATGAGACAAAGGTGGTAAAGGCTGCATATGATGAGCCAAAGTATGAGTATCATAATGTTTGCAATAAATGCGGAAAAGATTTAGGAACTGATGACGATGAAGTGGATAAAGTTGCAGAGCATGAATTTGAATGCGATGGAAGTTACAGCTGTATCCCGGTACAGGTCGGAACCATACACCATGATGCAGTAACAGAGCAGGTTTACGTGGTAGATCAGGCAGCATATACGGAGAATGTCTATGGCGAAAGATGTAGCGGATGCGGTGCCACAAAATAGGGTGGTAGTAAGTGGTGGTAGATATCTTTTTGATGATAGTGTAATATATAATTGATGATAAAGGAATTGTACAGAGGTCTCGTACAGTTCCTTTTTTGTTACAAATTGTAAGCCAAATGAATAACATGACAGGAGACATGATGAAAAAACTTATATCACGAACAGACATCATGCAGAGGGGACCTCCATAACAGCAGGGATTGACCATAGCGGTCAGTCCTTTTTTATTGCAAATAAATTAAGGAGACAAACCGCATGAAAAAATTTAAAAGAGTGTTGGCACTGGCCATGGCAGTTATCTTATCTGTGCCAACAATCATCACAACCGGTATGGGAACAGTGCCGGTCAAGGCGGCCGGTGATACGGTCGAACTGACGGTATCAGATGATTCTGCCAAGTATGCCGGATACGAAACACACAAGATGTATGCAGGCGGCAATTATGCTTATTGCATACAGCCGTCGAAAAAGACACCAAAATCAGGAACATTTGAAAAGCACTACGATGTTGAGAATTATATGGCATATGCCGGAGATACATCGGCTGCCGAGAATTTAAGACATATCGCGTACTACTGCTGGGGTGCACCGGGCTTTGATGCCAAATATTTCCCGGCCACATGGTATGACGGAAGTGCAATGAATGATGACAGATACATCGCATTAAGCCACATAATACTTGCTGATGCTGCTACATATGAAGGAGCAGAAGCAATGCATGGCTGCAACAGCTCCTTTAAAAACTGGGCATACCAGAACGTGCTTGGATTTAATACAAAGGGAGACCTTATTAATGAGGAGGCACCAAGATTTAAACTTACATGGCAGCCGGTACCATCATCATTCAAGATTTATGTACTTGATACTGGAAGCACCCAAAAGATAATGGGTTATGAATATAATCCTACAGGATTTCTTACACTTACAAAGCAATCCGCAAATACTTCACTTACATCAGGAAACAGCTGCTACTCACTTGCAGGAGCCACATACGGAGTATATTCGGATGCAGGCTGCAGCACACAGGTAACAACACTTACAACTGACGCAAGCGGAAATGCAGGAACAGTATCGCTCAACGAGGGAACCTACTACTACAAGGAGCTTACAGCACCATCAGGATATGCACTTGACAGTACGGTTGGTTCGATAAACGTTACAGCTTCACAGACTTCAACAGTCAGCGTAACCGATACGCCTGTTAACGATCCTGTAAGAATATCAATCAACAAGATTGACAGTGCTACCGGAGAGGCTGCACAGGGTGGAGCAAGCCTTGAGGGAGCAGAGTTTACGGTTAAGTACTATGCAGGATTTTACGATGCAGGAAATCTTCCTGCAAATGCCACACGAACATGGGTTATCAAGACTAAAAAAATAACCAGTGGTGATAAGACAGCATATATTGCAAGGCTGGCGGATGATTATAAAGTATCAGGAGATGATTTTTACAAGCTCGGAAACACAGCCGTTTTACCACTTGGAACACTCTCAATCGAAGAGACAAAGGCACCGGAAGGATACAAGCTTGATGGAGCATATCTTCAGGTTTCAGGAAGCAGTACTAAGATTACCGGAAAGTATGTGACACAGATCACACAAAATGGTAACCTTGCATCTTTGAAAGGTGGCAATGAGTTTTCTGTTGCTGATAAGATCAAGCGTGGTGATTTCAAGCTTACTAAGATTGATACAGACAACCAGAACAGAATGGGTGACATTCCATTCAGGGTAACAAACAAAGCTACAGGCGAGAGCCACATAATCAAGACTGATGAGAATGGTTATTTCAGCTCAGAGAGCAGCTGGAACGCACACTCAAAGAACACAAACGGCGGCGGAGCATATGACGGACTGTGGTTCTCTACAGGAGACGGAAAAGCTGCTGTTGATGATTCTCTTGGAGCAATGCCTTATGGTGATTACACACTTGAGGAGCTTTCCTGTGACAACAACAGGGGCAAAATCCTCTATAAGGGCGAGTTCTCTATCAGAAGAGACAAGGTTACAGTTGATATAGGTACAATCGAGAACCATTCAGAGCCAACACCTGTTATCACAACACAGGCATCTGATGCAAAGACACAGTACCAGATTATCAAGCCGTCTGCTGATACTGATATCGTTGATAAGGTAACAATCACAGATACAATGGCAGGCAGAGAGTATACAATTACAGGTACACTCATGGACAAGGACACAGGCGAAGCAGTCATGGTTAACGGTAATCCGGTGACAGCTTCACAGACATTTACATCTGATGGAACAAAGAAGGTGCTCGATATGCACTTTACCTTTGATTCATCTGCACTTGGCGGAAAGACAGTAGTTGTATGCGAGAAGCTCACATATGGCGATTACGTGGCAGCCACAGAGGAAGATATGGAGAATAAAGACCAGACTATTTATTTCCCTGAAATCCATACCACAGCCACAGACAGTGAGACAGCTGATCACCTTACACTTGCAGACAGCAGGGCTGTTATAACCGATACGGTCACATACACTAACCTCTTAAAGGGCGAGACATACACATTAAGCGGTGTGCTCATGGATAAGGACACAGGCAAGGAGCTGCTTGTTGACGGAGAGCCTGTCACACAGGAGATGGCTTTCACGGCAGGACGTGCATCAGGCACAAAGAAGCTCAAGTTTGAGTTCGACACAACAGGACTCGCAGGAAAGAGCTTTGTAGTATATGAGACACTTACACTTGAGGATGTGGAGGTTGCAGAGCATAAGGACATTAATGATGAGGGCCAGACAATCCACATTCCAGCAGCACAGACAACAGCCACTGATGACAGCTCAAAGATTAACGTGAGCGAGGCAAAGAAGGAAATTTCTGTTACAGATACAGTAGCGTACCGGAATCTGGTACCTGGCAAGGAGTACACAGTCAGGGGAACAGCAGTGGACAAGGAGACAGGAGAGCCTCTTACAGACGCAGACGGAAACGAGCTCGTATCGACAGCTAAGTTTACCGCAGCATCAGCAGACGGCAGTGTGGATGTAAAGTTTACATTTGATGGAACAGCCATGGCCGGACGTTCAGTGGTATTCTTCGAGAATGTCTACTACACGGATAAGCTTATTGCAGTACATGCAGACATTGATGATGAGGCACAGACAGTCCACATTCCACTCATTTTTACAAGTGTTAAGGATAAGGACACTGACTCGCACATGTCACTTGCAGGCAGTGATGTGACTCTTACCGATACAGTAGCGTACCGGAATCTGGTACCTGGAAAGACATACACCGTTTCCGGAACACTCATGGACCAGCGTACCGGCAAGGCTGTGACAGTAAACGGAAAGACCGTTACATCATCAGCTGATTTCACACCGGATACAGCTGACGGAGAAACAACAGTAGATTTCCATTTCAACACAAAGGGTCTTGATGATACAACAGTGGTTGTATTTGAAAAGATGTTCTACGGAAAGGCAGAGATTGCAGCCCATGAGGATATCAATGACAAGGGACAGACAATATATATCCCATCAGTAAAGACAACAGCCATTGACAAAAAGACAGCAACAAAGCTCACACTTGCAGAGAAGGACATCCACATTACGGACACAGTAGCGTACCGGAATCTGGTACCGGGTGAGAAATACACGGTCACAGGAACTGCAATAGACAAGACAACAGGCGAGACATTAAAGGATGATGCAGGAAAAGATGTAACCGCAAAGGCATCGTTTAAGGCAGAAAAAGCAAATGGAACAGTCGATGTGGAGTTTGTATTTGACGGAAGCACACTTGCTGGAAAGACTGTGGTAATGTATGAAAACATTTACTACAACAACAAGCTCGTTGGCGTGCATGCTGATATTTCTGATGAAGCACAGATTATCTATGTTCCATCAGTAAAGACAGCAGCGACAGATACAAAGACAGAGACGAAGCTTACATATGCTGAGAAGGATATCAAAATCACGGATACTGTCGAGTACACAAATCTTATTCCGGGAAAGACATATAAAGTCACAGGAACAGCGATGGACAAGGCAACCGGAAAGGTGATTAAGGATGCAGACGGAAAAGCAGTAACTTCAGAAGCTGAGATAACACCTGAGACAGCTGACGGAAAAGTGGATGTTGATTTCATCTTTGACGGAAGTAATTTAGCCGGAAAGACCATTGTAATGTTTGAGGAAATTCGTTATGAGAACAGGCTTGTAGGAGTACATGCTGACATTGATGATGAGGCACAGACCATTTACGTGCCAGCCATTGCAACAGAGGCACTTGATGAGGTGACAGGCATTCATCTGTCAAATGCAGGGGATGATGTAAAAGTAAAAGATACAGTAACATACAAAAACCTTATCCCGGGCCTTACATACAGGGTAGCAGGAACAGTAATGGATAAGGACAGCAAAAAGCCACTGCAGAATGACGGCAGGGATATCACAGCTGAGGCTGTATTCACACCGGAAACAGCAGACGGCACTGTGGATGTTGAGTTTACATTCAGTGCAAAGGAGTTTGCCGGAAAGACAATGGTGCTGTTTGAAAAGCTATATCTCGTGAAAAATGCGGATAATGCTGATGCAAACCCTGATGATACATCAAACAAGGACAAGACACCTGATGATACACAGAAGGCATCTGAGTCAGAAAACACACAGAATAAAACAGATAACACATCAAACAAGGTCGAGGTAGATAATGAAGATAACAATCCAGCCGACAACAGTGAAGTTAAAGAGGTGCTCATTGCGGTACATGAAGATTACAGTGATGAGAACCAGACCATCTGCGTGCCACAGATTAAGACCACAGCAAAGGATGCAAAGTCAGGCACCAGCATGTTTTATGCTGAGAAGAGTGCAAAGATAGTCGATACTGTATCGTACCGGAATCTGGTACCGGGAAAGAAGTATAAGGTAGTCGGAACTGCAGTAGACAAGTCAAACGGAGCACCGGTTATTGCAAACGGAAATAATGTCACGGCAGAGGCAGAGTTTGTTGCGAAGGAAGCAGACGGCAAAGTGGATGTGGTATTTACATTTGATGCGAGCCTTCTTGCAGGAAGAACAATTGTTATGTTTGAGGATGTCTACTATGAGAATAATCTCATAGCAACACATGCCGATATTACAGATGAGGCACAGACACTTTATGTTCCGAAGATTGGAACAACAGCCATCGATGGTGAGCGAAAGGATCACAGCTCAACAGCTGACAGCAGCGTTACTATTGTAGATTCAGTAGCGTACCAGAATCTGGTACAGGGACAGACCTACAGAGTGACAGGAAAGCTCATGGACAAGGCTACAGGAAAAGCACTTGTGATTGACGGAAAGGAAGTAACTGCAGTAACTGAGTTTACAGCGGCAGGCACCGAGGGCGTAGTTGACGTAACATTCAGATTCAATGGAAAAGGCATTACAGGAAAGCAGCTTGTAGTATTTGAGCAGCTTGATGTTGTGACTGCAGATGGCGCTTATGCCATTGCATCACACAATGACATCAACGATGCAGCCCAGACCATTACAATGATTGCTCCGCCAAAGCCAAAGACCGGTGATTACATGTCAGTGGTTATGTACGTGCTTGCAGGAATAGCTGGAGTAATGGCAGTTATCTGTTCATTCTTCAGGAAGAAAGCAGTATCAAAGAAGAAACACTAGGGGTTTACCCAATTACCTACACATGAACACCCGGGGAGGAAAACTCTCCGGGTTATTTATTTTAATTTTGGAGGAAAAGTTATGCACAGAAAGAAAAAAATACCGGTATCGTTTATAGTTGCTTTTGTTTTATCGTTTATGGTTTCAACATCATTGGCGGTAGTATTACCAATATTTGTACCTGAAACTGCACGTTTCAGTGGTCTGATTCTCTTTTGCGGTGGACTCATATTATGTTTTCTGGCAGTAGCCATAATAGGTGTTTTCAAAAGAAAAGGTAAGCAGAGGAGATAATGAAGATGATAAAAAATAAAATGATAAAGAAAAAAAATGACAGAAACAAGGTTTTAAAGAATCTGCTCTTTTCACTGGTATTTGTTACAGTGATAACTATATATTCACCGGTATGGGCTACAGATGCGGCAAATGTAGTTGTTGGAAAATTTACCGCATTTCAGGATCTTCTGGGAGGTGTTATTTCGTCTATCGGCTCAATCATAACATTATGGGGAATTTCCGAGTGGGGAATTGCTTTTCAGGGTTCTGAGGGAACTATGCAGGCAAATGCTTTTAAACGTATTGCTGGTGGATTTGTTATGGCAATGGCTCCACAGATCCTTACCGCAATTATGTAATGTGAGGTGAGACAGTATGGATTTTTCCTGGCTTACAGGTTTTATAGCTCCAACGTATGCGCTGGGGGTTAGAGTATGGAATTTTGTTCTTGCAATGTGTCTGATGAGCGGAGCAATAGGACCGGCAGACTATCCGGATGCATGGGATTATACCGTTAACACATTAAATCCTTTTTTTACGGCAATATCGGCAACAATGTTAAATATGTTCTTTTACATAGGATTCTGCCGTCAGGTAGGTAATTTCAAGGAAAGCATGACTCTTGAGACTGGGATGAATATTTTATTTAAAATGGTATTGGGAAATGCGGGCATAAATAGTGTAATATATTTCGTCAGATGGATATTTAACATAACCAATACTTCTGCACGTGTGCTTATGGATATTTCGGATATATCATTTGATATGTACGATCTTAGTTCCGGGGAAATGCTGTTTTTTGCAATGTTCGGTATCATATTCCTTTTAGTTGCCCTTGCAGCATCAGCAACCATATTTATTACTCTTTACACAAGAATGGTACATCTTTGTCTGCTTGCAGCAACAGGACCATTGGCAATATCCTGTATTCCGGGAGGTCCCGGAATACAGAATGCAGCCGGTGCGTGGATCAAGGAGCTGATATCAAAATCTTTTTCGATAGTGGTAATAATAATGGGAGTAGCCCTGATATCAAAGATGGCATCAGGAAGTGATTTCTGGGGAATGAATGCTCCTGAGGTGGTCTGGGTTGTGGATTATGTCAAGAATATGTTCCTTATGATGCTTATAGCTGCATTTGTAAAAGGTGCGGATTCATTTATTAAAAAAACATTCGGAATATAAGAGAGGAGATCATTAAACAAAATGGCAAAAATAGATGCTAACAGCGCATTTGCAAAAGGAAAAGCACTAACGCAGCCGGTAGTAAAACTGCCACGAAGTGTAAAACAGAGCCTTTGCATAGATAAGGCATACAGCAGTGGAAATTTCAAGATTGAGCCTATGAATGGCGAGGCTATGTATGACCAGTGTTATCTTTTTGAAGATATAAACTATGTTAATAAGGATATACATAAAAAAGATACAACACTGCGTGAGATAATGAACCTGTTAAAATCACTCGATGGTGCATTTAAAATAACGATCGCAAATGAACAAAGAGAAATGAATGAGTTCATGGATGAAATCTTTAATCCTATAAATGCCGCAGAATATCCCATACTTGAGGATGGTATGGGTAAATGGATAAACCAGAAGATAGACGAGGGCACAAAGGATATTAAAAAGACGATGATGCTTACAGTAACCTGTAGGGCGCATTCAATAGAAGAGGCAGAAGCATATTTTTCGACTGTGGATACAACGCTGCAGAATGTATTCAGAATGTTAAAGAGCCGCATATATAAAATGTCAGCACTCGAAAGAATGGCACTTCTGTCGAGAATGCTCAAGGCAGGAAAAGAGAGTCTGCCTCCGGCACATATAAGCCCGGATGACAGCGGATGGAAGAATCAGATACTGCCATCATCTATTGATTCTGATGTTGATTATATGGTAATTGACAATAAAAGATATGTATCTGTATTGTGTGGCATGGAATATGGACAGGGACTGTCAGAAGACAAGGTTATACATAGTTTATGCGATGTGCTTTTTCCAACGTATATTACAATTGATATGCAGAAAGTTTCCAAAAATGTAATAAAGGGAAAACTTGATAATGCTCGTGTAAACAATGAACGTGTTATTTCACAGGAACGTACCAGAAATTATAATAATAAGCAGTTTGGTGCACCGACAAGCTATACTCTGCAAAATAAGAAGAACAACATAGAAGAAGATCTTGACCAGCTTGATGAAAATGATGAGGAGGGTGTATATCTGGGACTTCTTGTTATGGTATATGCAGATTCGCTTGAGGAGCTGACACAGCGCGTGGATATTTTAAAGAAAAAGGCGGCAGGATCTGATTATACGTTGGAGCCATATAATCATAAACAGCTTAAAGCTCTTAATACGGTTCTTCCAATAGGAGGACGTCAGGTAAATCATATGAGATTTCTATACACCTCATCTGCCGTTGCATTCCAGCCATTCTATGCAGGTGATGTACATGATAAAAATGGGACAGTATATGGTCTTAATAAAACAACAAAACATCTGTTTGTAGGAAATCGTAAAAAACTTCCGGCACCACATGGATTTATTGTAGGACATACCGGAGGTGGTAAGTCTTTTTTGATCAAGGAAACAGAAATTTCGCAGACTCTTTTATTTACGCATGATGATCTGATCCTGCTTGATCCTAATAATGAACAGGAAGATTTTATAAGATCGCTTAAGGGAGGAATGTACTTCGATCTCACACCGCAGTCAGGGATTTATATTAATCCATATGAGGTACCTGATTATGTGGAAAATGGAAGCGATAATGTCAGAAATATGTTCATTGCAGATATGACAGATTATTCTACTTCATTCTGCGTATCTGTCATGACTAATATCACGGTAACCAAGGTACATATGAATTACATTTCGCATGCTGTAAGAAAGATGTATGACGATTATTTCAATGCACCGAATCAAAGACAGAAGAAAAAAATGTATCCAACACTTACAAGATTAAGAGTGCTTATAAAATCAGAAATTGATACGCTTGAATTTTCGGAAGACAGGAGACTTATCATGGATATAGTTGACTCACTTGAGGATTACACAACAGGTGTTTATGATATGTTTGCACATGAGACAAATCTGTCAATGAACAGCAGGCTTGTAGGTTTTGGTCTGAAGAACATAAGTGATAAATTGTGGGAGCCGTGTATGCTTACGATCATGCATTTTCTTGCTATGAGAATAGACATTAACCAGCAGACAAAAAAGGCACTGCATCTGATAGTTGATGAGGCACAGGTATTGTGCGAACAGGAAACAACTGCATCCCAGCTTTTGTATGCGGTAGAGACATACCGAAAGGTAGGAGCCATAGTTACACTGATTGCACAGAACCTTACGCATGTACTGGAAAATCCAAGACTGAGAGATATGTTTTCAAACTGTCCTTTCAAGTGCTTCCTTGATCAGGGAGGTCTTGATGCAGCCAATCTTGCCAAAATTCAGGAATTGTCTCCATCAGAATTCAGAGCATTAGAGGAAAGTACAGAAGGAAATGGTGTACTTGTCTGGAGAGGCAATGTCTATCTGCTTGATGCGGTAATGTCCAAGAGTAATCCTTTGTATGAAGTATTTGATACAGATTTCCATGATAAGGCAGCAAGAGAAATTAAAAGATCAGATACATGGGAGGATTTATCACATGCAGATACGGACAACACATGGATCGCAGATAAGAACGAGTACCGGCAGTAAGATACATACAGGCAGATCCATAATACATTTTGGAAGCGAAATGGCATTTGGAACATATAAAAAAAGTTCCGGGTTTATGGATACGATAAATGCAGACATGAATGGAGAATATGATCAGCCACAAAAACAGCCACAGGATCAAACCGGCACCAGTGATCTGAATAATGTACTTTCAGAGGATGGAAAGCAGTTATATTCCATGTTAAAAAAGTCGGATAAAAGAAAGTATCAGAATTACTACAACAGACTAAGATCAAGACAGCAATGGGTTAGGTATGAGAGTGAAAATGGTACATTTACCAGACAAAAAAAACAGGGGGGATCACAGATCAATGTGGCTGGAGGCAGTGCTGCAAGAAAAGGAGGTACGACAGCAAAAAGGACAGCGCAAAAGACAGCACAGGGGGTGATCAGAACAACTGAAAAGAGTATTGCCACAACAACAAAAACCGTCACAAAGGTAACGGAAGGAGCTGCCGCAGGAGCAGCTACGTTTGGGGCAGGAACTGTTGTAATGGCTGCCGCGGATGCAGCGGTTACAACAGGAAAAGCTACTGCAAAAACTGCCAGAAAAGTTATACAGAGCATGCAACAGCAGACAGTACAGAGCATGCAGGAGCAACAGGCAGTTACTGCAGCTGAAAGCAGGTCAGCAGCACAGGATGAAGAGCGAAAGAAAGAAACATCACAATCATCAATGGTTCTTGTTCTTTTTGCGGCATTTGTGGCAGTAATGGTAATAATATCTTCCTTTACAGCTGTTGGAATTACAATAAAGCAGTCGCAGGATTCGCAGGGAAACCAGACAGGACAGGTATGTACGAAAATCGCAGAAGCGGCAGAAGCGGAGCTTAGTGATGCTGATACAACAGTAGGTGGATACCGCTATAAAAACTGGTACGGAATGGACGATAACTGGTGTGCCATGTTCGTTTCATACTGTGCGGATAAGTGTGGCTTTATTGAGGCTGGGATCATGCCAAAGACTGCAAGTGTGGCAGCCATGAAGCAATGGTATATCAGTCATGGATTGTTTCAGACTGTATCAAGTGGGTACAAACCAAAAGCCGGTGATATTATCATATTTGGAAATGGAATGAGCCATACGGGCATAGTAACCGGATATGATGATGAAACAAAAACGGTTACAACGATTGAAGGAAATAGTGGTCGCAGTTCAACAACTCCATACCATAAAGGGAGTCATGTTAAGGAGCATCATTATCCATTATCTTATGCCAAAATTGTCGGATATGGAACACCACAATATCCATCAGATGACAGCTCACAAATAGAAAATCAGACAACAGTACAGACAGGAGAAATGTGAAGATGATAATTAAAATAAATAAAGATCCAGAGGAAGAATATAAGAATGAATTTATGCTCGGATATACCTTTAAAGAAATAATATGTATTGTATCAGCGTTGGCGATAGTTGTATCCATAACAATATTTGCGTATGTAAAAGAAGGATTAAATCCACAGATAGGCTGTTATATTGGACTGCCATTTGCACTGCCGGTTATTTTTTTCGGTTTTGCTAAATTTGATGGAATGACAGTTTTTCAGCTGATACATGAAATGTTATATGAACGAAAAACCAAATGCCTTACGTATGATGCTGATGAAGTTGAAGAGTATACAACACCGGTCACACTGGTTAAGAGCGAAATGAGGAAGAAGAAATGAGACGTGATCCATATGAAAAGATTAAAAAGCTGCTGATCATATTAGGGATAATTTTTGTTCTGGCTGTCATTGTGACCGGAATAATCTTTATCGGAAGCAGAACTGCAGCAAACAAAAAGCATACGGCTGGTAATGGCAATGTGACTGAGAGTGTAAGTGAAAGTGTACCGGAATCCGGTACACAGGAGGATGACTTTTTTAAAGAGGATGATAACGGAATCCTTAATGGGAAGAAGCAGGAACTCAAACAACAGGAAAGTGAAGAGGAAAGTGCCCCGGAGGTAAGGGATGTTTCACCGGACAATGATCCTAATGCAATATTTCCAGATACACCGTCAGATGCCCAACCGGCAGAACAGGAACAGCAGGGGCAATAGTAAGATTTAGGAGAAACATGAATATGATGTTAGAAGAAAAAATATCTAATGAATTTCAAAGATATTTTCTTTCAATGATGGCAACCAGCAAAGATAATATTTTTGCACATTCAAATGAAATCGAAACTAAAAAGCAGATAAAAAAGGAACTGTACACATTCGTTGAAACACTTGACTCTGAGCAGAAAGAACTGCTTTCTGTTCAGAACAATCTGATCGAGTCCGTGTACAGGTTTGAAACAGATCTTCCCAAAAGAGCAGAGCCGGTTTTATATCAGGATATTTTAAAAGACTGGCTTAAAAGCATTATGGTCTGAAGCATTTTATTACATAAAAATATAATTTTATCCGGGGTCTTAGGGGCTGTGCCCTTAACAAGAAATGTGAACTGTCGGACAGTTTGCGTATCTTGCAAATAAATATCGGGGATTTTTGCAGTAATATAGTTTGAGAATGCCTGAAAATGTATATAAATGTGCATTTTAAACCATTAATGCGACACTGTGCGATGCGTTTGAGATACAAATGCTGCATGAAAATAGGACAAAGCAATAAAAAAATACATAAATAATACTTTCGTGCGACACATTTGCGAATAAAAAAATATAATGTGCGACAGAGCCGGTATGCAACGGTCTGACAAGTAAAAGCAATGTGAAAAGACAAGTTCATTTACGGACAGGGAGGAGGTGATCCTGATGGAAGAGCAAAAGGATAATTCATGTCCGCACAGACCAAGAAAAGAGATTGATATGGATAAATATATCAGTATGTATAATGATGGATTGTCAAATGATCAGATCGCCTCTAAACTTAAGGTATCGCGAAGGACACTTTACCGGAGAATGGAAGAAGATCGTTTGAATATCAGAAAGAAGGAACCGGAGAATGGATAAAATGATAGTCAGGGATCACCTTGGAAAAAGGAGACGTAACATAACAATAGATATGGAAAAAGTATATCGTATGATCGACTCGGGAATGACTGTCAGACAGGTAGCACAGTCGCTTGGTGTATCAACGGATACTTTGTATCGCAGACACAGGGAGTATCAGAAACAGGCAAAATATTTAAATGATGATCTGCCTGATCTTCCGACATGAAACAAGCATGAAACAGGCGGGGGTAAGTGGAGGTAGATAAAAGTTTTTAACTGATATAAAATATAATTGCAGAGGAATCGGATATGGGTATGTACCCACTTCGGTTCCATTTTTATTGGAGGAACAGATGATGAATGAGAAAATAAAAAAGTGGCAGAGTGAAATTGAAAAAATTACTGCCGCGCAAAAGGAATATAACAATAAGTGTTCTGAGAAGATTAAAAATCTCAACGCTAAAATAAATATTGAAGAGAAGAAACTTAAACAGGAAAATGATGAGATGATAGCAGATGTTGTAAGAGATCTGTTTGGTGAGGTAAACGCAGAAAATATTGAAAGTTTTAAGGAAAAGATACAACTGCTGACGGGGCTGGAGGAAGAAGTGGATGAAGGATCGCAAGATAACTTTTCGGGTGACGCAGGAGGAATACGATCTTATTGATTCCAAAAAGCAGACAGAAAAACATTTTGTATATGGTGGCAGGTGGGATATGTCTGCTTACATCAGAAATCTTGTGTTGTCACAATCAGGAGGAGCAGATGTAAGAATTGATAAAGAGCTCAGCCACCTTAATTATGAAATAAGAAAGATAGGAGTCAACATAAATCAGATCGCCCATAAACTTAATGCTAATTATGGAGATCCAAGAGATGCACAGTATGTCATGGAATTAATGACAGAGCTTACAAAGACTGTTGATGAATTTAAAGAACAATTTAAATCTGAGTGATTTTTTAGAACGTACCGCAATCCGGTACGTTTTTTATATAAGGGGGTGTATGTCCTGGCAATAACAAAACTTATGCATATGAAGGAGGCGGTAGGAGTTCCCCATAGACATCTGGCTAATGCAATCCAGTATATACTTGATGAAAAAAATAATGAGGAGAAAACAGAGCATGGACTATACGTGGGAGGCAATGCCGGATATGACAGCGGTGAGATTTTAAAAACGTTTTTGGACACAAAAGAACTTTTTGGAAAGAAAAACGGAAGGCAGGGATATCACTTTGTGATCTCATTTGCACCGGGAGAAGTTACAGCGGATGAAGCATATCAGATAACGAGAGAGTTCTGTGAAAAATATCTGGGAGATAGCTATGATCATGTTTTTGCAGTGCATACAGACAAAAAGCATATGCATGCACATATTATATTTAACTCGGTGAACCGGATTGATGGCTATAAGTACAGATATAACAAGGGAGACTGGAAAAAATACATTCAGCCGATCACTGACCAGCTCTGTATCCAGCATGGTATCAGTCCACTCAAATTTGAGGAGGATAAAAAAATAGGTGTCTCATATGCTTCATGGAACGAAAAGAAAAATAAGAAAATTGGATGGACACGTATCATACAGGCTGATGTGGACTGGGCGGTAAATCATTCGGATACGCTGCTGGAGTTCATAGATCAGATGCACAGATTTGGGTATCAGGTAAAAGCAGGAAAGTCAAAAAAGAAGAATATAACTTATCTCACATATATATACACAGATGATGATGGCAGGCAGCACAGAAGACGAAGCTATAACATGCCACAGGGATATTCGCCTGAGGATATCGCAAAGAGGATTAAACAAAAAAGCGGCAGCCGTATGTATGAGGAGATAGCTGATCTTCTGGAGAAAAAGCATACATCCATACCGGTCGAGATTGTAAAGAATACAGGTACATACAGACGAATGTATCAGGCGGTAAGTTATTACAGGCTGCCTAATCCATATGCTGTCAGGAGTGGAGTAAGGAAAGATATCCTAAACATAGACAGGCTGATTGATGAGGTTAAGTACATACGTGATAATGCGCTTACAAGTAAGAATGCCATAGAAGAAAGAGAGGCGCGGCTGGAGTCACAGATAGAAGTACTGACACGGAAAAAATGGAACATTAAAGATTCACAGGAAAGCCTGTCGAATGAGCAGATCAGACTGCTTGATCGAAAGAGAGAACTTGAAAATGAACTGTCGCAAAATCCTGATGATGATAAATTTGAAAAACTTCAGGATGAGCTGGAAGAGGTTATGACTTTGATACCGGAGGAAATCGCATCAGATGAGGATGCAGTAATGGTGTCTGACCGGATAAAGGACTTAAGAAGAGAGCTTAGGATGGTAAAAAGAATAAAAGAGAATGAAACATCAAAAGAAAATTTAAAAGAAAAAGATAAGGAGAGGAATGCAAAATGGAAGATAACAAATTGATTTATTCAAGCAGTAAAGAAGATCTTACTATTGAGCAGCGATATATGAGATATATACAGGCTGTTGAGGAGGCAAAAAAGAAAACGGAGGACAGTGCAAAATGATGGATTATGAAATATTCAAAGATGTCATAGAAGATCAGATAAAGGATTATCTGCCGGACAGTTTTAAGAATGCGGATATACTTATTAGAAGAGCACATGAGACAAATGAGAGCTACGATGAAATATGCGCTATACTCAGTGATGAGAAAATGTCACCGGCTGTGGGTATCAAATACTATTATGAAAAATACCGTGAAAAGGAAAATATCCAGAGCATATTAAGAGAACTCGCAGGTTCGATAGTAGAGCTTCATGATATAAAAAAGGAAGTAGAGGATATTGTTGATCTGGATAATGTGCAGCACAATATTCTGTATGCTGTTGTAAATACTGAAGCTAACAGAGAGTTCCTTGAAAATGCGCCTCACAGACAGCTTCAGGATCTTTCCGTTGTGTACAGGATAAGGCTTGGAAATGATGAGTACGGCAAAGAGATCAGTATGAAAATAAATAATGACATAATGAACCAAATGGAACTTACAGAACAAAACCTGTTTGATCTTGCAAGCGAAAATACGAATAGGATATATCCTGCAAAAGCCGTGTCCATGGAGGAACAGATACGCGAGATATTACAGAGACAGGGAATGGATAATGAGACAATAGATGTACTTGTAGATGCAAGAATGTTAAGGGAGTCACCATTATGGGTCGTTAAAAATGATGCTCCTGTAGGTGGAGCTGCAATAATAGCAAATACGGATGTGTTTGATGAACTCAGCCAAAAGATAGGTGATGATCTGTATATCATACCATCAAGCGTACATGAAGTGCTTGTTATGCCAGCCGGTCAGAATGATGCCTTAAAACTTGCGGATATGGTGCTTGATATAAACAGGACAGAGACACTTCTGGCAGACCGTTTATCTAATCAGATATATAAATATGATAAAGAAAATAAAGAGATCACAATGGCTACAGATACACCTAATAAGAGCATAGAGTATTATAACAGCTATAAGGCAAAAACAAATGATCTGGAAAGAAAACAGCCAAAGGGTCCTAAAATGTAATCAGCATTGTACCGGATTCCGGTACATATCGAATCGAAAGGAAATGCCATGAAACTATATGAAGCCAAACATCTGGAGCAGGATACACTAAAAAGAATAAGATCCGGCATTGAGGAATGGGACAGATTTTTGAAGTCGGCAGCTCATGTGTACAGATACAGCTTTGCTGATCAGGTTATGATATATGCACAGAAGCCTGAAGCTACAGCATGTGCCAGCATGAATATATGGAATACAAATATGGGATGCTGGATACAAAGAGGGCAGAAAGGAATTGCACTTATTGACCGCAATGATACCAGAAAGCTTAAATATGTATGGGATGTAAGCAGTGTTGCAGTACGTGCCGGTGGACATAAACCCAAGCTATGGGATATTAAAGAATATCATAATGATGCGGTTATATCCCAGCTTTCGGATACATATGGGTATGGGGAAGCATCAAACTCTATAAATGATGTACTCAGAGTAATTGTAGATAATGTTTCAGATGAATATTCAAAGGAACTGGCAGATGACATTTATCCTGTGGATGAAAGTCTGGCGGCAAAGGCTGAGAATATGGACAGCAGACATGAGACGTTCAGAATTGCGGTAAGAGAATTCTTTGTTCATTCTATCGAGATAATGGTCAATGAAAGAATGGGGTATGATGTTCTTGATGTAACACAACATGATTTATCCTTTGAAAAAAGCTTGTCCGAGCTTATGTTTATGCAAGTTGCTGATAGCATGTCTGAGGCTTCATGTGAGCTGCTTCGTCAGATCGGTGCTGTTGTTTTGAACTACGATAAAAAACAAACGGATCAGAGTATTGACAAAGTACCTAAACAAGAATATACTGCTTTAAAGCGAAAAAGTATTAAAGTGGAGGGCGATGAATATGGAACTGGATTACATGCAGAGTGGGGATTATCTGATACCGAACATAGTACCGAACCAGCAGTCGAACGAACCGCTGGGACGAATGGCGAGACTGCACAGGAGGTGGCTGGAAACAAAACATCACGGAAACTTCACAGCGTTGCTGATGCAGGGCATACTGGAAGATACATGTCTGGAGGTGGGACACAAAGCAGAGGCGGAGATAGACCGTCTTATGGAGAAGATGATGAAGGAAGAGAACGTAACGGAAGAACTCAAGCGGCAGGATCAGATGGAGTGGGTCAGACGAGTCAACAACATCAAAGCCAGAGCAGAGGAGATAGTTCTGGATACGATAGTATACACCCTGTAGTTGAAATTGTACCGGAATCCGGTACGCTGCCGGTATTCCCATCAGAGGAAGAGCAGAAGGAAATAATTGATAATTCACTAAAAGAAGCAGAAACACCTGCTTCTTTTTTTGTGGCAATCGAGAGTACTAATGACTTTTTGGATCCCAAAGCCGGATTTACAGGGTATACAGGAAAAAAATACAGATTGGTAACTACAGGAGATACAGGCTTTTTAAAAGCATATCCTGATGAATCGACCATGTTTTCATCGGAAAGGGAATGTCAGGAGTATGCAACAGAGCAAGGGCTTACCATCATAAATTATGATGATATGGTTTTTTCGTCATGGAAAAAGAAACTGGAATACGAAATAGCTCATGAGGATACGAAAGAGGCTGTAAAAAATCCGAGTAAGAGGGACAAGGCTCATTATAATATACAGGCAATCAAGATGATGAAGCTTATTGAGTCTGAAAACAGACTGGCTTTTGAAGATGAAAAAGATGTGCTGAGAAAATATAGTGGCTGGGGCGGAATACCGGAGGTATTTGATGAAAACGATCCGAAATGGATTGAGGAAAACAAACAATTAAAGAGAATACTTTCACCAGAAGAATACGACATGGCAAGATCAAGTACGCTTAATGCACATTATACAGATCCGGAAATCATAGAGGCTATGTATACAGCTCTCAAAGATATGGGATTTGAAAATGGAAATATACTTGAGCCGTCAATGGGAATCGGTAATTTCTTTGAAGCCATGCCGAAAAGCATGGCAGAGGACTCAAGACTTTATGGAGTGGAACTTGATTCAATAACAGGACGTATGGCAAAACTCATATATCCGGAAGCACATATCGAGGTCAGAGGATATGAAAATACTGACTTTCAGAATGATTTTTTTGATGTTGCCATTGGAAATGTACCTTTTGGACAGTACAAGGTCTTAGATAAGGAGTATGACAGTAATAACTTCCTGATCCATGATTACTTTTTTGCAAAGACCATTGATAAGGTAAGACCTGGCGGTATCATTGCCTTTATTACGAGTAAAGGAACAATGGACAAGCAAAATTCATCGGTGAGAAGATACATATCAAAGAGAGCTGAGCTTGTAGGTGCGGTAAGACTTCCAAACACAGCATTTAAAAATGCGGGTACAAGTGTTACATCAGATATAATTTTCCTCAAGAAAAGGAATGCATTAACGGATGTAACAGATCCGTGGGTAGAACTGGCTGTGGATGATAACGGAATAGAATATAACAGTTATTTTGTTGACCATCCTGAAATGGTACTTGGCTCAATGCAGATGGTGAGTGGACCACACGGACCGGAAAGTACATGTGTACCGGAATCCGGTACACCATTAAAAGAGCAGATTAAAAAGGCGATATCAACATTTCAGGCTGTTTATGAGCTTGACCAGATAGAGCTGCCGGATGATGAATTGTTTATACCTGCAACAATTCCAGCAATGCCGGGAATAAGAAATTATTCATACAGCAATGTGGGAAACAAAATATATTACCGGGAAAATTCAGTAATGATCGAAAAAGATATATCGGACAGGGCTGCTGAAAGAATAACAGGACTCATAAATATACGGGAGTCTGTAGGCAGACTTATAGACCTACAGCTTGAGGATGCACCAGATGAGGAAATCATAGCAGCCAGAGACCGGTTAAATAAGACCTATGACAGCTTTGTAAAAAGATGCGGCTATATAAACACAAGAACAAATAAATCTCTTTTTCGTGATGATTCCAGCTACAGTCTGTTGGCATCGCTTGAAGATCTTGATGATAACGGCAATGTGATCGGTAAAGCAGATATGTTCACTAAGCGTACTATCCGAAAAGCTCAGCCGGTAGATCATGTAGATACATCTGTAGATGCCATTGCTGTTTCCATGGGTGAGCTTGGAAAGGTAGATCTGTCATATATGAGCAGGCTTACCGGTAAAACAGAGAATGATATAGTAAAAGATCTTGAAGGGATTATTTTTGAAGAGCCGGTATCACATGAATGGCAGACAGAAGAGGAATATCTTTCAGGAAACATTAGGAATAAACTTAAAGAGGCAGAGGCTGCAGCAAAGCAGGATGGAAAATATCAGATAAATGTGGAGTCGCTTAAGAATATTATGCCAAAGCCTCTTGAAGCTGCAGATATAGAAGTAAGGCTTGGTGCTACGTGGATAAAACCCCAGTATATTGAGGACTTCATGAGAGAAGTATTAAAAACCCCGGTAAGTCTTTTTAAATATGGTACAGTAAAAGTCAATTTTGCTGAGATGACAGATGAGTGGAATATTCAGGGAAAACGGTCGGATAATGGCAATCCTCTTGTGTATTCGACATATGGAACTGAGCGCATCGGTGCATATAGTATTCTCGAAAATTCACTGAATCTGAAAGATGTAAGGGTTTATGACAGTGTCTTTGAAGATGGAAAGGAAAAACGGATATTAAATAAGAAAGAAACAATGCTCGCCCAGCAAAAACAGGATGCACTGAAAGTTGCATTTACAGACTGGGTATTTAAAGATCCTGACCGCAGGAAAGACCTTACAGATATATATAACAGGCTTTACAATTCAGTACGACCGAGAGAATATGACGGATCAAATATCATATTTAATGGTATGTCTCCGGAGATCACACTTGCAAAACATCAGAAAAATGCTGTAGCACATGTACTTTATGGAAATAATACTCTGCTGGCACATTGTGTAGGAGCGGGAAAAACATTTGAGATGATAGCCGCAGCAATGGAGTCTAAGAGGCTTGGACTGTGTCATAAAAGCCTTTTTGTTGTACCAAACCATCTTACTGAACAGTGGGCAGGAGATTTTATGCGTCTTTATCCCGGTGCAAATATACTAGCGGCTACAAAAAAAGACTTTGAACCGGCAAGAAGAAAAAGATTTTGTGCCAGAATTGCAACTGGGGATTATGATGCTGTAATCATCGGACATACGCAGTTTGAAAAAATACCACTATCTGCGGAAAGACAAAAGAGGGTAATTGCTGCACAGATTGAAAGCATTACAGACGCAATCCGCAATGCAAAGGCGAATAATGGAGAGTACTATACTATAAAGGCTATGGAAAAGACCAAGAAGTCTTTGGAAGTAAGACTTGGAAAACTTAATGACAGATCTAAAAAGGATGATGTAGTTACATTTGAACAGCTTGGTGTTGACCGCCTGTTTGTCGATGAAAGTCAGGAATTTAAAAATCTTTTTCTGTACACAAAAATGCGCAATGTGGCAGGAATATCGCAATCTGAGTCACAGAGGGCATCAGATATGTTTGCAAAATGCCGGTATATGGATGAGATTACAGGCGGAAAGGGTATAACATTTGCAACCGGAACACCGATCAGCAACAGCATGACCGAGCTGTATACGAATATGAGATATCTTCAGTATGACCGTCTTATGGAGCTGGGATTTAAAAATTTTGACGCATGGGCGTCTACTTTTGGGGAAACTCAAACAGCGATTGAGCTTACACCGGAGGGCACAGGATACCGCGCCAAAACACGTTTTTCAAAATTTTATAATCTGCCGGAACTTATATCAATATTCAAGGAAGCGGCAGACATACAGACAGCAGATATGCTGCATCTGCCTGTGCCGGAGTGTGATTATGAAAATGTAGTGATACAGCCTAGTGAATTTCAGAAACAGATTGTGAAATCTTTAGGACAGCGTGCCGAATATGTCAGAAACGCAAGCGTTGATCCGGCTGTAGATAATATGCTTAAGATCACAAATGACGGACGTAAATGTGCGCTTGACCAGAAACTTATAAATCCTGATCTCCCTGAAAATCCTAATTCAAAGGTTAAAGTATGTGCAGTAAAAGCATATGAAATGTGGAAAGATACAGAAGACATAAAAGCAGCACAGCTTGTATTCTGTGACTCATCAACTCCTAAAGGTGATGGCTCATACAACGTTTATGATGCACTTAAAGGGGAACTTGTAAAACTTGGAGTTCCTGAAAAAGAAATAGCATATATACATGATGCAAATTCAGAAAATAAAAAAGCGGAACTGTTTGCAAAAGTAAGAAGCGGACAGATCCGTTTTTTATTTGGCTCAACTAAAAAGATGGGCGCAGGAACCAATGTACAGGAGAGGCTTATCGCATTACATCATCTGGATGTGCCGTGGAGACCATCAGACATTGAACAGCAGGAAGGACGTATTTTGCGACAGGGAAATATTAATCCAAGAGTAAAGATATTCAGATATGTTACTGAGAGTACGTTCGATAGTTATTCATGGCAGATCATAGAGAATAAGCAGAAATTCATTGGACAAATTATGACAAGTAAATTACCAGTACGTTCCTGTGATGATGTGGATGAGGCAGCACTTTCTTATGCGGAGGTAAAGGCACTGGCAACTGGAAATCCATATATAAAGGAAAAAATGACACTTGATACGGAAGTGGCAAAGCTAAAGCTGCTAAAGGCTAATTTCAAAAGCCAGAAATACCGGCTTGAGGATGATATCGTATCTGTATATCCACAGGAAATATCACAGCTTAAGGACAATATATCCGGGTATAAGGCAGATATAGCAAAACGTGATACGACTAGGAACATCATAGCGGAGAACTTTTTTATTACAATAAACGGAGTATCTTATCATGATAGAAAATCAGGTGGAGCGGCTCTTATTGAAGCAGCTCATAACAAGGATACAAACCGTGTAAGGATTGGTTCATACATGGGATTTGATCTGTATAGCAGATACAATTTTATGTATAACGGGTATGAACTATACATCCAAGGGAAAAAAGAGCATTGGGTAGAACTTTCAAAAGATCCGGTGGGGGTCATTACGCGTATCAACAACTGTCTTGATGGATTGGACAAAAAACTTGAAAATGCACAAAGTTCGCTTAGTGATGTGTACCAGAAACTGGAGTCGGCAAAAATTGAGGCTGCAAAAGAATTTGACAAGGAAGATGAGCTTAACCAGAAACTTGAAAGACTCTCAGAACTTAATGCTCTGCTTGATATGGATGAAAAAAGGGAAGAGAAGGAAAAACAGAGAAAGGAAAATGAAGCAATAAAACAAAACAAGGAGATTTCGGTACATTTGTGATGTACCGGAATCCGGTACAACGGAGGTAAGTCAGGTGAATGATAAGGAAACAAAAATTCTTGAGGATGAATTTGGAGATATACACAGGCTTATGGAACAGGCAGGATCGTGTATCAGACTGGTAAAAAATCAACTGGATGCAGAAAGTATGGAGAGAAACCATAAAAGGGAAGCCGAGGAAAAGAAAGGGTAATGTACCGGAATCCGGTACACTGTGTGGGAGAAACATATGGAAAGAAAAGAAGAAGTGCTTGAGTATGACAGCAGCATTGAAGGTAAGATGGAGGTTGTGATTGACGTATCCTTTTACAGACAGACAAAAAATCTGCGTCTTATAATGAACAAAAAGGATGGAGAGATTATATGGGGATATGGGGACATGACGGCAGAGCTTGGATACGTGCTGCCAAAGTATTGTGCCTATCTGGATGTTGAGAGATTTCCAGATATTGAAAAATTTGTTGTGGAAAATGGAATTGGAGTATTTACAGGATTACAGAAAACAATAGGAAATGTCATTTATCCCATGTATTTGTTTAATGAGATGATACTGGCAAAAATATCAGAAGATGGATTGGCAGAATATGAAAATAAAGGATGTGATCATTTTGGAAAATAATAGTAATGAAACATGTACCAACCTTATTAACCTCATATGCAAAGCTGAGGCATTTGTAAACGATGACTATAAAAACACGGCATTACAGTACAGCACAAATGCCCAGATACTGCGTGAGATATATACATGCGCATGGGATAGTGTACCGGCAGATGAAGTCAGCAGGGTGCTTGAGTCCACAAACGATGCAAGAGCGATAAGACAGCTTAGATATGAATTTCTGACAGACAGGCAGCTTGGAAAGAGCAAAGATAAGATTAATGATATAAATGCTGTGATGAATGTCCTGGAGAAGAAGGTAAGCTCAGTTGAAAAGACTTTTAAAGAATTACAACAGAGCTCTACGGATCTGCAATCAATGTTCGTTGATAATCTGCCGCCACAGGGTGCGTTGACTGTAGATAAGACACCGGCAGCCAATACTGCAAATAATAGCAGAGTGCCTGATATGTCAGTTTCGCAAATGAAAAAGGCTGGTAATTTTAAGCGGAAAAGACTTACCAGAAAGCAGAAGAAAGATATTGTATCTTATATAGATCTGCTGACAAGTGAGGGATATTCAGCAGCACAGGTGGGATATGTACTTAAATGTGCAGAGGATGGAATGAGTCCGGTTGAAATAGAAGAATTTATTCATCCTGATCTTTCCGTGCAGATGATGGAACAGATACGTGTTATGAAAAATAAACAAAAAAGCTGAATTTTAGTGCTGACAATGGAGGAAGTGTCATGGATTACGATAGAGAACTGGAACATGTAATGATGAATGTGCGAGGAAACATGGGTTCCATAACGCAGGTAGTATATGCTGCCAATATGGGCAAAATCAAATTAATACAATTTATAGCGAGAATGGCAAAAAAGGGATATCTGTCCCTTAAGTCAAGGAATGATATAGATGCTTTCTCGAAACTGTCAGATGGCAAATACAATATATATAATATACCTGTGTCAAGTGATTTCTGTGCTGATCAGAAAAGACTTGAAGGGCTGCAGCTTGAACTCGAGAATACAAAGGATAAGGCACAGATCAAATCAATAAAAAGCCAGATGAAAGAGCTTGAAGCAAAAATGAGCGAAGCATCACCCATAGAACAGCTTAAAAGTCAGGGAATAAAAAATCTGTGTGTACTCCCTAAGATTGATGGAGAGATGAACAGCATACAGGTTGCAGTAAGAAACCGTGATGATCAGATTTTTAAGAGCTGGTTTATGGGACATCTTAACAGGCAGATGTCCGGTGGTGAAAAAAATATAAATGATCTGAAGAACTTTACAGAAGGAAATTACAGCATTTTTAATCTGCCATTTGAGGGGCAGGAGCTAAGTGATGTGTGTAAGGATTTTGATACATTAAAGATCAACTATGCAATTATGCCTGATCTTAAGATTGGAAACAATAACAGTCAGATCGCTGTTGCAAACAGTGACAGGGAAAAATTTCAGGTGTGGATCAAGATGTACAGGGAAGATATGGTACAGCAGGGAAAAGAACCTGGAAGTGTGTATGAGATGGATGATAATTCATATCTGAATACAGCAATAGTTGATACTGATGAGTATATAAAAAAGGCTGAACCGGTATATCAGGAAGCTAATGAAGAGTTTGAAAAACAAAGCAATATTACGATAAGTGACAGTTTTATCCAGAAGGATAACTGCGAAGATTTTGTACGTCTTGATAATGATGCCAATTATGAAAAGATCACTATTAATAAAGAAACACTGGTTGACAATATGAAAAATGATGAATTCTCAAGAAAAATGAGGAATAAAGGATTTTTCGTATCAAGGATACCGGGAACATACGGTGATAATGAGAAGAAACTCGTACTGCCGGCAAATAATGTATTTGTGGCTGATGAAGGACGGACATATGTTGGATTTGTGCCGAAAAATAAACCGGCAGTAATACTTGATAAAAATGGCAGCATACAACAGGCTGGATATGAAAAAGTACATTCAATATATGATGCTGTAAACAGAAATATGTCACAGGTAAAAGCAATGAAGATGAAAACACCATCATTGTCACAAAATAAGAATATGAGTAAACCAAAATTATAATTATGGCAGCGTACCGGATTCCGGTACGTTTTTTAGTTTGAGGTAATATATGGCGAATTACGGTACACGATATGTCAAAAAGAAGACTCCGTGGGGAGCGTTTATATGCCTGTTAGTACTTTTTCTTGTACTGGGGTATCTCATTTCAGGCTTGTATGTATGTCCAACAGATCTTAAGGGAGATTATAATGCACAGTTTTTATGGGCAGCAACACATCCTTTTCAGATAGCAAATGAGAAAACTCCGGCATGGATAGGCATTGGATTTATGGGATGGTTTTTCTTCGTTAGTTACTATATGGTGCATTATAGAGATTTCCACTCTAACATGGAGCATGGTGACGAAGACTGGCTTGACCCGGAAGCAGCGAGCAGGGAGCTGGCAGATAAAGATGATGATAAGAACAACAGGATAGTATCGGAAAATGTAAAGGTGAGCATGAAAGGCAGACTTTCAAACAATAACATGCTTGTTGTCGGTGCTTCAGGTTCGTTTAAGACAACATCCATAATGCACCAGAATATGCTTCAGTTTGGAGCTAACCATGTCATTCTGGATGTTAAAGGAGATACACAACGAAAACTGGGAAGAGCTTATGAAAAAGCCGGATACAAAATATTGTCTTTGAATTTCAAAAATCCTGAAAAGTCAGACCGGTTTAATCCGTTTACATGGATTCAGACAGAGTCAGATATGTTAAGAATTATAAAAAGCTGGCATGATGCAGTTCGACCAATTGAGGGCAATACAGCCGCAGATCCTTTCTGGGATGATGCTGTTGACCTTAAGATGCAGTCAGTATTTTATTATGCATGGCTTGATGCGAAAGACCATGGCAGAACAGCTACATTTAATGATGTCATGAGTTTACTGGCTCTTGAAAGTGAGGTGGTTATTAATGAAATGACCGGAGAAGAGACAAACAGGCTGTCACTGCTCATGAGAGCAAAAGAGAGGGAAAAAGGAGCTGATTATCCACCTGTGCGTGCGTATCGGAAATTTCAAGGCAAAGCGGCCGAAACGGAAGGCTCTGTGTCACTTATGATCTCTGCAATGTTAAATATCTGTGAGACAGCAGAGGTTAAACGTATCTTTTCCGGCAATGATATTGATATCCGTGAGATTGGACTGGGAGCAAACTATGATAGAAAAACTCCGGTAGTACTGTTTCTTGTCATGCCGGATAACGTTAATACATACACATGGATAATTTCCATGTTTTACACACAGCTTTTTGATGTGCTTGTCAGGGTATCAGATGATGAGATAAAAGCACCACTGCCATTTGAAGTACAGGTCTGGATGGATGAGTTTTATGCCGGTGCCCGTCCGGCTGATACTGAAAAACTGCTTGGAGTAATACGAAGCCGTAATATCAGTGCTGTAATAATGCTGCAATCAATAGCACAGGCAAAGGCAATTTTCCCTAATAATAAATGGGAAATTTTAATGGATAACCTTGCAACGGCAGTATATCTCGGCTCAGGACCATTTGCAAAAAGCACACATGAATTTATATCAGAAATGCTTCAGTCTGCAACGGCAGATAAAAGGGATGATCGTCTGTCTTATGGAATGAACCAGTCATCGGATCTATCGTATTCAAAAGCTGAAATGAAACTTATGACTCCGGGACAGGTTAAGAGAATGCCACCGACTGAATGTATAGTGTTTTTTGAGTCGAGACCGCCAATATATGATACAAAAGCCATACCATTTGACAAGCCAGAATATGGGTTTGTTGCTGCGGACTGGCTCAAAGACAGGTATAAAGCGGCATTGTCACTGGGTGATTATGAGCATCCTGTAGAGACGATATATGATCCTGAAAACTTTAAGTATATAACTCTTTCAAGGGAAAAAAGTCTGGAGATTGTATCAGATCAAAACGAAATCAAGAGACTGAAAGAACTGGCAAAGAATGATCCATCAATATATGAACTGACAGTTGATGAAAGAGATCTGCTTTATCTGTCATTTGGGGATGAAAAGAAAACAATGGATGAAATAGAAAAAATATACAGGCAGACAGTTCAAAGTGCAGATGAGGATTTAGAACGTATAAAAGGTCTTGCACTGCTTCACAATGTTGATATTGCTGCGCTTGGACTTGGAGAAGAAAAGCAGACAGACAAGACAGAATGGAAAGCTGACAGCTTTACGGATTTTGTTGCACTGTACTGGGATGAGCTACAGCAGGCAGAACAGGAGATACTTCTGATGGCAATGGATGATGGTCTTTTGGACGATCAGCTCATCAGGGTTGGAATGTCTGATCTGACAGAAATGGATAACATAAGGCGGGCATTTATATTGAAGAATAAGGAGTGATTTCATGAACATAAAAGTTAATATGCGAGCAGATATAGATGGTTTTGATAAAAAGAAATCCACAGTTGCTTCAGGCTGGGTAGAGATTGAGGGAATATTTAAGTTTCCTGTATCCGTAAGGAGTTACCATGATGCGGACAAAGGAAAGGATATGATGTTTGTATCATACCCACAGAGGCATGATGGCGATAAGTATGTAGGTGTGGTCTATCCTACGGATAGAAATGTAAGACAGGAGATAGATAAGGCGGTGTTGGATGCAACCAGAGAAAAGCTGTTTGCGGAACTTGTTCCAAATGTACAAATAGATGATATACGGATAACACCACTTAATGCAAATGAAGGTGCTGTTATAAAAAATGTAGGGATTGCTACTGTGAAAATGTATGGCTTAACTATAAATGGAATAATGATCAGAGAGGGGAGAAAAGGCTTGTTTGTTCAAATGCCGCAGTATCAGTCACGGGGACAGTACAGAGATACTGTTTATGGCATTACAACAGCTATACAGCATAAAATAGAGGATACTGTATTGGAGAGATATCAGGCTATAAAAAAACAACAGGAACAGCAGTATACACAACAGCAAAAAATACAGGTAGGAAGTGATGAAACTGTTGTATTAAATCCACAAATGCTGCAGGAAATGCAGAATATGAGACAGCAGGAACAAATGATGAGAGAAAATCAGCAGATAAGCCAACAGGAAGCTCAGAACAGGGAAAGACAGGCTCAACAGGAGCGGCAGAGACAGGAACAGCAAAGGCAGGAGCAACAAGAACAGGAGCGGCAGAGACAGGAGCAACAGAAACATGAAAATCCTGATAAAAAGGAATTATGGCATCTGCTTAATATGGCAGGAGCTGTTATCGAGGAACAACAGCTTGAGGATATTTATGCTACTCCACGTAGTAAGGATGCATATCTTAACTATCTTGAGATGGTTCGCAGTGAATATGTTAAACAGGGCGAGAAGCTTACAGACAGTGAAGCACTTACAAGGAATGATATACAGATAGCTTACCTTAATAAAGCCATAAGCAATATTGAACAGATACGAGTTTCAATGATGGATGAAGTATATGAGCGGCAGGAGGCAACGCAGCAGACAACACAACCACAGCAGATATATAGTAATGAAGAGGCAATAAGTGTTATGGAGCTTAATTTTGCTCAGAATAATAAGGAGGGAATACGCTTTGTGGCGAAAAACTCAAAGCTGAATATTGATAATCTAATTATTGTCGGCAAATATATAAGGGCACAGAGTTTTACAATCGAAAATGGCAACGACAAGGTATTTGCACGTTTCCAGAATGAGCTGAACGGCATGGAGCACATGAGAACCGGTCCACTGCTTATCCGTCAGCAGATAGTCATGCAGGTATTCAAGGACGGAGTACCACAGCCACCATATTTATATGCATCATTTAGAGCTGACAACATGAATGATGCATTAGAGAACTACAACCAGTGCGTATACACATGGGCCAATCTGACCAATCAAAGATTAAGTGAATTAATGAAAATCTCTAATGTAAAGAAGCAGGAAATGCGGGCACCTAAAATATAGAAGAACATGAATTGAGGTATGGAGCGTAAGAAACTTCATACCTCTTTTTTGCTGTTAATATTGCATATAGAAAAAATATAATATTGTATATTCTGCATATGGGAATAAGGAAATATATGAGATATACTTGTATAACATATTTTGAGATTTGAATAGGGGGATTTAATGGGAAGAATATTTAAGCAACTAACAATAACGGACAGACGTAAAATTGAAAAAATGCTTGCAGAGGAAATGCCGGCTAAATATATAGCAGATAAATTGAGAGTGAATGTAAGCACGGTTTATAGAGAACTTAAGAGGGGCAGATACGTGCACAGAAATTCGGACTGGACAGAAGAGGTAAGATATAGCGCGGATATTGCTGAAGGAAGATATCAGGAAAATCTTAAGGCTAAGGGTCCTGCTCTAAAGATAGGAAAAGATATAGCATTAGCAAACTATATCGAAGAAAAGATAGCAGACGATGGTTACAGCCCTGAAGCAGTACTTCTGGACATTAAACGTCAGCAGATGGAATTTAGTGTTACTCTTACGAAGCCTACATTATATAAGTACATATACGATGGCATATTTTTACGAGTTTCCTCGGATAATCTTGTTATCAAACGTAAAAAGAAAAGATATCATAAGATTAAACGTAAGCCGAAAAGAGCTGCGGCAGGAACCAGTATTGAAAAGCGTCCGGATGATATAGATAGCAGAGAAGAGTTTGGACACTGGGAAATGGACTCAGTACTAGGGAAAAGGGGAAAATCGAAAAATGCATTAGTAGTGCTTACTGAACGTAAGACAAGGCATGAGAAGATCTTCAAAGTAAAAGATCATACTGCGGAGTCTGTTGTAAAATGTATCAATAGTCTGGAACGCAAGTGGGGTAAGCTCTTTCCTAAGATTTTTAAGACTATTACAGTTGATAACGGAACAGAGTTTTCTGACTGTAAAGGAATTGAGAAAACAGATGATAACGGAAAAAACGGACGTACAAAAGTATATTATTGTCATCCATATTGTAGCGCAGAACGTGGATCAAACGAAAATCAGAACAGAATGATCAGACGTCATATCCCCAAGGGGACTAACTTCGATAAAAAATCTAAAAAGGAGATCCAGAAAATAGAAGATTGGATCAATAACTATCCAAGACCAATGTTTGGTGGTAAATCATCCCAAGATTTATATAATGAAGAAATCAAGAAAATAATTTAATGAGTGGAACTGAATATTGTATTTTTAATCCAGCTATATGTAGGTGGATTTGTTGTTGTGGGAAAATTGGATATATGAATGTTTAAATATGCACTTTATGATATGAAAATGCATATTTAAAATTTTAAAAAATTGTTGCATTAAATACTTGACAATTCAAAAAAAATTTAAAAATTATAAAAAAGACTTTAAAACACTAAGTACTCCGTTTTCCCAGTAAGGCGCACAGGTGTGTTTTGCGGCTGCAATAACTTCCTGGCGGGCATTTGACACGGCGTAGCTTATACCGGCATTTTGAAGCATCTCAATATCATTCAGATTGTCACCGAAACAGCATACTTCGTCCGGACGCAGGTCGAATCTGTCTATGAGGTATGAGAGTGCAGTCCATTTGCTGACACCCTTTGCGTTGCAGTCTACCCATTCCTTGCCGGCGGCTGCCAGGTGAGCTTTTTTATTCCATGCCGGAATGAAAACCGGTGTACACAGCTCTTCACATTTGTCGGGATGAAAGACAGTGAATTTGATGATGTCATTTCTGTCAAGCCTTGTGATGTCATCAACCTCACGCATCTCAAAGCCGTATGAATCACGAAGCAGGTGAAAGACTGGGCTGCCACCATCCTCTGCAAAGCAGAAATCAGGAGTAGCGGCAAAGTAATCGCATGCAGGCAGCTCATCACGGACCATCCGGCACATGCCCTTCCATATATCCTCGTCCATAGGATAGGTTTTCAGGATTTCCTTTGGAGTGCGCACGACTGTTCCTCCGTCTGTTATATACAAAAGCTTGTGCTTTATCGGAGCAAACAGCTTAAATTCGCTTGAAAACTGTCTGCCGGAACAGACTACAAATATTATTCCTTTGTCTATGAGCCTGTCGATGACAGACATGTACTCAGGATCTATGAGCAGTGAGCCGTCCTTTACAAGTGTTCCGTCTATATCTGTTGCTATTAGTTTTATCATTATTTATCTCCCCGGGCGTATATCTTTTGAATATTCAACCATATCATTATAAGAAATTATAATCTCATATGCAAGGGACTTATAGTGTATTTATTACTGTTTGTGAAAGAAAAAACAGAACAAAAAAACAGAATATATTGAAAGTTTCCTGCTCATATTGTATCATAGTAATACTGGCTTCATCTTTAATGCGTTGAAGCAATAAAAACTAAGGGGACGATATTTACTATGATAGTAGCACTTATTGAAAAAGTTTATTCTTTTTTGTGGGGAGATCTGATACACATTCCACTGCCCGGCGGTGGGAGCGTGGGAATCTCCCTGCTTATAATTCTTTTAATTCCGACAGGAATTTATTTTACTGTAAGGACAAGGCTTTTACCAATCAGAATGTTTCCGGACATGATAAAGGCACTGACAGGCAAAAAGGAAAACAAGGACAGCCTGTCCACGTTCCAGACACTCATTGTCTCTACGGCGACGAGAGTGGGCATGGGTAATCTGGTTGGTGTTGTGGCTGCCATATCAGTGGGAGGCGCAGGTGCGGTTTTCTGGATGTGGATAACAGCCATTATAGGTTCATCCACGGCTTTTGTGGAGGCTACACTGGCACAGCTTCACAAGGAGCCGGATCCATTGTACTCAGGCTATCGTGGAGGTCCGGCGTATTACATACACCATTACTTTGAGGATAAATCAGGCAAAAAGAAAAAACATGTTATTATAGCTGTTTTGTTTGCTATATCCGGACTAATCTGCTGGTGTGGCATAAGTCAGGTTATAAGCAATTCAGTTACATCGTCATTTGAAAATGCATTTGGCATACCACCTATTTACACTACCGTAATTTTAGTTGCAGTGGCTGCTGTAATAGTGCTTAGGAAAAATGCTACGGTAAAGGTGCTTGACATAGTTGTTCCTATCATGGCGGTGTGCTATTTTGCCATAACCATTTTTATCATAATTAAAAATATAGGCATGATGCCATCGGTTTTTTCAAGGATATTTGAGGAAGCCTTCGGTATCAGGCAGGTGGCTGCGGGAGGCTTTGGAGCGGTGCTCATGAATGGTGTAAAGAGAGGTCTTTTTTCAAATGAGGCAGGCTCAGGCTCAGCTCCATGCGCTGCAGCGGCGGCAGAGTGCGATACTCCTGTAAAGGCAGGACTGACGCAGGCGCTCGGTGTATTTATAGATACGATAGTGATTTGCAGCTGTACGGCAATGATCATGCTCACTGCACCGGAGAATATAGTGGCAGGGAAAGAGGGCATGGATTTATTACAGTCAGCTATGAGGTATCATCTTGGAGATTTTGGAGTTATTTTTATAGCAGTCACATTGTTTTTATTCAGTTTTTCCACCTTCCTTGGTATACTTTTTTATGCAAGGAGTAATGTTGCGTATCTGTTCGGGGATAACTGGATTTCACAGACAATGTACAAGGTGCTGGCTCTTGTTATGCTGTTTGTAGGCGGTATCGCGGCATACACATTTGTCTGGGATCTCGGAGATGTAGGAATCGGCCTTATGACTATATTCAATACAGGTATTCTCTATCTGATGGGTGGACAGGCAATAAAGGAGCTGCGAGTCTTTGAGGAGAGTAATAAAGCACAAAGCAATAGTCAATGCTCACAGCAGGGTGATAACGTAACGCAATAACAATAGGAGATATATATATGAAAAGAGAATCATTTAAATCACGTCTGGGATTTATACTGGTAAGTGCAGGATGCGCTATAGGAATAGGCAATGTATGGCGTTTTCCGTATGTGACAGGGCAAAATGGTGGAGGCATTTTTGTGCTGTTTTATCTTATATTTTTGGTATGCATGGGGCTTCCGGTGCTTACTATGGAGCTTGCTGTAGGCCGAGCCAGCAGAAAAAGTGCTGTGATGAGCTACAAGGCACTTGAGAAGGAGGGCAGTAAATGGCATATTCACGGATGGATAGCCATGTTTGGCTGCTACATGCTCATGATGTATTACACAACAGTCTCAGGCTGGATGGTTGCGTATTTCTTTAAATTCCTAAAGGGAGATTTTACATCAGGCATGAATGCAGATGATGCGGCAGCTGCATTTGGAAGCCTCCTTGCAGATCCAAAGCAGATGGCTTTTTGGATGATAATTACGGTAGTACTTGGCTTTTTGGTGTGCAGCCGTGGTCTGCAGAATGGACTTGAGAAAATCAGTAAATTTATGATGAGTGCTCTGCTTTTACTTATTATAGTCCTTGCAGTGCACAGTATCACGCTTTCAGGGGCATTGGAAGGAGTGAAATTTTATCTTGTTCCAAATCTGGATGCGGTTTCTGAGATTGGAATAAAGAATGTCATAACAGCAGCCATGAATCAGGCGTTTTTTACGCTGAGTCTGGGTGTGGCCGCAATGGAGATATTCGGCAGCTATATGGGAAAGGACTGCACTCTTGCAGGTGAGGGTGCCCAAATATGTGCTCTTGATACATTTGTGGCTATAATGTCAGGCCTTATCATTTTCCCGGCTTGCTTCAGCTATGGGGTGGAGGTAGGCGCAGGACCAAGCCTTATCTTTATCACGTTGCCAAATGTATTTAACCATATGGCATGGGGCAGACTTTGGGGAACTTTATTCTTTGTATTTATGTCCTTTGCGGCTCTTTCAACTGTAATTGCCGTATTTCAGAACATTATTTCTTTTGCAACAGACCTTACCGGCTGTTCTGTAAAGAAAGCAGTAGCATGGAATGTAATAGTAGTGATCATCCTGTCTCTTCCATGTGTATTTGGATTTAATATCTGGAGCAGCTTCCAGCCATTGGGAGCAGGTTCTAATATCCAGGATCTTGAGGACTTTATCCTCAGTGATAACCTGCTGCCTATTGGAAGTCTTCTGTATCTGCTGTTCTGCACCAGCCGTTATGGATGGGGCTTTGAAAAGTTCCTGGCAGAAGCAAATGAGGGATCTGGCATTAAGTTCCCAAGATGGGCACGTTTTTACGTAAGCTACATCCTTCCGCTGATCGTGATCTTTATCCTGGCTCAGGGATATATTGCAAAATTCTTTTAAATGAGAAGCAGTTAAGATCAGTGAAAAATGTAGGAAACACAGGGGTTGGCACAGGAAAACAGCAGTGCTGACCCCTGTTTGATCATTATTTTTCTAGTTGTCTAAAAAAAATTAAAAATTTTGAAAATTTATAGTTGACAATTGGAAGAATGTGTATTATACTGTGTAACGTAATCGAGATCGAGGCGTGGCTCAGTTTGGTAGAGCGCTGCGTTCGGGACGCAGAGGTCGCGT